>Ga0181588_10001877_pt1 | contig 18380 bp, 23 predicted proteins | sample 071ome_26_FD_148607 | JGI IMG/M metagenome (GOLD analysis project Ga0181588, IMG submission 148607) | Coastal salt marsh microbial communities from the Groves Creek Marsh, Skidaway Island, Georgia - 071409BT metaG (spades assembly) | ecosystem: Environmental > Aquatic > Marine > Intertidal zone...
TACGATAGAAAGGTAGTGAACGCTCACTACGAAAGCACCTGGGCCATGAACCATTGGCCTAACCTGTTCGGTACCATCGCGGTCTACGGGCTTAGCCGCCCTGGCGCCTAGGCCACCCTCCACCCCGGGAGACTTCGCTCATGGCAACGCTGCCTCGCTTACTGATTTTGCTGACCCTCGCCGCCGGTGCGCAGGCGGAACAGGTCAAACGCTTCGGCGATCTATCGGTGCACTACATTGCCCTAAATAGCACCAGCGTTCCGGCGAACGTCGCCGCGGACTACGATTTGGATAGGGGGGAAAACGTCGCCCTCATTAACATCGCAGGGCGCCGGGAAGGGGGCGCTCCGGGGGCTACGACTCCCGTGCCCCTCGCGGTGGAAGGCACGGTGCGAAATCTCCTCGGGCAGACGATCACGCTTTCGTTCCAGGAGGTGCGCGAGCCCGGGGCCATCTACTACCTCGCCACCACCCGCTTCACGGACCGGGAAGCGCTGCGCTTTGAACTTACCGTGGAAGACTTGGAGCAGGGCGGGCGCCACGCCCTAAGCTTCCAGAAAACCCTTTGGGCCCAATGAAAACGTCGCTGCTGCTCGCCACCCATAATGACGGCAAGGTCCGGGAATTTGCTCGCCTGCTGCCGGATTTTGCCCTCACCGGGGCCCGCGCCCTAAAGCTTGCGGCTCCGGAGGAGACGGGGCAGACCTTTATCGAGAATGCGCTGATCAAAGCCCGGGCCGGAGCCCAGGCCTCGGGCCTCCCCACCCTGGCCGATGATTCCGGGCTCATCGTTCCTAGCCTCGGGGGCGCCCCGGGGGTCTACTCCTCCCGCTACGCCGGGCCCGAAGCCACGGACCGGGACAACTGGCAGGCCCTTTTGAAGGCCCTCGACGGCAACGAGGATCGGCGCGCCGCGTTTTACTGCGTGCTCGTGCTCATGAGCCACCCGGAGGATCCCTGCCCACGCATTGCCGAAGGGCTTTGGCCCGGGGAAATCGCCCTGGCGCCGGAGGGAGAGGGGGGCTTCGGCTACGATCCCGTGTTCTGGGTACCGAGCCATGGCTGCACCGCAGCCCGCCTGGCCCCAGAGGAGAAGGCGGCCCAGTCTCACCGGGGGCGGGCCGTGACCGCGCTGAAGGCTCAGCTCGCCGAGCGACCCCTCACGACGTGAACCCGCCTGCGCTACCGACGGCCGTTTACATCCACGTCCCCTGGTGCGTGCGCAAATGCCCCTATTGCGACTTCAACTCCCATGAGCGGGCGGAAGGCCTACCGGAAGCGGCGTACCTTCGCCGTATCCTTGCGGACCTCGCCTGGGATCTTGAGCACTTCGGCCCGCCAGGGGCACCGATTACCAGCCTCTTCTTCGGCGGCGGCACGCCCAGCCTTCTGCAGCCGGAAACGATTGGGGCGATCATCGAGGGCATCGCTGCCCGCCTCCCCCTCGCAGGGGACTGCGAGATCACCCTGGAAGCCAATCCGGGTACGGCGGAGGTGGGGCGCTTTCAGGGCTACCGCGCCGCCGGGGTCAATCGCCTCTCTTTGGGTATTCAGAGCTTTTCCTCCCGCGCGCTGACGGCCCTGGGCCGAATCCACGATGGGGAGGACGGGCTGCGTGCCCTGGCCCTGGCCAAGGCCGCGGGCTTTCAGCGCATCAACCTCGATCTTATGCATGGCCTACCGGGGCAAACGGTGGCCGAGGGGCAGCGGGATATCGAGCTTGCCCTAGATGCGGAGGTGTCCCACCTGTCCTATTACCAGCTCACCATCGAGCCGAATACGACCTTTTACCGCCGGCCGCCGGCGCTCCCGGAGGAGTCGATCCTCGAGCGCCTCGAGGACCGGGGACGACGCCTGCTCGAAGCCGCAGGCTTTGAGCCCTACGAAATCTCCGCCTGGGCCCGAGACAGACATTACTGCCAGCATAACCTCACCTATTGGCGCTTCGGGGATTACTACGGCCTGGGGCCCGGGGCCCACGGCAAGCTCAGCCGCCGGGACGGCGCGGGCGGACTCCGGGTGATGCGCACCCAACGCAGCCGGGTGCCAGAGCACTGGCTCCGGGGGGATGGCACACCCAGCGCCCAAACGCCGGTAGAGGGCGATGCCCTTCGAGAGGAGTGTCTGCTGAACGTGCTTCGGCTTCGGGAGGGGATCCCCTTCGAGGATTTCGAAGCCCACACGGGGCTGCCCCGGGCCTGCTTGGATCCGGAGCGCGAAGCGCAGGTGGCGGCGGGGTTGCTACGAGAAGAACGGCTGGCGCCTACGGACCAGGGCCTGCGCTTCCTAAACCCCCTGCTGGCGGCCCTCTCTCGCTAGGGCGCACTCCCTTGCGCTAGGGCAGGCGCTCTAAAAACAGGTCCACCACCGCATGACCCTTCCGCAGGCCGCGCCGTTCAAAACGGGTTTCCGGCCGGGGTGGGGCGGTGGGCAGGGCTTTCCAGGCCGGCACCTCGGCCAGGGCCTCCCCCATGGCCTCCGCGTAGGGCGCCCAATCCGTGGCCAGCCACAGGTGCCCTCCCGGGCGAACCAAGGCCGCCAGCCGCTCAAGGAAGGGGGGCTGGATGAGGCGACGCTTGTGATGGCGCTTCTTTGGCCAAGGGTCCGGGAAGAAAATCTGCACCCGGTCGAGCGAGCTCGGCTGGAAAAGGCGCTCGAGCGCTGGCACCACATCGCCCTCAAGCACGCGCACATTGGTGAGGCCCTGTTCCTCTAGCGCCGCCATGAGCGCGCCCACCCCCGGGGTGTGTACCTCAACCCCCAGGAAGCGACGCTCGGGCTCCGCCGCCGCCATGGCGGCCAGGGAGCCCCCCATGCCGAAGCCAATCTCCAAGGTCATGGGGCCACGCTCCGTAAAGCACCCATCCCAGTAGTCGGTCGGGAGCGGGGCTTCGGGCCAGGGAATGGCGAAGCGTTCCGCGAGCCGGGCCCGGGCCCGAGCCTGACCGGGGGTTTCCCGTCCGGTGCGCAGCACAAAGCTGCGAATGGGCCGCCAGTGCTCGTTCACGCGCGCAGCCCCTGCACCAGCACCAGGCCCCAGGCCACGATGAAGGCCACCCCCCCCAGGGGCGTGATGGGCCCGAGCCAGCGCGGTCCGCCAAGGGCGAGCGCGTAGAGACTGCCAGAAAAGAGGATAACCCCCGCCACCGCAAGCCAACCGGAAAGGCGAAGCCCCGGGGGCGCGCCGAGGCGCAGGGCCAGGGCCAGGGCCAGGCAGAAGAGGGCGTGGATCAGATGATACTGCACGGCCGTTTCCCAGACCGAGAGGCTTGCGCCGAGGCGCGCCTTCAGGCCATGGGCCCCGAAGGCACCTAGGGCCACCCCGGAGGCGCCGAGGAGGCCCGCACTGACGAGAAGGAGATCGCGCACCTTAGGCGGCGATCGCGCCCTTGAGCTTTTTCAACGCCCCAAGCTCAAGCTGTCGGATGCGCTCGGCGGATACGCCGTAGCGGTCCGCGAGGGTGTGGAGCGTGGCCTTATCTTCCGCCAACCAGCGGCTTTGGATGATGTCTCGGCTTCGCTCATCTAGCCCCGCCAGAGCCTGCTGCAGAGCGCCTACGGTGGCGTCTTCCCAATCCTCAGCCTCCACCTGCTCGGCGGGGTCTGCGCCCTCGGCAGCCAGGTAGGCGGCCGGGGCGGTCATGGGGGCACTGTCGTCCTCACTGTGGTCGAGGTCGAAGTGGGCATCGAAGGCCGCCATGCGCCCTTCCATGCGGGTCACCTCTTCCGGGCTCACGCCCAGGGTCTCTGCGACGGAGGCGACCTCTTCCGCGTTCATCCAACCCAGGCGCTTTTTCTGGCTGCGTAGATTAAAGAACAGCTTGCGCTGCGCTTTGGTCGTCGCGACTTTCACGATGCGCCAGTTGCGGAGAATGAACTCGTGCATCTCCGCCTTAATCCAGTGCACCGCAAAGGACACGAGGCGCACGCCAAAGTCCGGGTCGAAGCGCTTAACGGCCTTCATAAGGCCCACGTTCCCTTCCTGGATGAGATCCGCCTGGGAGAGGCCATAGCCGGCATAGGACCGGGCCATATGCACCACGAAGCGCAGGTGGGACAGAACAAGGCGACGCGCGGCCTCGAGATCCCCTTCGTCGCGCAGGGCCCGGCCTAGGGCCGCTTCTTCCTCTGCACTGAGGATCTCAAAGGAGCTCACGGTATGGATGTAGTGGTCTAAATCACGGCCCGGCGATAAGGCGTCCATGGCCAAAAGGCGAGTGCTCATGATGGAACCTCCAAACTCAATGAGATCCATTTTAGCAGTCTTTACAGGAGAGTGCTAAAGCCCGGAGCTCGGAGCCGTTAAGCGGTCAAAGCGCCCCAGCACCCACAGCCCGGCGCCCAGGGCGCCCAGGAAAGCGAAGCACACCGCCTCGGTCAGCACGGAAAGGGCTGCGAGCACCGCCGAGCCCCCGGGGGCGAGGGGCAGGGCATAGGCCGTGGCCAGGGCCTGGAGGGCTGGGGTCAGGCTGCTTTCCAGCGCGAGGAGGGAAAGGGCCGCTAGCAGCCCCCCAGCCACCCCGTAGGCCAGTGCCTGGTAGAGGAAGGGCGCGAGGAGAAAGCCGTCGCTGGCCCCCAGCAGACGCAGCGTGCGGAGCGCGGGCAGCCGTTCCAGGAGCGCCATGCGAGTGAGGGCGCCCACCAGGAGCACCACCGCCGCCGTCAGCAAGCCCTGGAACAGCACCAGCACCTGGGTGAAAAAGCCGAGCGTGCCCTGGAGCCGTTCCACCCAGGCCAGATCGACCTGCACCCCCAGGGCACCGGCTTCCCGGTCCAGCCCTTCCGCCAGGGCCTTCAGGCGGGCCGCGCTCTGCGCTTCCGGGCGCGGGGTGACGATCACGACCGAGGGCAGGGGCGGCATCGCCGCCCCCGCGAGCCCTCGGCTTAGGGCGGTCTCCATGCCCAGCGCCGCCTGAAACTCGGCGCGGGAGGCCTCCGAGGACTGCACTTCCAAGGCACCGATTTCTGGATGGGCCCGCCAGCGGGCGATCAGCGCCGCCGGCGGCTCGGGGCTGGCAAAGAACACGTTGATCCGCGGCGTCGTGGGCCAGTGCGCAAGATTGCCTTCCGTAAGCGCGAGCACGCGCTCAAGGGCCGCCGGGAGCAGCAAGGCAACGGCCAAGGTTAGGACGATGAGGGCCGTTCCCAGGGGCTGGGCCCGCAGTGTTTGCCGCGCTTCTCGCAGGGCATAGCGCTGATCCGCGCGCCAACGGGCGAGGCCCCTGAGGCTACCCCCTTCCCTCGGCGCAGGCGCCCTCACGACACCCCCCCAAGGGCCGCCCGACCCACAAGCCGCCCGCCCTCTAGATGCAGGGCCTGGCCAGAGAAGCGCTGGACAAGATCCACATCGTGGGTAGCAATGACCACCGTCACCCCCACCTGCTGGAACCGCTGGAAGAGCCCCATGATCTCGGCGGACAGGGCGGGATCCAGGTTTCCCGTGGGCTCGTCGGCCAGCACCAGGGCCGGGCGATGCACCAGGGCACGGGCAATGCCCACGCGCTGCCGTTCCCCCGTGGATAGGGCCCGGGGGAGGCGCCCTTCGGCGCCGGCGAGTCCAACCTGGCCCAGCGCTGCCCGCACCCGGGGGCCCTGGGTCGCCTCAGCATAGCCCGCTAGCTGAAGGGGCAGAGCCACGTTTTGATAGACCGTGCGGTCGGCCAGGAGCTGGGGATCCTGGAATACCGCCCCCACCCGCCGCAGGTAGGCCGGCCGCTGGCGCCGGGGCAGAGTGCCAAGGTTAAGCCCGGCCACCTCCACCTGCCCTGCGTCCGGGCGCTCCAGAGCGAGAAGCAGGCGAAGCAGCGTGCTTTTCCCAGCGCCCGAGGGGCCCATGAGGAAGTTGAGGGAGCCCTTGGGAAGCTCAAGATCGACGCCCCGGAGCGCATCCCGGTCGCCATAGCGCTTGCCGACCTGGGAGAGGCGGATCATGGGGCTTCCGCCCCCAGCAAAGCCGCTACGAAGCTGCGGGGTTCGAAGGGGCGTAGGTCGTCCGCCTGCTCCCCCACGCCGATAAACTGAATGGGGAGGCCGCTCTGCTTGGCCAGGGCAAAGGCGACGCCGCCCTTGGCGGTGCCATCGAGTTTGGTCAGCACGAGCCCCGTGAGCGGGGCTACCTCGGAGAAGGTTTTGGCCTGAGCCAGCGCGTTCTGCCCCGTCCCCGCGTCGAGCACGAGGAGCACCGCATGGGGCGCCGCCGCATCAAAGCGCTTCAGCACCCGGACCACCTTGGCGAGCTCCTCCATGAGGTGACCTTTGTTATGAAGCCGCCCTGCCGTATCCGCTAGCACCACGTCCGCCCCCCGGGCTCGGGCCGCGGACACCGCATCGAAGAGCACGGAGGCACTATCCGCCCCTTCCCCCTGGGCAATCACGGGTACGTCAGCGCGGGTGCCCCACTGCTTCAGCTGCTCCACCGCCGCGGCGCGGAAGGTATCCCCGGCGGCCAGGAGGGGGCGATGCCCCGCGGCCTTAAAACGCTGGGCCAGCTTGCCGATGGTGGTGGTTTTGCCCACCCCGTTCACGCCGACCACAAGGATGACGAAGGGCTCGGCGGGGCCGAGGGAAAAGGGCTCATGGCGCTCGCTCAGAATTTCCGAGAGCACCTCCGCCAGCTCACTCATGAGCGCATCTTCATCGTTCAGGGCCCGGCGCTTCACCCGCGCCGTTAAGCGCTCAAGCACGGCCTCCGTAGCCTCGAGGCCCACGTCCGCCATGAGCAGCTGCGTTTCCAGCGCGTCTAGCAGGCTCTCATCGATTTCCTTTTTGCCGAGCAAAAGCGTGCCCAGGGAATCCCCGAGCGCGCCCCGGCTCCGTGCGAGGCCCGAACGGAGACGGCCAAATAACCCGGCGCCTTCCCCAAGGCTTCCTTCATCGCCTTTCTTTGGGCTTCCCGTGGTTGCTTCAAACTCCGCGACGGGAACCGGGTCGAGTACGGCTTCGGAAATCGCTGCCGCGGGCGCGGAGGCCGCTTCGACTTCCGGCTCAGGCGCCACCGGAACCTCCGGCTCAGACGCCTCTACCGCCTTCTTCTTACGTAAAAACCGGAACATGGGATACTCCGCGAAAGGCTTGCCGCCACGGCGCCGAGGAGACGGGGCGTTGAAAACGGAAAAAGGATACCAGCGTGGCCGGGGCCGCGGGACCCAAGGGGGCGGGGAAGTGCGCATTATCGGCGGCACGCTCCGGGGCCAGCGCGTGCCCGTGGCGCCCCGCCCGGGCCTCCGCCCGACTCCCGGGCGGAGCCGGGAGACACTCTTTAACTGGCTTCGAGAAGACCTTCAGGACGCCGTGGTGCTTGATGTGTTTGCCGGGAGCGGCGCCCTGGGCCTGGAAGCGCTGTCCCGGGGCGCCGGGGCCGTCACCTTTATCGAGAAGGACCGCCGGGCCGCCCAGGTGCTCCGCACCACCCTCGAGCGCCTCGGGGGGACGCGCACCACCCTCTTGGAGCGCGATGCGCTGATCGTGCTCGCGAAAAGCCCCTTTCCCCAGCCCTTTGACCTGGTTTTTATCGACCCCCCCTTCGCGACCTCCCTAGCGCAGGCGGCCCTTACGGCACTGGTCGCCGCGGCCCTCCTGGCCCCGGGCGCGAAGGTCTATGTGGAAGTGCCCCAGGGCACGGACCTGTCCCTACCCGATGGCTTCGAACCCCTGCGCCAGACCCAGGCGGGGGAAAGCGTCGCTCAGCTGTTGCACTGGGCGCCTCCCCAAACGGTCCCGGTGGCCACGGAAACGCGTTTGTGACCCCGGAAACAATGGGCTAGCATCGCGGCGCGAGCAAAGGGAGGGGTTTCGCATGCGTACGGTGGTTTACCCAGGCACGTTCAATCCGATCACGGTGGGACACACCGATCTGGTTAAGCGGGCGCTCAAGCTTTTCGACCGCGTGATCGTGGCCATTGGCACGAGCCCGCAAAAGAATCCAGAGGTGGACCTCGCGGACCGCATCGCCCTGTGCCGGGAGGTCCTGGCGGATATCCCCGGCGTGGAAGTCGACGGCTTTAACGAGCTCCTCGTGGACTACGTCCGTCGCAAAGAGGCCGGCTTTATTCTCCGCGGCATCCGCACCGTCGCCGACTTCGAATACGAATTCCAGATGGTGGACATGAACCGCGCCCTAGCGCCGGACATCGAATACGTATTCCTGGCCCCGTCGGAGAACTGCTCCTTTATTTCCTCCACGCTGGTGCGGGAAATCGCGGCCTACGGCGGCGATGTGAGCCAATTCGTACACCCCGCCGTGGCCAAGGCCCTCAAGGCCCAGCACCGCCGCTAGCGCTGGCAGCGGGGGCAGAACACCGTCGCCCGCTGGGCGAGACGTTCGCCCCTCAGCGGCGTTGCACAGCGGGGGCAGGGATGGCCCGCGCGGCCATAGGCGTGCAGGGTCTGCTGAAAATAGCCCGGGCGCCCCGAGCCATCGACGAAATCCCGAAGCGTAGTGCCTCCCGCGGCAATGGCCTGGGTGAGCACGGTCTTAACCTCCGCCGCCAGCCGATCGTAGCGCGCGGCGCTGATGCGTCGAGCAGGACGCCGGGGATGGATGCCCGCGAGAAAGAGGGCCTCCGTGGCGTAGATATTCCCCACCCCCACCACCACCGAACCGTCCATCAGAAAGGCTTTAACGGGCGCGCTCCGGCTCTTGGCCTGCGCCGCTAGGTAGGCGCCATCGAAGGCCGAAGACAGGGGCTCGGGGCCGAGATGCGCAAGCAAGCGATGGTCCTCCGGCGCGCTTCCCAGCCAGTGCAGGGAGCCAAAGCGACGAGGGTCGTTAAACACCAACACGGCCCCCGATCCCAGGGTCAGCAGGATGTGATCATGGCGGAGCCGCTCGAAGGGGGGGTGCTTTAGCTGAAGGCTGCCGGACATGCCCAGGTGGACCATGAGGGCGCCGGCGCCCAGGCGGAACAGCAGATACTTTGCCCGACGCTCGAGGCGCGCTACCGTGAGCCCCGTCAGCACCTGGGCCAAGCCCGGGTCCACGGGCCAGCGCAGGCGCGGCTCAAACACCTGCACCTGAGTGATGCGCTGACCCTCCACATGGGGGGCCAGGCCTCGACGGGTGGTTTCGACTTCGGGTAATTCAGGCATGGCATCGCCCCCGGTGGTTCCGTCAGATCATGATCGCACAGGCGCGGAAGCCCCCGCCTGCCTCCTCGGCGTAGATACGGGGGGCACCTTCACGGATCTGATCCTCTACGACGGTGCGACGCTTCGGGTCGCCAAGGTCCTCTCTACGCCCGAGGCACCGGAGCAGGCCATTCTTGAGGGGCTGCGGCATCTCGGCCTTGATCCGAACGCCCTGGGGCCCGAAACCCTGCTGATTCACGGCACCACCGTGGCCACGAATGCCGCCCTCGAAGGCAAGGTCGCCCGCACGGCGTACCTGGGGCAGGCGGGCTTTGAGGATCTCCTGACCCTCGCTCGCCAGCAGCGCCCGGACCTCTATGCCCTCACGCCCGCGCCCACCCCGCCCCCGGTCCCCCGAAGCTTGTGCTTCGGCGCCCCCGGGCGCCTCGATGCCCAGGGCACGGAGCTCGAGCCCCTCGATTACGCAGCTCTGGATGCGGTTCTTGACGCCCTGCTGGCGGAAAAGCCCGCCGCCGTGGCCATTAACTTTCTCTTTTCCTGGAAGAACGGGGCCCATGAGGCCGCCGCCGAGGCGCGGCTCCGCGCGCGGCTCGAGGACGCCGGCGGTGATCCCACCCTCTGCATCAGCCGCAGCAGCGAAATCCTGGCGGAAGCGGGAGAATACGAGCGCGGCATGGCCACCTGGCTCAATGCGAGCCTGAGCCCAAAGGTCCGCGCCTACCTACAACGCCTTAACGAGGCTCTGGGGGCCACGCGCCTGTCCATCATGGCCTCCCATGGTGGGACCCTGGCGCCCGCCTTCGCGGCCAGCCACCCGGTACAGCTGCTGCTCTCGGGCCCCGCCGGCGGCGTCGCCGGCGTTGCCGCCGTGGCCCAGGCCCTCGCGGTGAACCCGGTGCTGAGCTTTGACATGGGAGGCACCTCCACCGACGTGGCCCTGGTCGACGGGTCGCCCCAGCTGTCCCAGGAAAGCCGCATAGGCCCCTACCCCGTGGCCGTTCCCATGCTGGCCGTGCACACCATTGGCGCCGGCGGGGGTTCCCTTGCGAGCTTGGACGACGGCGGCGCGCTGCAGGTGGGGCCTGCCTCCGCGGGCGCGAGCCCAGGGCCGGCCTGCTATGGCCAAGGGGGCACGGCAGCGACGGTCACCGATGCCCACGTGGTGCTCGGGCGCCTGCCCACGGATCAGGCCCTCGGCGGGCATTTGTCGCTTCAGGGAGACGCGGCCCGGACAGCCCTGGGTCCCTTGGCGGAGGCCCTCACCTGTTCCCTTGAGCACGCAGCGGAAGGCATTTTAGCGGTGGCCAACGAACACATGGCTCAGGCACTGCGGGTCATGTCACTGGAGCGGGGAATCGATCCGCGGCAGTGCGTCCTCGCGAGCTTCGGGGGGGCGGGCGGCCTCCACCTCTGCGATCTCGCCGATGCCCTGGGCATAGAGGAGGCCTTGATTCCCGCCTACGGGGGCGTGCTTTCGGCTTTCGGGATGCTCGCGAGCCCCCCCGCCCGCGTGCTCAGCCAGGATTTGCGCTGCGCCTTGGACGCGGATGGACTTCAGCGCGCCCAGGTGGCCCACGGGCGTCTCTCCGAGGAGGGCTTCGCTGCCCTCGGCGCGGAGGCCGAGGAAGCCGCCCGGGAAAGCGCCCTTGCACTGCAGTACACCGGGCAGGGCTATGCCCTAGAGGTGCCCTTTGACCCGACCCTGGCCACCTTGGCAGGGCTTCGGGAAGCCTTCGAAGCCGTGCACGAGGCTCGCTACGGCTATCGCTTAGGAAAGGCCGTGAGTGTGGTTCGCCTGCGCCTGACGGTTCGAACGGCCCCGGCCCTAGGCCACGATTTACCGGACCGCCACCGCAAAGAAAGCGCAACCCGCCTAACCCCATGGCCCGTCGTGGGACATGGCAGCGTACCGAGGGTGATGCGCTCAGGGCTTCGCGCGGGGGACGAGGTTCGGGGGCCGGCCATTATTCAGGAAACTACGGCCACCCACTGGCTGGCGCCGGGGTGGCGGGCGGAGTGCCAACGCGGGGGGCATCTCCGCCTCCGGAAGATCCTTACTTGATCTTCGCTTCCTTGTAGATCACGTGCTTACGCACCACGGGATCGAACTTTTTGAACTCGAGCTTATCCGGCGTGTTCTTCTTGTTCTTGTCCGTGGTGTAGTAGTGGCCCGTACCGGCGGACGACACCAACTTAATCTTGTCACGCATGGCCTGTCTCCTTAGACCTTTTCGCCGCGAGCGCGAAGCTCGCCGAGCACCACGTCGATGCCGCGCTTATCAATCACCCGAATGCCCTTGGCGGACACCCGAAGGCGGACGAAGCGCTTCTCACTTTCCACCCAGAAACGATGGTAGTGGAGGTTCGGGGAGAACCGACGGCGCGTTTTGTTGTGCGCGTGCGACACGTTATTCCCCGTGATCGGACGCTTCCCGGTGACTTGGCACACCTGAGACATGATGGCTTGCCTCTCGCTAAATAAGATTCGACGCACCCAGCGCGTCAGAAAGAGCGCGGCTTTATACCAGAGCCCTTGCCAAGGCTCAAGGCAACAATCGCAATCATCTCGGCCAGGGTCATGCCAAGGCCCGCGGTGAATGCTATGGTTTGCGCCCTTTTGGCTATCGCGAGCCCCCGGGTCATGTCGAGCTTGGCTGCGCGCCGTATTCTGTTGGGTATCACCGGCGGCATCGCTGCCTATAAGTGCTGCGATCTCCTTCGCCAGCTTACGGGGGCGGGCGCCCAGGTGCAGGTGGTCATGACGGAAGCCGCCACGGCCTTTGTCACCCCCCTGACGCTCCAAGCGCTGTCCGGGCGCCCGGTGCGTACGGCCCTTCTCGATCCAGCGGCGGAAGCGGCCATGGGGCATATCGAGCTCGCGCGCTGGGCTGAGGTCATGCTCATTGCCCCGGCAAGCGCGGATGCGATCGCGCGGCTCGCCCAGGGCCAGGCCAATGATCTCTTAACCACCTGCTACCTGGCCTTTGACGGCCCTAAATTTCTGGCCCCCGCCATGAATCAAGCCATGTGGCGCGCCCCGGCCACGGCGCGTAACGTGGCGACGCTCGAAGCCGATGGGGTCACCGTGCTAGGCCCGGCCAGCGGTGTGCAGGCCTGCGGCGACGAGGGGCCGGGACGCATGGTCGAGCCGGCCGCTCTGGTGAGTGCCCTGGCGGCCTGGGCCGACGCTGGCGCTGAAGCGCCGACGACCGCCGAGCCTTCGCCCTGGGCCGGGCGCCACATCGTGATTACCGCCGGGCCCACCCGAGAAGCCTTGGACCCGGTGCGCTACCTGACCAACCGAAGTTCCGGGCAGCAGGGCTTTGCCCTCGCCGAAGCCGCCGCCGAAGCGGGGGCCAAGGTCACCCTTATTTCCGGACCCGTCGCCCTGCCCACGCCTCCGGGGGTGAACCGGGTCGATGTGGAGTCCGCTTTGGATATGCTGGCCGCCACGGAAGCGGCCTTCGCTACCGCAGATCTCGTGATCGCCGTGGCTGCGGTGGCCGATTACCGCGCAAGCGCGGTGGCGCCCCAGAAGCTCAAGCGCGAGGGCACGGAGGGGCTCACCCTGAGCCTCGTGGCCAACCCCGACATTATCGCCACCCTGGGCGCACGGCGGGGCCAGGACGCCCATCCGGTGCTCGTGGCCTTCGCCGCAGAAACGGAGAACGTGGTGGCGCACGCGGAAGGTAAGCGAAGCCGAAAGGGCGTCGACTTTGTCGTCGCCAATGACGTATCTCGCGCCGATATCGGCTTTAATAGCGCGGACAACTGCGTCACCGTGGTCGGACCCGCCGGGGCGGAAGCGCTCCCGAAAATGAGCAAGCGGGCCCTGAGCGCACAGCTGCTGCACCGCTTCGCCGCAGCCCTACGGCCCTAAGCATCCTCCGGGAGTTTTGCCATGCCCCTTTCCTCATCCCAAGCCGCTACGGTTGCCGAGGTTCTCACCGAGGCCCTGCCCTATATCCGGCGCTTCCAGGACAAGACCATCGTCGTGAAGTTTGGCGGCAACGCTATGACCGACGAGGCCCTCCAAGCGAGCTTCGCCCGGGATGTGGTGCTCATGAAGCTGGTAGGCATGAACCCCATCGTGGTGCACGGCGGGGGGCCGCAAATCGGCGACCTGCTCGAGCGACTGCAGATCGAATCCCATTTCGTCGACGGCATGCGGGTGACGAACGAAGCCACCATGGACGTGGTACAGATGGTGCTTGGGGGGCTCATCAATAAGGACATCGTGGGGCTAATCAACGCCCACGGCGGCCGGGCCATCGGCCTTACGGGAAAGGACGCGGATCTGGTCCGAGCCCGGCCCATGAAGCTCAAGGCGAAGGCCGATGGCTCCGCACCCGTGGACCTGGGGCACGTCGGCGACGTCGCCCATATTGATCGCGCGGTCATCGACTTGCTGGTGGGCTCGGAGTACATCCCGGTCATCGCCCCCATCGGCATCGGGGAAGACGGGGCCTCCTACAACATTAACGCCGACGTGGTGGCGGGCCGGCTCGCGGAAGCGGTGGACGCGGAAAAGCTCATTCTGCTCACCAACACCCCGGGGCTACTCGATGCCCAGGGCCAGGTGCTCACCGGGCTCACGGCCAAGAAGGTCAACGATCTCATCGAAGACGGGACCATTCACGGCGGCATGCTGCCGAAGATCACTCATGCCCTTGAGGCGGTCCAGCACGGGGTCCGGAGTGCCCACATCATCGATGGTCGGGTAGAACATGCGGTGCTCCTGGAAATTTTCACCGACACAGGGATTGGCACCCTGATCACCCGCGACGAGGAGCGCTAGACCATGGCAGGCGCAGGCTCACGGTCCGGCGAGCGGAAGGCCCACATCCTTCAGGCCTTCGCGGCCATGCTTGAGCAGCACCCCGGGGGACGCATCACCACCGCCGCCCTCGCCCGGGAGGTGGGGGTTTCGGAGGCCGCGCTCTATCGACACTTTGCCAGCAAGGCCCAGATGTTTGAGGGGCTGATCACCTTTCTGGAAGAAACGGTGCTGGGTCGGGTGCCCACCATTAAGCAAGAGCTTGGGGACGCGCCGGAGCGGTGCGGAGCCTTGCTCACGGTGCTCCTGTCTTTTTGCGCGAAGAACCCAGGCTTTGCCCGCCTACTCACGGGGGACGTGCTGGCGGGGGAAACGGAGCGCCTGCGGAAACGTATGGCTCAGCTCTTTGAGCGCATCGAAACCCAGCTTCGGCAGTTTATCCGCGACGGGGAGCTCGCCCAGGGCCAGGGCACCCGGCTCCCCGCAGCCCTCTGCGCCAACCTTATGCTGGCGGCCGCCGAGGGGCGCATTGCCCAATTTGTCCGCGGTGGGTTTGATCACACGCCCCTGGAGCATTGGCCCCACCAGTGGCAAACCCTGGCGGAGGCCTGCTTCGCTCCCCGACCGAGCCCCCGACCGAACTAGGAACTAGCGCCGTAGCGCGCCCGATAGGCAGCGAGCGCTGCCTGCTCCCCCAGCTGATTCTCCGTAGCGAGCCAGTCGAGGATATGGTCTAGGGTAACGATCGCCCGGACCGGAACCTGCAGCTCCGCCTCGAGCATCTGCACCGCGGATCGCGTCCCCTCGGCGCCACGCTCCTGGCGATCCAGGGCCGTGAGCACGGCCACGAGCTGAGCGCCCGCGGCCTCAAGGAGGGGAAGCACTTCGCGGATCGCTGTTCCCGCCGTGATCACGTCATCCACCAACAGCACGCGCTGCCCCGCCAGGGCCGCCCCCACCAGCTGACCGCCTTCGCCGTGGTCCTTGGCCTCCTTTCGGTTGTACGCGAGGCCCACCTCCTGGCCGTGGTGCTCCGCCAGCGCCGTGGCCATCGCCGTCGCAATGGGAATGCCCTTATAGGCCGGGCCAAAAACCACATCAAACGCCACCCCAAGGTCCTGGGCGGAGGCCGCGTAGGCACGCCCCAAGCCGGCCATGGCCTTGCCACTGGAGAAGGCGCCGGCGTTGAAGAAGTAGGGGCTTTCCCGCCCGGACTTCAGGGTAAAGGTGCCAAAGCGGAGCGCCTCCTGAGACGCCGCCAGGGCTAGGAAGTCATGGCGAACGCGTTCCTTCGCGGTCTTTCCTTCCGTTTCGGTCATGCGCGCAGCGCCTCCTCCTGAGCGGCAAAGAGCTGCCGTCCCCCCTGCTGAGCCAGCGCCACCAGGGTGGTGAGCTCCTCAGCCGAGAAGGGCGCGCCCTCTGCCGTGCCCTGCACTTCGATGAGGCGGAGATCCTCGGCAAGCACCACATTCATATCCGTTTCCGCAGTGGAGTCTTCGTCGTAGTCCAGATCAAGCACCGGGGTGCCCTTCACCACACCCACGGACACGGCAGCGATGCGCTGCACGAGGGCAGGTTTCGGCAGTCGCCCGGCGGCCTCGAGGGAGGCGAGGGCATCCATCAGCGCCACGCAGGCTCCGGAGATGGCCGCGGTACGCGTACCCCCGTCCGCCTGGAGCACGTCGCAGTCCACCTTCAGGGTGATCTCCCCCAGAGCTTTAAGATCCACGGCCATGCGAAGGGAGCGACCGATGAGGCGCTGAATTTCCTGGGTGCGACCGCTTTGCTTTCCCCGCGCGGCCTCCCGATCGCTGCGCGTGTGCGTCGCCCCGGGCAACATGCCGTATTCCGCCGTAAGCCAGCCCTGCCCCTTCCCGCGCAAAAAGGGCGGCACCCCCGGAGTCACGGAGACGGTGCACAGCACCTGGGTACGACCGAAGGCCGCGAGCACGGACCCCGCGGCATGGCAGGTGAACCCTCGGGTGAAGGTGACGGGACGGAGGGCATCCGGCGCCCGTCCACTGGGCCGTTCGTGCATAGCACTTCCTTTTTCAATGACGGTTTCTTCGCCGGCCATCATAGCACCGCGCGGCCAGCGCCTGGGCCCGCTACACTAGGGGTCTCAGTAAGGAGAGCCCCGTGATCGAAAGCATGACCGGCTATGCCCGAGGCGAGCAGGCCCTGGGCGGCATGACCCTCACCCTCGAGCTGCGCAGCGTCAATCATCGATTCCTCGACCTGTCCCTCCGCCTCCCGGAAGCCCTTCGGGATCAGGAAGGGGCCCTGCGGAACCGCCTTCGGGAGCGCATCAGCCGGGGCAAGGTAGAGCTTTTAGTTCGCCTCGAGGGCGAAGGCTCGGGGGGTGGCCAGCTGAACCGAGAGGCGCTCCAAGGTCTCCTCACCGCCCTTGGCGCCGTACAGACCGAAGTTCCTGATGCGCCCCTTCCCCATGCCCTAGAGCTTCTGCGCTGGCCCGGGGTATGGGCCTCCGAACGGCTGCCCAAGGCGGCGCTTCAGGCGGGCCTTGAAACCGCCTTCGAGCCCGTGCTCGAGGCCTTTCTCGAGGAGCGCCAGCGAGAGGGCGCAGGTTTAAAGGCAACCCTTGAAGGGCAGCTGGCCCGCCTTGAGGACCTCGTGAACACGCTCCGGGCCGTGCAGGACGGGCTTCAGCAGCAGCTGTGGGCCAAGCTTAAGCAGCGCGCCCAGGCCCTCGGTCTCGACCTCACCGAGGAGCGCTTGGCCCAGGAGCTGGCATTGCTGTCTCAAAAGGCCGATATTTGCGAGGAGCTCGACCGCCTCGTCACCCACCGCGCCGCCTTCCTGGCCAGCCTGCAAAAGCCCGGCGCCCAAGGTAAGCGCTTGGATTTTCTGGCCCAGGAACTCGCCCGGGAAGCCAACACCTGCGCTGCGAAGATTAGCGATGGCGCCCACACGGAGACCGTGGTGGCCCTGAAAGTGGTCGTGGAGCAGCTCCGCGAGCAAGTCCAGAATGTGGCCTAAGGGCCCGGCAGGAGAACGGCCATGAAGCCCCACCCCGGCGGCACCCTATTTCTGATTTCCGCCCCCTCCGGAGCCGGGAAGACGTCGCTGGTCCAGGCGCTTCTGCGGGACGATGCCGCCCTCACCGTGTCCATCTCCCACACCACCCGGCCCCAGCGCCCGGGGGAGCAGGACGGCGTGAATTACCACTTCGTCGATCGGCCGGCCTTTGAAACCATGATCGACGCCGGCGCCTTTCTGGAGTACGCAGAGGTCTTCGGCAATCTTTACGGAACCTCGGAAGCCTTCGTCGACGAGACCCTCGCTCAGGGTAAGGACGTCATCCTAGAAATTGACTGGCAAGGGGCCAGCCAGGTGCGAGAGAAGCGCCCGGAAGCCGTGGGCATCTTTATCTTTCCCCCGTCCCTGGCCACCCTGGAGGCCCGGCTACGTCAGCGCGCCCAGGATGATGAAGCCACCATGGCCCGGCGCCTGGCGGAAGCGACGCTGGAGATGCGCGCGCATGAGGCCTACCCCTTTCTCGTGGTGAACGACGTTTTCGACACGGCGCTTTCCGAGCTCAAGGCCATCGTTCAGGCCGAACGGCTCCGCCGGCCCCGGCAGCAAGCGCGCCTCGGAGACCGCCTCCCCCCGCTCCTAGGCGCCTAGGAAACGGGATTTATCCTTGTGACCTAAGGGTAAAAGCCCGTAAACTGGCGGGCTTAGGAGCGAAAGCTCAAAAATTGCAGGAGCACCCCATGGCCCGCGTTACCGTCGAAGACTGCCTGACGGAAGTCGAAAACCGTTTTCAGCTCGTGATGATCGCCTCAAAGCGCGCACGCCAGCTGGCCACCGGCGGCCGGGATCCGCACGTGGAAGAAGAGAACGATAAGCCCACGGTGCTGGCCCTTCGGGAAATTGCCGAAGGTCACGTAACCGCCGCCATCCTCGATGAAGTTGATCGGCGCGGGGAAGACGAGTTCGGATTCAAACTTCCGGAGCCCCAGCCCAGCCACCATGACGTCGGCGACGACCCCCTCATCGACTAGGTCTTCGGGCCCGCGCCGGCCCGCGCCCCGGCCTGCCCCTGCGGCGGCCGAGGAGCGCATCATTACCCTGCCCGAACTCTCTGCGCGCCTGCAGGAATATTTAAGTCCGGAGGCCGTGGCCGAAGTGGAGCGGGCCTTCCACTACGCGAAGGCTGCCCACGAAGGGCAGATGCGAAAAACCGGCCATCCCTACATCACCCATCCCACGGCGGTCGCCCACATCCTGGCGGGCATGCGCATGGATCCGCAGACGCTCATGGCCGCCTTGCTGCACGACGTGATCGAGGACACCGGCGTCGGCAAGAAAACCCTCGCCGAGGCCTTCGGGAGCGACGTTGCCGAACTGGTCGACGGCGTCTCTAAGCTCACCACCATCTTTAAGTCCCGGGCCGAAGCCCAGGCGGAAAACTTCCAGAAGATGGCCATGGCCATGGCCCGGGATATTCGCGTCATTCTGGTGAAGCTCGCGGACCGGCTCCACAACATGC
>Ga0181588_10001903_pt1 | contig 18276 bp, 17 predicted proteins | sample 071ome_26_FD_148607 | JGI IMG/M metagenome (GOLD analysis project Ga0181588, IMG submission 148607) | Coastal salt marsh microbial communities from the Groves Creek Marsh, Skidaway Island, Georgia - 071409BT metaG (spades assembly) | ecosystem: Environmental > Aquatic > Marine > Intertidal zone...
GCCGCCCCCGGAACCGTCACCGGGGTAAAAAAGTCCGTCCCCGGGCGAGCCAGAAGCAAGGCGCGGCTCTCCCCCACGGGCACGGCAATGCGCGTGCTATCTCCCAAATAGGTGACGATGCCATCCGCTCCTCGCGCAAAGGCCGCCCCCTGGGTGGCTGCCCCGGCGAAGATGGCGTTGCCTTCCGCGTCCCGGGTATTGGCCAGGGACAGAAGCTCGTCGCCCAAGGCCCGCACCTCTAGGGCAAACACCTGCTTATCCGTAGCGCTGTAGGTATCGTTCGCCGCCTGAATGCCCAGCTCCTTTAAGCGAATGAGTACGTCGGATACGGATCGGAGAGCGCTTTCCTGGAGATTGGCTCGAGCCTCGGCCCGGTCGAGAAGGCCTAGGCGCACGTCCTGATTCGACCGAAGCGCATCCAAGCGAAGAAGCGCCGTGGCGTCCTGCGGGGCCTCCCGGGGCGCCAAAAAGGCTTCCCCGCTGCTGATTCGCGCCTGCTGCTGGGCAAGTTCACCGGTGAGCTTACCCATCTGCCCTGCGGCGCGATCAAATTGCAGTACGGTAGAAATCTTCATAGCGACCTCAAATGGCCAATACGGCGTCGAATAGGTCCTGGGACGTCTGAATAATCTTTGCGGCTGCCTGGTAGGCTTGCTGATAACGAATCAGATCCGCCGCCTCCTCGTCGAGGCTCACTCCGGACACCCGATCCTTGGCTTCCTCAGCCTGAGCCTTCACCACCTCCAGGGCCTGCTCCCCAATCACGGCTTGCCGTGAAAGCGTGCCCAGGCGACTCGCCAAGCTGGCGTAGTAATCCCCGGCACTCTTACGGCCTAAGGCCTCAATGCCATCACTCGCCAGGGCCGCTAGGCGTTGCACATTCCGGTTGTCGTCTACGCCGAGAGCGTTGTCCTCCAGGAAAAAGACATCGCCCCCCGCGGGCTGCCCTTGAAAGGCGAGCACGGCCCCGCCGTAGCGGATCGATGCTCCGGGCAGGTAATTACCCCGGGCGAGCTCAGTCCCCGAAGAAACCTCCTCAATCACGTAGGTTGCCCCGACCCCCTCAAAGCGGACCGCCAGGGCTTCCTCGCGGAGGCTCGCCAGCGCGTCGAAGGCCGGCGCCTCGTAGCGGGCGGCCACGGTCACCGTTTCCGCCCCGCTCAGCGACACCAACAGATCGTCCCGCTGCACGCCCCCAAGACGTACCCGAGTATCAAACCCCAGGGCACTGAGGGTGGCCGGGGTTCCCCCCGCACTCAGCGTCAGCGCAAAGGCTGCGGGGCCGGTCAGCGTGAGCTGACCGCCGTAGGCGCCCGTAGCCGTTCCTAAAATATTGTCGTCAGAAGCCAGGGGGGCTTGAGCGCCGATGAGAATGGACTCGCCCTCCCGTCCTTCCGCATTTCGGAGAATCAGCTCGCCGGCAAGCCCGGCACGGGCCATCACGCCCGTGGCACCGCTCTGGGCATTGATCGCATCCACCAGCCCGGAGAGATTCGAAACGGGGGTGGACCCAGACGCATTCACAATGGTGACGCCGTTCAGGGTGAGCCCAGCGTGATCGGAGAAATCAAGGTTGGTGAAGCTCAGGGCCGTTTCCGCCGTCGCCGTGATGCCTGCAGCAGTCAGCGCATCTTGGCCCGCAAGCCAGGCGGCCACGGAGGCGGCTGAGGCCACCCCCTTACCATCGACGGCGATAGCGCCGCTTAGGGCCACGCCGTTCAGGCTGAGCGCCCCACCCTCCAGGGCACTCCTCACCGCTGCGCTGATGCCCCCCGCAGCCTCCAGGGAAAGGGGCCGGTCTCCCGACAGGGTCGCTCCCCCCTGGGCACCCAGATCAGCAAAGACCCCGCGATTCACGGTAAGGTCTCGATAGGTCTCATCCGCAGCAAGGGCCCGATAGCTGGCCCGGGGCGCAAAGCCCTGGTCCCCGGTGATCAGGCTTTCCTGCTCGGCGGCGCTCAAGGGCGGGCCTGAAAGGAGAATGCCTTCCCGAGTGAACACGCGAAGGTCCGTAGCCCCATCCGTCGCACCGGACAGCACGAGCTCCGTCCCCTCACTGCCCGCGGGCACGGCGAAAAGGGTTCCGTCTGGGCTTGAGAACGCCCGACCACTAGCGGGGGCGGGATTGTTGACCAACACCGTAGACAGGGTCCCGGGACCAGATCCTAGCGGGGGCGCCGGGGCATAGCTGACCGTCCCCTGGACGCTGGAGCCATTTAGCTCTGCGCTACGGAGGCGCAGCGGATCGGCGCCGGCGAGATGCTCCGCGCGGGCGAGGAGAAGGACGACCTCCCCTGCTCCACCGCGGCGTCCTTCCACCTTGAGGGTCTCGGCGCCGCTCGGCGTTCCACCGACCCGCAACACCGTGCCGTCGAGGGTAATCAGTCCCGCGTCATCGGCAGGAATCACCCGCGTGGCCTCCCCTGGCGCACCGGGAACGTGGGCCGCCCAGCGACTACTCAGGGGGTTAAAGCGGAGCTCAAAGCTCGACACGACCGTCGCGTCCCCCCCGGCCAGGGAGGTTTCTAGGGTAAATCCCCGTTCCCCGTCCAAGCCCGCGAGGCGGTAATCCGGCTTCAGGGCGAAAAGATCCCTGCCCGTGGAGCCATCAAGTCCCATGCCCCCGCGGTGCACGCGATTTACCTCGTCCCCTAGGCCCTGGGCAAGGCTATCGAGCGTGGCTCGCGTCGGCTGAAGTACCTGCTCACGAAAGGTCACTAACCCGCCAAGGGTTCCACCACCTAGGCCAGACAGCACCCTACGCCCCTGGGAGGGCTGGGCGGGCTCCAGAAAGAAGGCTATGCGGTCCTCGGCAAGGGGGTCGATCTGCAGGCCGAGGGTTCGCACCTCCGCGCCAGCCACAAGGGCGCCGGCGCCAGCGCTGGCACCCAAGCGCACGGTCACCACGCCGCTGGGCGCCTCCGTGACCTCCAGGCGGACCTTCTCCGCGAGTTCCCGCAGCAGCCGATCGCGCTCATCGAGCAAGCCCGGGGCCTGCTTACTAAGGGCGTCCTTCCGCCCGAGCTTGAGGTTGACCCCCCCAAGCTCCGCGGCGAGCGCGTTAATTTCCGAGACGGTGTTGGAAAGGTCCGTCTCCGAAGCCTCGCTCTGGCTGGTCAAAAAGCTGTCCAGGGCGCCAAAGCGATCCGCAAGGAGAGCGGCATCGCTTAAGGCAATCTCCCGCAGGGCGAGGGAGCTCGCGTCGGCCCCGAGGGCCCCGAGGGCACTGAAAAATTTATCGAGGGCGCCGCTTAGGGCGCTGTCCTTCGATGCAAAGCGATCCAGAATCCGCCCGGCGTACTCCACCAGGGGCTTCTGCGCGGCCAGGTCGCTCGTGCTGACCCGAAGCTGATTTTCGACAAAGCTGTCGAACTGGCGCTCCACCGCCACCACCCTGGCACCGGTGCCGAGGAAGGCGGTCCCGGCCTGAACCGGCTGATTTTGATTAATCGCGACGACCTGGCGGGAATAACCGTCGCTGTTGACGTTTGCGATGTTGTTGGAAACGGTGGCAAGGGCCTGCTTATAGACCCCGATGGCACTACTTCCTAGAGACAGTAAATCGCTCATGGCGCACGCCGTCCCTTAAGGGGCACGGGCACCGGCTCCCGGTTCGGAAGGGCCTTCGGCGCCGGAGCAGGGTTCACCGGCCGAGGCTCCAGGCCCGGGTGCAGGGAAAGGGCCGCCTCCGTGCTCCGGGGCACGTAGCGCGCGCTCGGATCGAGCTGCTGAGTCAGCACCTGGGAAAGGCCGATCCCTCCCCTCCGCGCCATGACCGTCGCCAGCTCCCGGTCGTACATGGCCTCATAGGTCTCCATGCTTTGGGAGTTGAAGAGATCGCTCTTCGTCACCGTCGCCCGCATGGACTTCATGACCATTTGCAAGAACATGGCTTCGAACTGCTGCGCCGTCTCCTGAAGCGCTGCCCCCTGATCGCGCTGAGCCTTCGCCCGAAGCGCTCCATAGGCCCCAAAGTCCAGGGAGGACCGGGCCACGGAAAGATCGGGGGCGCCGCTCATCAGATCACTACCAGCTCGGCGCGAAGGCTTCCCGAGCTCTTCAGCGCTTCAAGAATGGCAATGAGGGACGACGGCTTAGCGCCTACGGTGTTCACCGCATCCACGATATCCCGGAGCTCAACCCCGGGCTCGAAGAGGAACATGGGAACGGTGGGCTCCTCGACTTCGATATCGGCGTTTTGAATCACCGCCGTGTCGCCGCCGCCAAAGGCATTCGGCTGGCTGACTTGGTTCAGCGCTGAGATGCGCACGGATATGGAGCCGTGGTTTACCGCAGCGGCGGTGACCCGAACATTTCGAGAGATCACCACGGTTCCAGTGCGGGAGTTCACCACCACGCGCGCCGGCCCCTCCGCGGGGGTAACCGCTAGGTCGCCAACCATGCCCATGAAGCTCACGCGTTGATCGAGATCCCGGGGGGCGCGCACGGCGATGGAGGCGCCGTCGATGGCGCGAGCCGTGCCCTCGCCGAACTCCCGATTAATGCCGTCCACAATCGCCGCCGCGGTCGCAAAGTCCGGAGATCCGACATTCAGCACAATGTTGTCGGCATAGCCAAAGGGGGTGTCAACAGCGCGCTCCACCAGGGCGCCGCCGGGAATGCGCCCCGCCGTCGGCACGCCAATGGAAACCGAGGACCCCGCGGCTTCGGCCCCAATGCCCGTGACCGTGAGCGGCCCTTGGGCCAGGGCATAAACTTCTCCATCGACCCCGAAGAGCCGGGTCATCACGAGATTGCCGCCCCGGAGGCTCTCGGCCTTACCAATGGTGGACACATTAACGTCGAGGCGCTGCCCAGGCTTCGCAAAGGGAGGAAGTTCCGCCGTCACCAGCACCGCGGCGGCGTTGGCCACGTCGAGCTGCCGGGGCTGCTGCTGACTGATATCAAAATCGGAGCGGCGCCCTTCCGTGGCCAGGGACGCGCCCAGGCGATCCAAAAGGGACTTCATGGTTTGCGCCGTAAAATCGATATCGGCGCCATCCCCGGTCCCCTGCAGGCCCACCACGAGGCCGTAGCCCACCAGCTGGTTGCTCCGCACGCCGGCAACGGAGGTCAGATCCTTAATGCGATCAGCCCAGCTGGAGGCACTCAGCAGGGCGAGGAGTAAAAGCGCTAGGGTCCGCATCATGCCCTCCTAGAACGGCCAAGCTGCATTAAAGAAACGGGTACCCCAGCCGGGCCGGGCCGCCCGGGCGAGATCGCCCCGGCCTTCGTAGCGGATCTGGGCATTCGCCAGGCGGTAGGACAGCACCGTATTCATCTGGGAGATGTCCCGGGGACGAATCACGCCCTGCACCCGAACCCGCTCACTCCCTTCCGTCAGGGCCAGGATTTTCTCGCCCTGCACCACCATGTTTCCGTTAGGCAGCACCTCCACCACGGTGGCCGTAATGGAGCCGGAAAGGCTTGCGCTCTGCCCCGAGTTGCCCGAGCCCGTGCTTTCGCTCGTGGACCCGTCAAACATCCCCGGCACGTTCACGAAGTTGCTACCCGCGGAAAGGATGTCTACCTGCCCGGCGCTCAAAAAATCGTTGGTCGTCTCCCGGCTTGTAGAAACGCTTGCGCTTCGCGTGGACTGGGTGGACTCCTGCAGGAGAATGGTGACCGTATCCCCGACCCGGCTTGCCCGGCTTTCCCCGAACCACGCCGTGCGGCTGGACATAAAGAGGGATCCACTCGGAGCACTCTCGACGGGCTCCGCCGTGGGCGGCACGGGACGGAAGTCAGGCTCAAAATCCTGGGGGGTGCTTGCGCATCCCCCAAGGGTCAGGGCGATCAGGGCTAGGGCGCTAAAAGGTCGCATGGCAAGGCCGCCTTAGAGGTTCTGGTTCAGGAAGCGAAGCATGCCGTCCGCAGAGGAGATCGCCTTCGAGTTCACCTCGTACGCCCGCTGCGTTTCGATCATATTCACCATCTCTTCCACAACGTTCACGTTGGACGCCTCAAGGGCCCCCTGAACGAGCTGACCCGCACCGTTCTGCCCCGGGGTTAGCACCTGGGGCGGCCCACTGGCTGCGGTCTCTCGAAAGAGATTTCGACCCAGGGGCTCGAGGCCCGCGGGATTCAGGAATCGAGTTGTCTGAAAATTCCCCAGCTGCTGCGCTCCGCCGCCGAAGAGGCTTGCGGAGACCGTTCCGTCGGCGCCGATGGTCAGGCTGGACACGTTCTGAGGAATGGTGAGCGGCGGCTGTAGCCGCGCCCCGGTAGAGGTCACCACCTCCCCGATATTTGAAAGCTTGAAGCTTCCATCGCGGGTGTAGGCAAGGGTTCCATCGGGCTGAAGAATCTGGAAGAAGCCTTCCCCCTGAATCGCCAGATCCAGGGCGTTTTCCGTGTTGATGAGGCTACCTTGGGAGTGAAGCTTTTCCGTGGCAACGATTCGCGTACCCGTTCCGAGCATCATGCCCGTGGGTGCCTGCGTATCGACCCCGGTCTGCCCCCCGGCCTGGCGGATGTTCTGATAGAGCAGATCTTCAAAAAGCGCCCGATCCCGCTTGAAGCCCGCGGTATTCACGTTCGCCAAGTTGTTCGAAATCACCGCCATGCGCGTCTGCTGCGCATCGAGACCGGTTTTGGCTACCCACATGGACGCGTCCATGACTGTCCTCCTCGCCCCTTAAGGCAAAAGTTCCTAGGCGAGGCGCATCATGGATGCGCCCTGCTGATCGATATCCTTGGTTTCCCGCATGATCCGGATGTTGGTCTCGAAGGAGCGAGACAGATCGATCATGCGCACCATGGCGTCCATGGCTGAAGCATTGGACCCCTCGAGGGTCCCCGCAGAAACGGTCACCGGCTCCGGCCCCGGAGGAATATCCCCGTTGGGCAAGGCCACATCCGGGGCTCCGGCAAACAGGCCGTCGTCCCGGCGATAGAGTTTCTGTTGGCTCACATCCCTAAGGAGAAGCTGGGCGATCTCCTGGGCCGGGACCTCGGGAAGATTAGGGTCCTGCGCAAAGACCGTTCCGTCTGGGCCGAAGGTCACCTTCTGCCCAGCGGGAACGACAATGGTTCCGCCCCCCTCGGCCAGCACGGGATGATCATTCCCGGTAACCAGGAGCCCGCCGGGGGATACGCGAAGGTCCCCGCGCCGCGTGAAGGCGATGTCGCCGTTCGGCGCTTCCACCCCCAACACGCCCTGGCGATCGAGGGAGAGGTCCAGGTCGCGGCCGGTCAGCATGCGGGCCCCGGGGGCCATGTTGATCACATCATCCTCAACCACCTTGGAGAAGAAGCGTGAGTCAAAGCCCGAGCCCCCCACCCTGATGGACTCGAGCGCCGTGCTGTAGCTGTTCTTGAAGCCCACGGTGGAGACGTTCGCCAGCTCGTTCGTGATCTGCTGACGCTCGTTCGCCTGTGCCTTGATGGCGTTAAGAGCAGTAAAAACCAGCTTGTCCATGGCCTAGGCCCCCTATCCCTCGCCTTAGCTCCGGATATTGATGATCGTCTGAGTCAGGGTTGAGCTCGTTTCTATGGCCTTGGCGTTCGCCTGGAAGTTCCGCTGGGCGGTGATCAGCTCCACGAGTTCCTCCGTCAGATCGACGTTCGCGCGCTCCAAGGCGCCGGCCTGAATCGATCCGAAGCCATCGCCCCCGGCCTCCCCAAGGGTGGGCTGACCGGAGTTCGTGGTCTCGAGATAGTTCGCATCCCCGATCTGCTTCAAACCGTTCGGGTTAGCAAAGTTGGTCAGGATGATCTTCCCGAGGGCCACCTGCTGCCCGTTCGTGTAGTTCGCGCGCACCACCCCGGAGCTATCGATGTCCAGGCCATCCAGCTTCCCGGAGGGGAAACCATCCTGAGAAAGGGACAGCACGGAGAAGGGCTGGGAGAACTGAGTAGAGTTCGTCCCGTAGTCCACGTTCAGAACGATGGGATCGGAACCGTTCTGGGGATCGAAGGGGGTATAGGCCGCCCCTTCCTTCGGAGAGATCAGGCGTCCGCTGGTGTCGAAGGTCAGCTCGCCCTTATCGAGATACACCGGCACCCAATTCGGCGTGCCATCGATGGGAACAATGGTCTCGTTGCCATCGCCATCCACGAAGATGGGGTTGCCGTCCTCATCCCGGGCCTGCTGAAGAATTGTCACGTTCGGCACGTCGCCGCGGGCCTGGGTCGTTGTGGCAAGGCCAAAGTTAGGGTGGCCGTTGACGTTGATGAAGGAATCCCGGGACGCCGTGCCAGAGGTGAAGGAGAAGCGCTGAGAGTCAATATCAAAGCGCACTTTCACCCCCGATACCTTCCGACCGTCTTCGGTCTCGATGAGGTTTACGCGCCTTTCTACCTCGGCGGCGAAGGTGTCACCAGTGTAGGCGCCCGGGGGAATGGTGATCTTCCCATCCACACCATCCACCGTGACGGAAATCACGTTGTCCTGGAAGGTCACGGGGAAGGTCCCCGAGGTATCCACGCCGGTACGAGATCCCGTGGTAACGGCGGGAATCCCGGCGAGGCCCGTGCCCGCTTTCACCAAAATTTCGTCAGCGACCTCCTCCGCGAAGCCCAGCACCTGGCCGGCACGAACGTTGGCGAGGGCCGCCGTTCCTGCGGCAATGGCTGCCTCTACCTGCTCAAGAGGGACCACGTCCCCCGTGGGATCGCCATTGGCGTCAAGGAAGCGGTAGAGCGGCTCGATCTCGATGGTCGATGCTTCCCCCGTGGTACCGCTGTAGAACACAAAGCGGCGCTCATCCCGGAGATACTCAACATCAATCCCACTGCGCTGCTGGTCCGGATCGAGGCGGAAGTCGCCATTGGGCACGAGCGCATCGCTCAGGTAGGCCCCCAGGGTGACGGAAGCGCCCACGGCGATGGTCTCGGAAGTCGCCCCAAAGCCCAGAATCAGATTTTCTGCGGCGCCGCCCGTGCCGCCATTGAGCGTAGTATCCCAGCCCGTAATCCGAATCTGGGAAACGTCCTTATCGTTGGCACTGCTCGCCGGCTTAAACTGAATGGCCCGCTCCCGAATGTTGTAGGAAACGGATAGCCGATCCCCCAGCGTTTCCCCGGCGGGATCGTTTGGATCCACGGGCGTTTGGGCTAGCTGGGCCCTCACGGCAGCGACGATGTCCGCCGGCAGCATGGTCGTGTCCGTCTTGCCGACGTCCGCAGGATCGATGGTTATGACATAGGAGGATTCGGTGAGGTTGTCATCGACCGTGGTGACACGGAAAGACTTGTCCGTCGCGCTGGAGAAGTCGAAGAACCGCTCGTCACCAAGCTGATCGTTCAAAGCCAAGGAAATGGCATTCGCAAGCCCGGAACCATTCAGCGTGGTGGTTTCGCCAGCGCTGATGGGCAGGGACACGTTGACGTAGTTGCTGCCATCGATGCTGACTCGGAACAGATCCTGCCCGCTCAGGGGATCGGTGGCGCCCGTCGCCGTGTTGTCCGGCGCATCCCCCGTAATGGTCAGGGGGATAAGGTCCGTGCTCCCGAAGTCTGCCCCGTTCTGCATGAAGCCGCCGGTCCAGGAGCCGGTCTGTGAAGGAACCTGGGTCTTTTGGTCATCAAGGGAATACTTCGGGTGCGCTGCGTTCGGGTTAAAGGTCGGATCCACCGCCGCGGGATCCGCAGACAGCTGGCCGAACTTATTGATGTAGAGCACCTCGTTCTTGTCGTTCTTCGCCTTGAGCAGTGCCGGCTCAATTTCCCGGTCGCCGATAAAGATCCGCGTCTGCCACTTGTTCGTCGGATCATCCACCGTCGCGTTCTGCGTCTTGTAGTAGTAGATCGTGGCAATAGAGGCGTTACCAAGAGAGTCGAACACCGTGATCGAGGTCGACTTGTTGTAGGTATCCGGATCGTTCCGATCGAACTCGTAGTTCGCCTGGCCGCTCGTGAAGATATCCCGCTTAGGAATGATCTCCGCGTCGGCGGGGAGGTTCACCCCGAGGAGCAGCTGGCTGGATGCCTTCGGCTCACCGCTGGTTTCCGGAAGCTGGAGGGAACCGGCCGCATCGATGCTGGTGCTGGTTACCGATCCGTCCTCGTTTACCGGGAAGACTTGAAGGAACTGACCAACGGAATCGACCACATAGCGGTCGTTGTTCACGGAGAAGCCCCCGTTTCGCGTATAAACCGTCTGGTTCGAGGTCAGATTCGGCTTTAACGCGAAGAAACCCTGACCCGATACGGCGAGATCCAGGGAGTTCGCGGAGTTCACGATGTTCCCCTGGGTGAAAACCTGAGAGATCTCCTTCAGGTTAACGCCCTGCCCCACCACGCTTGAGTTTTTCTGCAGCGGCGAGGTCGCAAAGATGTCACCGAATTGGGCCCGGGACTTCTTAAACCCGATGGTGCCCACGTTGGCGATGTTGTTACTCGATACCCCGAGCTGAGCGCTGGCGGCATTCAAACCCGTTAGTGCGGTATAGAAGGACATGGCTCACTCCCTACTTAGTTTCCAATACGCTCCACCTGGCCGAGGCCCAACACGGCCCCGCCAAGTAGCTCGAGTTCAATGGTTCCAGCCGCATCCCGACGAATGCCGCTGACTTCGGAGAAAACTTTCACGGGCTCCCGGGAGACCTGGCCACCCAGGGCCACCATGGCCTCGAGGCGATAGGCGCCGGGGGCGGCTTCCCGACCCGCGTTATCCAGCCCGTCCCAGGCAAATTCGAAGGTGCCCGGGCCCTGCTGCCCAAATTCGATGGTGCGTACCGTATCCCCCGCCGCGCCCACGACGTTGACGAAGACCGCATCGGCTCCGGACGGCAAGGAGAGATAGCCCGGGAGATCGGCGCCGCTCTGCCGGAAGCCCTGACCGTTCGCTACGGCAACGGAGCGCCCAATCAAGTTCGAGGCTTCTAAAACGTCGTTCTCCTTCCGGCTGCTCACGAAGTTGTCGAGGGAGCCGGACATGGAAAGGGTGGCTTCGAGGGTGGAGAACTGAGCCAGCTGGGCGACGAACTGCTCGTTTTTCATGGGATCGAGCGGGTTCTGATTCTGCAGCTGGGTCGTTAGGAGCTTCAGGAACTCCTGGCGCCCAAGCTCATCGCTCTTCGGCGCGGACGCCGCGGCCTTACGTTCTTCGTAGCTGGCAAGGCCCGTGGGAAGACTTTGAGTGACTTGAGCAACCATGCCTTAGCTCCGAATTACTTCAAGGGTTTTTAGCATGAGCTGGCGCGCCGTATTCACCACTTCGACGTTGTTCTCAAAGCCCCGGGAGGCATCGAGCATGTCGACCATTTCCGCCACGGCATTCACGTTAGAGAGATAGACGTAGCCCTTCTCATCGGCCTTGGGGTTTCGCGGATCGAAGCGGCTAATCACCGGCGCGGGGTCATCGGTGATACCCGCCAGCTTCACCCCACCCACCACGGGGGCGCCTTGATGGAGCTGCTCCTTGCGAAGAAGCGCCTCAAAGACCGTGCGCTTCGCCCGGAAGGCCTCGGCCTCGGAAGAGGCTTCGGATCCCACGTTGGCAAGGTTAGAGGCGATGGTGTTCATGCGAACGGACTGGGCGTTGAGGGCCGTCCCCGCAATGTCGAACACCCGCTGAAGGTCTAGACCGGCCATGCCTATTCTCCTCGCAGGGCCCGGCGAAGGCCGGACACGCGGTTGTTTAGGAAATCGAGGGTCGCTTGATACTGGGCCGCTGCGGCACCGAACTGGGCCTGCTCCACGGAAGATTCCACCGTGTTGCCGTCAGCCGAAGAGTTCATGGGAATGCGATAGACCATTCCGTCCCGGCTCTGATCCCCTCCCACGGCAAAGTGCTGGCGATGGGTCGTTTGCAGCGCGTCACCGGTGGCGGCAGACAGCACCGCCTTAAAATCGAGGTCCCGGGCCTTAAAGCCCGGGGTTTGGGCGTTTGCGATGTTCTGGGCAAGCAGATCAATACGCTGGCTGCGCAGCGCCAGAGCCTGCTCATGGATGCCAAGAATGTTGTCGAAACGCGCCATAGCCACCTCAAGTTTCCTTGCCTTCCGCCGATTACCGCTTAGGGCGTAAAAGGGCTCACCGCAGAAATTGCAGGGGCCATGCCAATGCGCCTAAAAATCCTTCATACCGCTGATTCCACTAATTTTTTTCCATGAAAGGGATCCGACCTGCCGGCGGCCCGGCGTCCCCAACGGCAAAGCTTTGCCGCCGGTTAGGCAAGGCCTTGCCGACGAACGCATGGGGTCGCTCGACGCTAGACCGCACTCCCCGAGAGCGGCACACTGCTTGGGAAAGGAGAGGACGTGCCATGGGAAAGGCCCCCCGGAGTATCGCGACAAGTGCCGGTCTAGGAATCCTCTTTGGGGTCCTTGGCATCGCACCCCTTTGCGCAGCGGAGGAGGAAAATCCCCTGGAAGCCCTGCGCGAAGCGGCGCGAGGCTTTGTGGCTCAGGACCTTGGCCTGCAGGAGGAGGAGATCCAAATCCCTCCCCTCGATCGCCGAGCCCGCGTCCCTGCCTGCGATGGCCCCCTAACCTTTCGCTGGCCCTTTCCTAGCAATGCGACCGTGGAAGCCTATTGCGCAAGCACCGAGGAACGGCTTTTTCTTCGAGTCACCTTTGCGAAGGCCCCGAAATCGCGAGGCGCAAGGACGGGGGGATTTCCAGGCTGGCAGGTCATGGCAGCCCATCGGGCGGGGGACGTGCTCCGGCAGGCGGATTTGAAGCCGGCGCCGGAGGCCCTTCCGGGGAGCCAGCCCTATCGGGGCCCGGCCCCGGATGGCACCACGCGCCTCAGGGTGCTGAGGCCTTTGGAAGCGGACGACCTTATCCTCCAGGACAGCGTCCGCCTTGAGCGGAAGGTCCTTCGCGCGGAAGCGACCCTCGCCGCGAAGCTCCGCTTGCCCCACCCTCAGCTCACCGAAACCTGGGTCCCCGCAGAGGGCCTCCCCGGGGATGTGCTTAACCCCGATGCCGTTCCTCCCCTGGTCGCCCTGAATCGCCCCCTCGCCGCCGGGAGCATGCTTCGAGCCAGCGACTTGTCGAGCGCAATGCTGGTCGAGAAGGGCCAGAGGGTCCGGGTTGCCCTCTCCCAGGGCGCCCTGGTGCTGGAAGCGGACCTCATCGCAGAAGAGGAAGGCTCCCTCGGAGAAATCGTGGTTTTGCTGAATCCGGAGACCGGGCGGCGCCTTCGCGCCCGGGTGACGGGCCCGGGGCAGGCAGACCATGCGCCCTAGTGCGGCTCCCCAAATTCGTTTACAGTTTTTCCCCAGTCTGACGATTAAGTGATTGAAAGCTCTTAGAAACTTTTTTTGCGAAAAGTGCTAAAGGTTGCCGAGCTACTGTCGATTAGGCACCTAAGAGCCAAATTTTTGGGCGAGGAAATCCCATGGCAGATCCCATCTCTGGAGTCGGAGGCCGCGGCCCGCAAGCGCTACGCCTGACGGAAGCGGAGAACAAAAAGTCCGCCGAAGCCACTCGGAATACGGGTAGCGAAAGCGCTCCGGCAGGGGCCCAGGACAGCGTCGAGCTCAGCGAAGGCGTGAAGAGCGCGAGCACGGAAGCGGTCTTTGATGCGGATCGGGTCGCCGAACTCCGGCAGGCCATTGCTGATGGCCAATACCCCCTAGACGCCAAGCGCATTGCGGAAAGCTTCGCAAGCATCGAGCGCCTGCTTTAAAGTCGAGGTCTTTCCGCCAAGGGACAAATCGTGTCCGAAGCTGCCTCCCAGGTCCTCGACACCGCACGCCGCCTTCAACGTTTACTTGAGCAAGAGTTCGACGCCCTAAAAAACCGCGATCTCCCCCAGCTTGAGAAGCTCACGGAGACCCGGGAAGCCCTCCTTTCCCAGCTCCTGTATTTCCGCCAAACCCAGGAATCGCTTTGGAAGGGCGCTGGCTTCGATGCGGTGCGTGCCCTCGTGGCGGAATGCCAGGCCCTCCACAAGCGCAATGAGCTCCTCCTGGCCCGGCAGCTTGACGGTATTCGTCGTACCCTCGGCGCCCTTCAAAAGAGCAGCGACGACGAGGACCTATACGATCGCCTCGGGCAGCTAGCCCGTCGCCGATCGAGGCTCTTTACCGACGACGCCTAGGCGCCCCAGGCCGCCCAGGGGAGCACCTTCTCACCTAAAGCTCCCGACCTAAGAGCCGATTATCTTCTATGACGCCGCTTCGGCTTTCGGCAAGGAGATACGCCTCATGGCTCCCCGTAGCTTCTCATTCCTCGGCTTAATCGCCCTCGTCATTGCCCTGGGCGGATGCGCCTTCGCCGCCAGCCCGGCCCTAACCCTTGGGGGCGCGCGGAATGCCGCCGGCGAGGCCCTGCGCCTTAGCGAACGGGGATCGCAGCTGGTGGGGATTGGCTATGCCGTGATCAGCGTGCAAAACCACAGCAATCCGGAGCAGCGGCGCCTCCTAGCCATTCGCTCTTCGAAGCTCGATGCCTATCGCGCCCTTGCCGAGCAGGTCTTTGGTCAGTATCTGGATGCGGACACGACCATCGGCGAAATGATGATTGAAGATGATCGTTTCCGGGCCCGAGTGGAAGGGGTCATCTACGGGGCGCGGCTCGTGTCCATCGAACCCGTGGGGGACGACAGCTACCAAACGACCCTGTCCCTGGATCAGCACGTGGTGCAGGACCTCCGGGCCCTTTACCTCGGTTATTTCGCCCACACCGGCAACCCGAGCTAGGGAGCCTTGCCATGCATCGCTCTGCCCTCGCCCTCGCCGTCGCCCTAACCGTCGCTCCCGCCCTGGGGGAAACCGGCTCGGCCCCGAGCGCCGAGGCTCGCCTGGAGGCGGCAAAAAACGCCATGGTGGATCACGCCCTTAGTCAGCCAACGCGCATTCACAGCGCCGCCTGGGTTGATGAAAACGGCGTACTCCATGAGCAAAATCGCTTTCAGGCGACGGGGCAGATTCGCGGAATCCGCATGCCCGGCTACCTTCCCCAGCCTGCCCAGGAAGAGGAAGAGAACGAAAGCGCCGATGGCCCGCTGGCAGACGGCGCGAGCTCCCTTGAAAATCCTGAGGGCCAGGGGGAGGCAGAAAGCTGCCTAAGCCTTCCTGGGCTTGCGCACATGGCCGTGCTGGACCTCGAGGTGCTTACCCCCCCCGGGAGCGGCGCATCGGGCTATGCTCGGCAGCTCGAAGCGGAAACCCGGCGCCTACTCCTCCGCCGCTTTGAAGGGGCGCCCGGTTGGCGCTTGGCACCGCGACACCAGGCCGCCTCCCTAAGCAGCGATTACGAGCGCGCGGTCTATGAGGGCCCGCGAAACCGCCGACCCCTCCACCTGACCCTAGCCCTCTCCGTGCGCCAGGAAAGCCAACGACCCCGGTGGTGGAACCTTCCCGCCAAGGCTATCGCGCCCATGAAGGAAAACTTCGGCCCCTTCCGGCAAAGCACTCCGGCCCTTGAGCTAGACCTAGAGCTTCGGCTCTCCGCTCCAGATGATCCGGCCTATCTCTGGGTGGGCTATGACAGCCTTCGCCTTGGGGCCCGAGCGAGCCAGTGGTCGCCGGCGGTCCAGCCCCGGGATATCGGGAAGATCTACACCCGGCTGAACCAGTGGTTCGACGCCCTCGAGGCACGGCAAAGCTGCGAAGCCCCCCGCTACGCCGTGAGCAGCGTGGTTCGCGGACAGTACGTGGTTAGTGGGGGCCGGCAGGCCGGGCTCAAGCCCGGCGATAAGCTGATCCTTGCCGATGGCCTGCGCACCCCGGAGGATGTGCTCGCCCAGGGGGTGGACAGCAGCATGGCGCTGGCCGAGGTTCGCTGGATCGAAGAGGAGGAAGCGGGGCTTACCCTGCTTTCCGGCACGGCGCCGAGAAGCGCCGCCCAGCTGGTGGCGATCCCCCTTTAGGCCCTAGGGCTCGCGCACCAGCATGAAGGGGTGTTCCGCCGAGAGCAGCGCCCGACAAGATCGAGATCCCTGATAGGTATAGACCACACAGCCGTAGTACTGGCTCAGCTCGAGCTCACTGTTGGTCCAGAAGTTTTCCACCGGAAGCTCGGGAAAAATGTTGGGGTTGTAGGCCGGAGAAACGCAGGACATCTCTTGAATGGCGCGCATCTCCTTCGGCGACGGGAGACGCCAATTGCCGCCGGAGCGCTCGCTGACCTCCACCGCGTAGGCCTGCGCGGCCTCAAAGCTGAGGGACTGGGCTTCCCCACGGCAGCTGCGATTCACATAGCGCTGCCCTGCGGGACAGCGGTAAAAAAGCACGTCAACCGCCGGGTGGGCGACCAGGCCCCCATCGACCTCGCGGAAGGCGCCGCGCTCACCGATCTCAAAAAGGTCGCCACAGGCCGGCAACTCCGTGGGATCGTGGCAGCCGGCGAGGGCAAAAAGCATCAAGAAAAACGCCCTGCGACCGAATGAATAGGTTGATGGCCCCTTCGAAGTTTTGGTCATCAGCGTCCCTCCTAGATCGTTGTATAGTGCGAGAGGAGTGACGCGCTGGCAAACCCCGCTCGCGGTTTAAGGGGTGATGCAACAGCCGGGCCAAAAACAGCTAAAGGGTGAGGCAGCATGGATATCGCAACCGTCATTGGCCTAGTGGGCGCCTTCGCCATGGTGCTGATGGCCATTCTTCTGGGCGGCTCCCTTGGGATGTTCATCGATCCCGTGAGTCTCCTGATCGTCGTGGGCGGCTCGATCTTCGTCATGATGATGCGCTCCTCCCTCGCGGACTTCCTAAAGCTCGGCGGCATCCTCGGCAAGGCCTTCGGCGCGAAGGTCGACGACCCCGTGGATCTCATTAATCAGCTGGTGGAGCTTGGCACGCTGGCCCGGAAGGACGGGATGATCGCTTTGGAAGGGCAGGAAATCTCCAACCCTTTCCTCGCCAAGGGCATCGGCATGCTGGTCGATGGCACCGATCCAGGCATGATTAAAAGCTCCCTACACAACGATCTTGGGGGCATGAAGCTGCGCCACGAACTGGGCGCGGCGATCCTGGACGCCGGGGAAAAATACGCTCCGGCCATGGGGATGATCGGCACCCTCGTGGGTCTCGTGCAGATGCTTTCAAATATGTCGGACCCGAAGTCCATCGGGCCGGCCATGGCCGTGGCCCTGCTTACCACCATGTACGGGGCCATCTTGGCCAACATGGTCTTCGGACCCATGGCAGAAAAGATTAAGGACTACTCTTCGAAAGAGGCGAACAACTGCGCCCTCATCATCGAGGGCATTATGTTCATCCAGTCCGGCGGCAACCCGCGGCTTATGGGTGACCTCCTCGCTTCCTTCATTGCGCCCAAGGCTCGGGCGTCCCTGGCCGCGGGCTAAGCCACCATGGCCGAGGCACAGGCAGAGCCCATCGAAGAACCGATTCCCAACGAGGACGCGGAGGCGGAAGAAGCCGCGGCCGGCGGCGACGGGGGCGGTGAAGAGGATGCTCCGGAGGAATGTCCGAGCTGCCCCCCCGCGGGGGCGCCCCTATGGATGGCAACCTTCGCGGACATGATGTCGCTGCTGCTGTGCTTCTTCGTACTCATCCTGTCCTTCGCAGAGATGAACGTTCCTAAATACAAGCAAATTAGCGGATCGCTCCAGAGCGCCTTCGGGATTCAGCGCATTGTTCCCGTGGTGGAGCCGCCGAAGGCGCAAAGCCTGATTGCCAAGGCCTTTACGCCGTCCGTAGCCCAGCCCACGCCGATCGATACCATTCGCCAGCAAACCACGGACGAAACCCAGCCCGATCTCGAGAAGAAGCTGGAAACCAAAACGGAGGATTTCCCCACCCCGGAGGAAAAGGCCCAGCTTGAGCAAATGCTTGCGGAGGAGATCGCCAAGGGGCAGGTGGAGGTGCGCATCGAAGACCAGGAGCTGATCGTCGAGATGAAGTCGCCGAACGTTACCGGGGGCCGGGAAGCCGGCGACTCGGGACGCATGGCCGGCGCCCCCATCAGTCGGGAAGCGCTCAACACCTACGCGAAGATCGCGGAGGCGCAAAGTCAAATGGACCGGGACCTCACGGTGCTGGCTCCGGAACCCACGGTGGCCAGCAGCCAAAGCCAGGGGGACGCCAGCGGTGGCCCCGCCGAAGGACAGAGCGCTGGAGGCCAGCCGGGCACGGGCGGCGATGGCAAGAGCGCCGACGATCTCTATGCTCGGCTACGCGCCGACCTTTCGGAGGAAATTGAGGAAGGGCTGGCGGAGGTGGAGCGCGAAGGGGACGCGGTTATCGTTCGCCTCGCGGACCAGGGCTCCTTTGCCTCCGGCAGCGCCGATCTCCAGCCGACCTTCCTCCCCCTTCTGCGACGCACGGGCCAGGCGCTCACCCAGGGAGACGGCAAGATCAGCGTGAATGGGCATACGGATAACGTCCCCATTCTCTTCAACGATCGCTTCAACTCGAACTGG
>Ga0181588_10001904_pt1 | contig 18272 bp, 19 predicted proteins | sample 071ome_26_FD_148607 | JGI IMG/M metagenome (GOLD analysis project Ga0181588, IMG submission 148607) | Coastal salt marsh microbial communities from the Groves Creek Marsh, Skidaway Island, Georgia - 071409BT metaG (spades assembly) | ecosystem: Environmental > Aquatic > Marine > Intertidal zone...
TCGAGCGACTGACGAGCCGGGCAGGCTTTCGGATCCTCGAAGTCGGATCACGAACGGAGAACACATGAGCCAACTCGACGGCACCGGCATGAAACGTCTGCACCGAGAGTGGCGCCGCCGAACCACCGGCCGAGTCGCCCTGATCCTGGACGGGGTCGGCAATCCCTTCAATGTGGGTTCGATCGTCCGCACCGCGGCGGCAGAGCGGGTGGACCACGTGTATCTCGGCGGGGCGACCTCCCCGAGTCACGACAAGGTGAACAAGACGGCGCTCGGAACCGCCCGCTATCTCACCTGGAGCGAATTCGAGTCAGCGGTCCCGGCGATCGACGCGGCCCGCGCCGACGGCTACCAGATCATCGCCATCGAGCTGACCAGCGACGCCGTCCCCCTCCATGAGGTTGCGATGGAGAGCGACGTCGCCCTCGTCATCGGCCACGAGGACCGCGGTTGCACGCCAGCAACCCTGGCTGCCGCTGACCGCGTGGCGTTTATCCCACAACTCGGCAAGGTTGGAAGCCTCAATGTGGCGAGCGCCGCCGCCATTGCGATCTATGAGGCTCGTCGGCGCAACTGGGCCTCCTCCTGAGGACCGATCGATCTGGCCGCGTCACCGAAGATTTTCGACCAGGCCGGAACTTCTCTCGATCGTGCGCCGTTCAGTGGGCATGCAGATCGTCAAGAGGATCAACAACAACCGACTCGTATTCGGCAGTGGCGCACTCGGCACCCTTGCCCTCCTGAGTTGGCTCGCCTTCGGCTACTTCGGAATCCACACTGCGTTCCTTGACGACGTCGTCGACGAGGACGGACCTGTCTTCAGCGGCACCCCGACCGGAACGGACGAGACCACTGCGGCACCAGCTTCCACGACCGACAGGATCGGATCGGCCCCATCCAGCGAGGATGCCGAACCCAACCCGACCATCGCCGACGACATGATGGCGGCAGCCCCGGCCCAGGAAACCTCGGGTGCACCAGAGATCGTGACCATCTACGACGGCGACTTCACCTCGCTCAACCGCTATTCGGTGACCGGCGATGCGCTCGTCCTGACCGACGGCACCGAGCAGCGATTCGTGCGCTTCGAAAACTTCGAGTCGACCAACGGTCCCGACCTCAAGGTGTACCTGCGGGCCGACAACGGGGACGCCGTGAGCCTCGGCACACTCAGCGGCAACATCGGCAACCAGAACTACGAGATTCCCGCCGATATCGATCTCGACATCTTCACGACCGTTCAAATCTGGTGTGAGCGCTTCAGCGTCGGATTCGGGGAAGCCCGGCTGATCTCGAACGTCTGACGGCACGAGGCCGGATCGTCAACCTTCGCCGATGGCTTCGGTTGCTCGACAGACGTCGACGATCTCATCGGTCAACCGCTCATCACCGGCGACACCGACCGAGACACCACACTCGACATAAAAGTCAGCCCCATCGATGAACGCCGCAACGAACACGATGGACGTCTCGGCCGCAGTGCGGCCCTCGACGACTCGGTAGTCCAACCCGGATTCATCGCGCACGATCTCGAGACCCGAGTCAGCCGCTGTTGCCTGCACGAACGTGGGGAGCTGGCGGCTGATCGAAAGCCACGCCTCCAACGAGCGCGGCTCGCACCCGGCCGGCCCGCACGCCCGAACCACGGTCCACTTGTCGAAAACTTCGGCGACCCCACCAGCGACCGGCTGCCACTCGAAAGAGAACTGCTCGCTTTGAACCCAGCCCTCCGGAATCTCCGTGACCAGCGCATCCCGCGTGACAATCTCCGTCAGTGGGGGTCGGTCGTCGGGTTCGAACAGCACCAGAACGCCGCCGATGATGCCAAGCAGCAGAAGCGCAGCGAGGACAAGGCGGCGAGTACGGGTCGGCATCACCTCATACTCGCAGCGGATCGACCTCGATCCGCACGCGGGCAGGAGGTCGCGGTACCTCCGCCAGCCGGTCGAGGATCGGCTCGAGACCATCGGCCCGCAGCAGCCATCGATCATCGAGAGGTCCACGAGCCTGGACACCCTCGACGGTCCCGAACGCCTCGATCAACTCGGCGGCGCCACTCCCACTGACCGACACCTGCCCGCCATAGGGCGGCAAGCGCAGCGGGCGACGACGATCCCGCTCCGCCACCGCAACGATCGATGGATCCCCCTTGGTGGCAGCAAGGATCACCTCGTGCTCAGGTTGGCGAGTCTGCACGACCACCCGACCACCATGCGTTCGACCGCCAACGAGCCGCGCCGCCTGAGCGAGCATCGCCATCGCCTGCTCCGTCGCTCGCTGCCGGACGGCCAACAGCTCCTGGTCGAGATCGAGAAAGACGACCACGTCGGCCCGGTCGACTCGATGCAGCACAGCCTCGGTCCCGATCGCCACCCGTCGCGCTGGGCGCGCCTCGGTCTGGGCCGTGACCTCATCGACCAGCTCCCCGAGCAGCGCCTCCAGCTCCTCACGGGCCCGTTCCACCCCCACCCGCAGCACGTTCATGGCGGTCGAGCCACACCCGGCACAAATGACCGGGCGCCGTTCCTGCCCATCAGGGCTCACCAGCTCGTCACCCTCAAGCCGCATCACCGACTGGCCGTCGCTGGTCCTGATCAGCTCACCGCACGCAGAACACGCAAGCAGTCGAGCGCGTCCTGTTCGGTTGAGCACACAAACCACGCGACGATCACCGTCGATTCGCTCTCGTAGCCGCTCAGCGAAGATGCCAACTTTCGCCGGGTCCTCGTCACGTCGGTCAACGACATCGATGACCGGCCAGTCGTCTCGCTCGATCGACCGATCGCGCCGCAACAACGGACCTGCCCGCAAAGCCTCCAGCGATGGAACCGCCGAGGTCAAGACAGCGGGCACACCTCGCCGACGGGCCCGTTCGAGTGCAACATCACGGGCGTTCCACGCCGGCGTGCGCTCTTCTTTGAGCCGCTCATCGTGCTCATCGATCACGACGACAGCCGCAAGATGAGGCATCGGCATCCACGCCGCCGAACGAGTCCCCACGACGGTCGCACCGCCCGCCGCTCGGCCCCACTCATCGGGGGCCAGCGCCACCGGCACACCAGCACGGCGAAGTGCCACCGCCAGCAGGCGAGCACGGCTGGCATCGGCGGTGATGATCAGAGCGTCACCGCGACGGCACGCTGCGAGTGCGACCGCCAAGCCGTCATCATCGGGTGCCACTCGCACGGTGGCCACACCATGGTTGAAGGCGTCATCAAAGACATCTCCCGGCCCAGCAGGCACCGGAGGACTGGGCGGCGACGTGGCGGCTCCCGCGATCATGCGATCCGGCGACGCAGCCCGCAGAAACGGGACCCGCCGCCCGGCCCACCGCCACGCCGCCCACGCAGCGAGATCGACCAACTCCTCGCTCGGTCCGAGACCGCTCAGCTTGGCCAGCGGCGCCAGGCGCACACCGGGCTCGGGTTCCACATCGAGTGCGGTCACCCATCCAGCCACTCGGCGACCGGCCAGCGGCACGCGAACCATTGCTCCGATGACGATTCGGGCAGCCCGATCTCCCTCTTCCCACGCAGCGGGCACCACATAGTCGAACTCGCGATCGATCCCGACGACATCAGGGAGCACGCGAACAACCCGCCCTGCGGGGCGGTTCGTCTCGATGGACGCGATCAGGGGATCAGGCTCGTCGCCGAGCTCCAGCCGTCCCTGGTCGGCGTTGCTCAGAGGCCCAGCGCCGACTTCAGCTCGTCGACGCGGTTGGTCTGCTCCCAGGGGAACAAGCCACCGTCGGAATCACGACCGAAGTGCCCGTACGCCGCCGTCTTGCGATAGATCGGCCGGCGCAGGTCGAGGTCGCGCAGGATGGCACCGGGACGCAGGTCGAACACTTCGTCGACCGCCTTTTCGATCGCCGCCTTGTCGACCGTTTCGGTACCGAAGGTCTCGACCAGCACCGACATGGGTCGGGCCATACCGATCGCGTAGGCGACTTGGATCTCGCAGCGGCTGACCGCGCCGGCGGCAACCAGGTTCTTGGCAACCCATCGGGTTGCGTAGGCCGCGGATCGGTCAACTTTCGACGGGTCCTTACCCGAGAAGGCGCCACCACCGTGACGGGCCATGCCGCCGTAGGTGTCAACGATGATCTTGCGGCCAGTGAGCCCAGCGTCGCCGACGGGGCCGCCGATGACGAACCGGCCGGTCGGGTTGACATAGACGTCGTAGTCATCGTCGGCGAACTGCTCAGGGATCACGGGACGGATGACGTGTTCGATCAGGTCAGGGCGGATCATCGTGTCGCGATCAATTCCGTCGTTGTGCTGGGTCGAGACCAGCACGGTCTTGAGCTTGACCGGTCGATTGTCCTCGTACTCGAACGTCACCTGCGTCTTGGCGTCGGGCCGAAGATACGGAATTTTGCCTGCCTTGCGGACCTCGGCGTGCCTCTCCGCCATGCGGTGCGCAAGATGGATCGGCAACGGCATGAGGACATCGGTCTCATCGCTGGCGTAGCCGAACATCATCCCCTGGTCGCCAGCGCCCTGCTTGTCGAGTTCGTCTTCCTCACCGGCGGCACCGGATCGGACTTCCTCGGATGCGGTCACGCCTTGGGAAATGTCCGGAGACTGCTCGTCGAGGGTCACCATGACCCCGCAGGTGTTGCCGTCGTACCCGAACGACTCCCGGTCGTAGCCGATCTCATTGATCGTGCGCCGGACCGTACCCGGGATATCGACATAGGCCTCGGTAGTGACCTCACCGGCCACGACGGCAATGCCGGTGGTGACGAGGGTCTCGCAGGCGACCCGACTCATCGGGTCCTGGGCCAGCATCTCGTCGAGAATGGCGTCGGAAATCTGGTCCGCCATCTTGTCGGGATGGCCCTCCGACACGCTCTCTGAGGTGAATGTCCAACGGGTCACAGGAACTCCTGGCTGTTAGGGGCGATCGAGGCGCGCCAGCGCCACGTCAAGAATGGTCCGAGCGACATCGCGCTTCGTCGTCAGTGGTACATCATGCCGGGTTCCGTCCGCGACGAGGACGGTCACCTCGTTGGTTGCGTGCTCGAACCCGACACCGTCCTTGGAGACATCGTTGGCGACGATCGCATCGAGGTTCTTGCGTTCCAACTTGTCGGCGGCATTGTCGAGCAGGTCATCGGTCTCGGCCGCAAACCCGATCAGCACCTGGCCCGACGGTTTGGCCTCCCCGAGACCAGCGAGGATGTCCTCGGTCGGAACGAGCTCAACCGTCGGCGCTCCATCGATCTTCTTGAGCTTGCCATCGGCAGTGGTTGCGGGACGGAAATCGGCGACGGCGGCGGCCATCACGACCACGTCGGCGGTCGGAGCTTCGATACGGCACACCGCTGCCATCTCCGCAGCGGTCTCGACCGGTATCACTCGAACACCGGGCGGGGCCGTTTCAGGGCGGGTCGTCACGAGGACCACATCACCACCGCGTGCGGCTGCCTCCGCCGCAACGGCATGGCCTTGCTTGCCCGACGAACGGTTCCCGACGAATCGAACCGCATCGATCGGCTCGCGGGTGCCGCCCGAGGTGACAAGCACCGTGCGCCCGGCGAACTCACCGTTGAGGAGCAGCGCCTCGACGGCAGCCGCCACCGTCGCTGGCTCGGCAAGTCGCCCATGGCCGATATCGCTGCCGGCGAGCCGCCCACTCTCCGGGGGGACGATCACGACGCCGCGCTCCTCGAGCACGGTCAGGTTTTCCTGCACCGAGGCCTGCTCCCACATCTCGGTATGCATCGCAGGGCAGATCATGACCGGCGCTCGACTGGCAAGAATGGTGGCCATCAAAAGGTCAGCCGACCGTCCAGTGCGCAGGTCACTGATGAGACGGGCCGTGGCGGGACACACGAGAATGAGATCCGCCGCCTGCCCCATTCGGGTGTGGGGAATGGGGGTCTCGGGGTCGTCCCAGAGTTCGGTCCGCGCTGGTTCGCTCGCCAGCGCCGAGAACGTGGTCACGCCCACCATGCGCTGCGCACCGTCGGTGAGCACCGGCGACACGTGGGCACCGGCGTCGACCAGGCGGCGACAGACCTCAACCGCCTTGTAGGCGGCAATGCCGCCGGTCACACCGAGAACGATGCGCTTGCCGGCGAGAGTGGTCATCGTCTCAGAAGGCTCAGGCCGAGTCGTCGCCCAGCTCTGCGGCGGCCGCAGCCTCCGCAGCCGCCAGCGCAGCCGCCTCGGCTTCGGCCTCGGGATCGATCTCGACCGAGGTGATCTTGTCGGCCGAGATCTCCTCAAACGCAATCGACAACGGCTTGGCGGCCGTCGAGGTGACCTGCGGGGGCACGTTCGCGCCGACGCCTTGGCTCAGCTGACCGACATAGTTGGTGATCTCACGAGACCGCATCGCCGACAGCGAGACCAGCCGAAACTTCGAACCGGTCTTGTCGAGAAGTTCCTCGATCGCCGGGTTCATCATCGTGTCGTAGCCGTGCGCCATGGGTGCCTTCTTGTCGCAGGGCGATGGGTGACATCGCCGAAATATCGAACCCGCAGGTTAGCAGCCGGGCTTGAGAGAACGACGTTCGTCGATCAGGCCGCGAATCTCGGCCACCGCCTGATCGAGTTCCTCATTGGTCACCCGAATCATCCCGAGCTCGGCAGCCAGCGCCCGCTCCTCGGCCGCCTTGGCCAATCGGGCCTGCACCTTCTCCTCGTGGTCGCCCCGACCGCGAAGCCTCGCCTCTTGCGCCTCCGGTGATGGAGCATCAACAAAGATCAGCAACGGGCTCGGATAGTGCTGGGCGATCTGACGAGCCCCATGCACGTCGATCTCGAACACGACGTCATGTCCCGGTGGCGGGTCCGGCAGCGGCGTGCCCTGGTAGTAGTCAAGGAACTCGACCCACTCGAGAAAGCCACCGCTGGCCACATGAGCCAAAAACCGATCTGCGTCGGTGAAGTGATACGCCTCCATCGCCTCACCAGGGCGGCGGTCCCGGGTCGTCCAACTCCGAGACAGCCACAACGCAGGATCCTGGTCGAGCAGTCGAGCAACGATCGTGCCCTTCCCTACACCTCCGGGCCCAGAGATCACCATGATGACGGGATCCCGGTGTTCGTCCACCGAAGGCTCAGGCATCCGCATCGATGACGGTGTCGCCACCAAACGCAGCCAGGAGTTCCCGGCGCTGGTTCTCACCCAAACCCTGAATGCGGCGGCTCTCCGCAATACCGATTCGTTCCATCGTGCGCCGGGATTTCACCTTCCCCACCGCAGGAAGGGATTCGAGGATCGTAAGCACCTTGGTCTTGGCGACGAGCTCGTTGCTCGCCGCGAGCTCCAGAACATCAGCGAGACGGATCTCGCCGGCCTTGAGTTGCTGCTTCAGGTCGGCTCGCACCCGGCGGGCCTCGGCCGCTTTGGCCAGCGCAGCCTCGCGGGCTTCAGCAGAGAGCGGGGGCGGAGTGGCCATCGGCCGACCCTACCCGACGAACCTCAGCCTGCGGACGCCGCCGACTCGTGCACGCGCTGGGCGGCAGCAATCGGATCATCGGCTCGGGTCACGGCTCGGCCGATCACGAGGAGATCGGCACCGCCCGCAAGAGCGTCGGCCGGGGCAGCGGCACGGGCCTGATCGTCCACGGTGTCGCCGGGCAGCCGGATCCCCGGGGTCACCCGGGTAAGACGGGGGGCGTAGTGATGGGCCTCTTCGAGATCACCGACCGCACACACGATTCCGCTGCATCCCGCCTCGGCCGCAAGCATGACCCGCTTCGGCATGATGTGCGGAGGCGCGTCGCCGTCGCTGGTCAAGACGGTGATGGCAAGAGACTGGGGTTGTTCGAGGCCCGCGTTGCGAGCCCCTTCCTCCAGGCCCTGCACCCCAGCCTGGAGCATGTCGACTCCACCATGGGCGTGCATGGTCAGGTAGTTGACCCCAACCGCACCGAGCACACGAGCCGCCTTCCCAACGGTGGTCGGGATGTCGTGGAGTTTGAGGTCGAGAAAGATCTTGTAGCCGAGGTCGGCGATCGCACCGATCGCTTCAGGACCGGCTGCCGAGTACAACTCAAGCCCGATCTTGGCGACGCCGAAGTAGTCCTTCAGGCCCCGGCCCAGCCGGATCGCGGCAACGAGATCGTCGACATCGAGTGCCAGGGCAAGCCGGTCCCGGATCGCTGGGTCGACCTCGAAGTCGGTTCCACTGTCACTCATGTGCTCCTCCGATCAATTCCGCCACGGTGCTCACACCGTGCCGATCACACCACTGTTCGAACTCCGCCAGGATCCGCCGGGGGGCCCGGGGATCCGCGAACGTTGCCGTACCCACTTCGACCGCCGAAGCGCCGGCAAGCATGAACTCTACGACATCGATCCCACTCGAGGCACCACCCACGCCCACAATCGGCAGATCGGGAGCCGCCTCGCGGACGTCGTACACCGCCCGCACCGCCACCGGATGCATCCCTGCACCGGAGAGCCCGCCCTTCTTGGCCCCGAGCACGGGCCGGCGGGTCTCGACATCGATCACCATGCCGAGCAGGGTGTTGGTCAACACCACGGCCTCTGCGCCAGCAGCGTGGGCGGCGATCGCGATCTCGGGGAGGTCGGCGGCGTTGGGACTTAGCTTCGCCCACATCGGGAGTCCGGCCGACTTCGACACCTCGATGACGGCGGCGGTCGATGCGGCACTGTGGGCGAACATCGCGCCACGGTCCTCGAGGTTGGGACAGGACACATTCACCTCAACGGCAACGACACCGTCGGGAGCGGCAGCCAGCGCGGCTGCGGCCTGTGCGTAGTCATCGACCGAGCTTCCCCAGATCGAGGCCACGACAGTCGCTCCGGTGGCGAGAAGCGGCGGGAGGTCGTGCTCGAGCCAGTGGGCCACGCCCTTGCCTTGTAGGCCGACGCTGTTGATCATGCCGGCTGCGGTCGGGTGCACGCGAGGGGCCGGGTTGCCCGCCCACTCCTCGGCCTTCATCGACTTGACGACGACCGCACCGAGCGAGGCCGGGTCGAGGTAGTTCGCGAATTCTGCGCCGTGGCCTGCCGTGCCCGACGCCGTCATCACCGGCGCGCGAAGCGACACCGATCCGACGGTCGTCGAGAGGTCCATCAGATGTTGCCTTCCGGACGGGTGGTCGGCGCTGCGCCGATCGGCTGCAGCGCACTCACGGAAACACCCTCGTGGTACTCCTGCAGACTGCGGACGGCGAGTTCGTGCGCCTTCCAGTCCTGCATCCCGCGAGCGGCGGCGAGTGCGGCGGCGCCAGTCGTGAGGAGCGGTACCTCGGCGCGACCGGCCGCCGAGCGGATGTGATCGCCATCGGCCCGGGGTCCGCGCCCTCGCGGCGAGTTGACCACGAGCTTCACATCTCCGGCGTTGATCAGATCGACGGCGTTTTCACCTGTCTCATCGCCGAGCTTCGCAACATCGAGTTCGACCTCAACACCGGCCGCTCGCAGCGATGCAGCGGTTCCGCTCGTGGCGGCGATGGTGAATCCCATCTCGGTGAAGAGTGCGGCCGCCTCGATCCCGACTGCCTTGTCCCGGTCAGCGAGCGACAGGAAGACCATCCCGTCCTCGGGCAGCCGGGTGCCGGCCGACAACTGGGACTTCACAAAGGCGAGCCCCGGCGTGAGATCGATCCCCATCACCTCGCCGGTGGACCGCATCTCGGGCCCAAGGACGGCGTCGGCTTCCGGGAAGCGGTTGAACGGCATCACCGCTTCCTTGATCGCGACATGATCACCGACGACCCGTTCACGCATCAGGCCTTCGGTCCGCAGCTCGGCGAGGGTTGCGCCGACCATGATGCGGCTTGCGACCTTGGCGAGCGGAACGCCGGTAGCTTTGGCAACGAACGGCACCGTTCGGCTGGCACGCGGGTTGGCCTCGATGACGAACACCTGGTTGCCCTTCACGGCGTACTGCACATTGATCAAACCTCGGACGTCGAGGGCCTCGGCGATCTGGAGCGTGTAGTCCTCGATGACGGCGATCGTCTCGTCGGAAAGACGGGTCGGCGGAATGGCGCAGGCGGAGTCACCGGAGTGCACGCCCGCCTCCTCGACATGCTCCATGACGGCGCCGATGACCGAGTCACCGGTGTGGTCGCGAAGCGCATCGACATCGACCTCGGTCGCATCCTCGAGGAATCGATCGACGAGGACGGGGCGTTCAGCAGAAAGGCCGCCCTCCTTGCCAAGACTGCCGAACCCGGCGAGTTCGGCCATGGCCCGGCGGAGGTGATCGTCGTCGTAGACGATCTCCATGGCTCGACCCCCGAGGACATAGCTGGGCCGGACAAGCGCCGGGTAACCGATCTTGTTCGTAATGGCGAGTGCCTCGTCGATGTCAACGGCGGTGCCACCGGCTGGCTGGGGGATCTCAAGGCGGGCACAGAGGGCATTCCACTGCTCGCGGTCCTCGGCCAGATCGATCGATGCGGGCGAGGTACCGAGGACCAGTTCGGGCGGGAGACGATCGGCGAGCTTCAGTGGGGTTTGTCCTCCGAGGCTGACAATCACGCCCTTGGGTTGTTCCCGCTCGATGATGTCCATGACATCTTCGTACGTGAGCGGCTCGAAGTAGAGGCGGTCCGACGTGTCGTAGTCGGTCGAGACGGTCTCGGGATTGCAGTTGACCATGATCGTCTCGTACCCCGCATCGCGCAGCGAGAAGCTGGCATGGACACAGCAGTAGTCGAACTCGATGCCTTGACCGATGCGGTTGGGTCCCGAGCCCAGGATGATCACCTTCTCCCGGTCGCCGTCACGCACCTCGTCGGTGTCTTCGTAGGTCGAGTAGTGGTAGGGCGTTGTGGCTTCGAACTCTGCCGCGCAGGTGTCGACCGTCTTGAAGGTGGTGCGCACCCCGGCCGCAAGGCGGGCAGCACGAACCTCGGCCTCGGTTACGCCCCAGAGGTACGCCAACTGCGGATCCGAGAACCCAAGCTGCTTTGCCCGCTTCCACCCTCGTGGCGTGATCGTGTCGAGCGACAGGGTCTCCAGGTGGGCTCGTTCCTCAGTGATCATCGACATCTGATCGAGGAACCACGGGTCGACCGCCGTCGCCTCGAACACGTCGTCAATACTCACCCCGCGACGCAGCAGCGTCTCCAGTTGGAACGGCCGATCTGGCGTGCCGACTGCCGCCATCTTCATGAGTTCTTCGGTCGGGACCTCGTCGAGGGCTGCCTCGCCGGGGTCGGCGTTGAGACCGAACCGTCCCTGCTCGAGCGAGCGGAGCGCCTTCTGCATCGATTCGGGGAAGGTTCGGCCGATCGCCATGACCTCACCAACCGACTGCATCGAGGTTCCGAGCACGCCGCTCGTGCCCGGGAACTTCTCGAACGCCCAGCGCGGGATCTTGGTGACGACATAGTCGATCGATGGCTCAAAGCTCGCCGGGGTCTTCTCGGTGATGTCGTTGGGGATTTCGTCGAGGGTGTAGCCGATCGCGAGCTTCGCGGCGATCTTCGCGATCGGGAACCCCGTTGCTTTGGATGCCAACGCCGAGCTGCGACTCACCCGCGGGTTCATCTCGATAACAATCTGCCGACCGGTTTCGGGATCGACCGCCCACTGCACGTTCGAGCCGCCGGTCTCCACCCCAACCCGCCGAATGCAGGCGAAGGAACCATCCCGCATCTGCTGGTACTCGACGTCGGTCAGGGTTTGGGCTGGCGCCACGGTGATCGAGTCGCCGGTGTGCACCCCCATCGGATCGAGGTTCTCGATCGAGCAGATGATGACGCAGTTGTCCGCTCGGTCACGCATGACCTCGAGCTCATATTCCTTCCAACCCTTGATCGACTCCTCGATCAGGATCTCCGAGATCGGGCTGGCATCGAGGCCATACGACGCCATGCGTTCGTACTCTTCCATCGTCTCGGCGATGCCGGTGCCCCGACCGCCAAGGATGTACGCCGGACGGATGATGACGGGGAGACCGACGTCCTCGATCGCGGCGCGAGCCTCATCCATGGTGTGGGCGATCGCGGAGCGGGCAACATCGAGCCCGATTTCCATCATCGCGACCTTGAACTTCTCGCGGTCCTCCGCCGTTTCGATCGCCTCAGCGTCCGCGCCGATCAACTCGACCCCGTGCCGGTCAAGCACGCCGGCTTGCTGGAGTTCCATCGCAAGGTTCAGGCCGGTCTGGCCACCGAGGGTTGGCAACACGGCGTCGGGCTGCTCCTTCTCGATGATCTTCTCCAGGATGCGCAGGTCGAGCGGTTCGACATAGGTGGCATCGGCGAAGCTCGGGTCGGTCATGATCGTCGCCGGGTTCGAGTTGGCGAGAATGACCCGGTAGCCCTCTTCTTTCAGGACCCGGCACGCTTGGGTTCCCGAATAGTCGAATTCGCAGGCCTGGCCGATCACGATCGGGCCCGACCCGATGATCAGAATCGAATGGATGTCGTCGCGGCGCGGCACGTCAGGCGACCTTTCCGTGGAAGGTGTCCATGAGTTCGGCGAACTCGTCGAACAGGTAGGTGGAGTCGTGCGGGCCGGGGCCCGCCTCGGGGTGGTACTGCACGCTGAAGGCCGGGTACTCGTTATGGACGAGACCCTCAAGCGCATCGTCGTTGAGGCACACGTGGGTCTCGGTCACGTTCGGGACCGACCCAGCCTCCACCGCGAAGTTGTGGTTCTGGGCCGTGATCTCCACCTTGCCGGTTCGAGCGTCCTGCACCGGCACATTGCCGCCGTGGTGGCCGAACTTCATTTTGTAGGTGCGCCCGCCGAGAGCCAGCGACAGGACCTGGTGACCGAGACAGATCCCGAAGATCGGGACCTTGCCGAGCAACTTCGGCAACTCGCCGACGATCGGCCCTGCTTCCTCGGGGTCGCCGGGGCCGTTGGAGAGGAAGACGCCGTCGGGGTTCATCGCCAACACCTCCTCGGCGGTGGTGTGGGCGGGCACGACCGTGACCGTGCCAATGTCACCCAGATGCCGCAGCATCGTGGTCTTGACCCCAAAGTCGTACGCGACGATCGTCCGCGGCCCACTCCCTACGGTGTAGGGCTCCTTGGTTGTCACCAGGCTGACGAGATCAACACCAGCGGTGCCGGATTCGGCCTGAGCCGCAGCCAACAAGGTGGCATGGTCGCCGGGGCCGAACGCGCCCGGCATGGCGCCGGTGTCTCGGATGTGGCGGGTGAGGCGTCGCGTGTCGATGCCGGCGATCCCGGCAAGACCGTGTCGGCGGAGGAAATCGTCGAGGTGCTCTTCGCTCCGCCAGTTGCTCTGGCGACGGGCCAGGTCACGGATGATCACGCCCCGACAGAATGGCTTTGCCGCTTCGTCATCGGTTGCGTTCACGCCATAGTTCCCGATGTGGGGGTAGGTGAACGTGATGATCTGGCCGGCGTAGCTGGGGTCGGTGATCACCTCCTGGTATCCCGACAGCACGGTGTTGAAGACAACCTCGCCGGCGGCAACGCCATCGACGGGCAGATCGGCACCGATGCCTTCCCCCTCAAAGGTCTCGCCGTCGGCGAGGACGAGTTGATACTCACGAATACCGCTCACCGGGTTGCTTCTCCCATGTTGACCACGTGGTCTCCGTTCCAGATCGTGTGTCGTACTTTGCCGCGCACCGTGCGCCCCTCGAAGGGGGTGTTCGCGCTGCGACTCGCCATCGCCGCCGCCGTGATCGTCCACTCGTGATCAAGGTCGATGATCGCCAGGTTCGCGGGACGACCGACGGCAATCACCCCGCCGTGACGGTCACCGATACCAGCGATTCGAGCTGGGTTGGTCGACAGAAGCTGCACGAGTGTCTCAATGTCGGCCCCGAGTTCGGTGTTGGCCACGGCGAAGGCCGTTTCGAGCCCGATCACACCGGGCGGAGCATCCAGGAAGGGGCGTTCTTTGTCCTGGCGGGTGCGGGGCGAATGATCGGTGGCGATCGCATCGATCGTCCCGTCGAGAAGCCCCGCTCGCACCGCTGCGGTGTCAGTAATCGTTCGCAGTGGGGGCATGACCTTGAACACGGGGTCGAACGAACTGCAGGCCGAGTGATCGAGGCACAGATGGTGAGGGGTGGCCTCGGCGGTCACCGCGAGGCCAGCTGCCTTTGCGGCGCGGATCATGTCGACACTGCCGGCGGTCGTCACGTGTTGGAAGTGCACTCGTCCACCGGTGAGGCGGGCCAACGCGATATCGCGCATCACCATCAGCTCCTCGGCCTCGGCCGGCTGGCCGGGCATACCGAGTCGGCTTGACCACTCGCCCTCATGCATCACCCCGCCAGCAGCCAGGCTCTCGACTGCGCCGGGTTGGGCCACGACGACGTCGAGCCCGTCGGCGAGGTGGGTAAGCCCCGAGGCGTACTCCAGTGCGGTCCGCATGAGGCGATCGTTCTGCACACCGCTGATGGCATCCGTGAACATTCGGACCCCAGCCCGAACGAGCTCGGCCATCGGGCTCAACATCTCGCCGTGGCGGCCAACCGTGACCGTCCCGCTCGGGACGATCTCGCACAGGGCATCTCGTGCGAGGTCGTGGATCTGGTTGATGACCGCGAGTGAGTCGGCAGGAGGTTCGGTCGCAGGCATGGCCACCACCGCCGTGTAGCCGCCGAGCGCTGCACTGCGGGAGCCGGTCTGGATCGTCTCGGCCTCCTCGCCACCAGGCTCGCCCAGGTCTGCGTGGAGATCGACAAATCCGGGAGCGACGATGAGACCATCCGCGTCGATCACGGTGGCGCCGTCAAGGTGGTCGCCGATGTCCGTGATGAGACCGTCGGAGATCCGCAGATCGGCGCGCCGGGTGCCATCACCGTCGACCAGCGTGCCGTTGGTCAGAACGAGATCCGGCATCACGCCACCGCCAGATTGTGGTCGACCGGTTCGAGCCCGGCCCCTAACAGCAAGAACAGCACCGCCATGCGAACCGAGACCCCGTTGGCGACCTGTTCGGTGATGATCGCGTTGGGGCGGTCGGCGACTTCGCCAGCGATCTCGACCCCCCGGTTCATGGGTCCGGGATGCATGATCAGCGCATCGGAGCCGAGCCGATCAGCCCGAGCCGAAGTCAATCCAAATTCCTGGTGGTATTCACGCAGTGTCGGAACCGTCGCTTGCCCTTGACGCTCGAGCTGCATGCGAAGCAGGTAGCAGATGTCGAGATCATCGATCACCGAGTCAAGATCATGGGTGGCCTCGACCGGCCAGCCGGCAAGACTCGGCGGCAGCAGGGTCGGCGGGCCGACGAGGGTGACCTGCGCCCCCATCGCTGCGAACCCGATGGCGTTGGAGCGGGCGACTCGCGAGTGGTTGATATCGCCAACGATCGCCACATGCTTCCCGTCGAGTTCACCGAGGTGTCGGGTCGCGCTGTAGAGGTCGAGCAGTGCCTGGGTCGGGTGTTGATGCCAGCCGTCGCCGGCGTTGATCACCGAAGCATCGGTCCACTGCGCAACCTGATGCGGCGCTCCAGCCGCCCGATGCCGCACGACCACGCCATCGATGCCCATGGCGGTGATCGTCTCGATGGTGTCGCGCAGGGACTCGCCCTTATTGACCGACGAACTGCTCACGCTGAAGTTCATCGTGTCGGCCGACAGTCGCTTGGCTGCTGTCTCGAAGCTGAGTCGGGTCCGGGTTGAGTCTTCGTAGAAGACCCACGCAATCGTCTTTCCTCGAAGGGCCGGCACCTTGGGGATACTGCGCTCCCCCACCTCGGCGAAGGACTCGGTGAGGTTCAAGATCTGCTCGATGTCGTCGCGATCGAGATCGGCCATCGACAGCAGGTGACGTGTTCCCGACCGCCTCATGCCTCGCCTCCGCTCGCCGCGATGACCTCGCCGAGGTCGACACCGTCGTCGTGCACGTCGACCATCTCATCGCGTCGGGTCGGCAGGTTTTTCCCGACATAGTCGGGCCGGATCGGCAGTTCCCGGTGGCCGCGATCGACCATCACCGCGAGTTGGATTGCGGTCGGGCGGCCATAGGAGTGGATGGCATCAAGGGCGGCGCGAACGGTCCGGCCGGTAAACAGCACGTCGTCGACGAGCACGATCGTTTTTCCGGTCGGATCTCCGGGAATCTCCGTTGCCGCTTCCGGCATGACCGGTCGCAGCCCAAAGTCATCCCGGTGCATCGTTGCGTCGAGCGTCCCGGTGGGGATGACCGACCCCTCGATAGCAGCGACGGCGCCGGCAATCTCCGCGGCAAGGCCAACCCCGCCGGTTTGCATACCGATGATCATCAGGTCGTCGGCGCCATGGTTGCGCTCAAGGATCTCGTGGGCCATGCGACGAATCGCTCGGGCGACGTCGTCGGCCGACATCACCCGCGTTCGTGCCTCAAAATCGCCCTTCGCAGGTTGACCTGCGAGGAGGCGTTCGCGTTCTGCCACGTTGTCTCAACTTTCGTCCGTTCGAGCCTCACGGGACCCGTTTCACGGTCGAGACCTGAACATACACGGCGCGCGCCGCTCAGCGCGGCGCGCGGCACTGTGGAAATCGTCAAGCGGTCACATCGAACCCAGATCGCGACCGAGGTCAGCGACCCTGCTCCCGAGTCCGATCAGCGATGGACGTACACGTGGGGTTGCTCCGCCGACCCGGCGCGCAGGACTCCAAAGCCGGCTCGTTCGGCGACGGCAACCGACGCAAGGTTGGCAATGGCGATCTGGGCGACAAGCACGTCCACGCCGAACGAAGGTGCCAGATCGACCATGGCTCGAAGACCGGCGACCGCGTAGCCCCGACCGCGATGCCTATCTGCAACCCACCAACCGACCATGGCGGCACCGCGGTGTTGATCGATCTCGGACAGACCCACCTCGCCGACACACTCCCCTGCCACATCGATAACCCGATCGACGGCAAGGAGCCGCTGCTCACGGACGCCGACACCTTCGATCCACCGGGTGGCCGACGTGATCGACCGATCATCGGGCGGCGAGGAGCCAGCGATGATCGCGGGATCGTGCCAAGCGGCGACGAGCGTTGGAGCGTCAGCCACGCGCCAGCCCCGCAGCAAGACCTCGTCAGTCACGGACCTCATCAGCGACACTGCTCAGCACGCCGTTGAGGAACGGAGCTGACTTCTCGCCGCAGTACTGCGAGGCAAGCTCCACCGCTTCCGAGAGCACCACACCTGTCGGCGTGTCGGGCTGCGCGTCGAGTTCCCATGCAGCGATGCGAGCAATCGTGCGATCGACGATCGGCATCCGCTCAACCCGCCAGTTGGTCAGATGGCGGCCGATCAGGGCGTCCAAGTCGTCACGGAGGTCGTCAACCCCCTCGGCGATCTCCATCGCGAAGGCATCGGGCGGAACCTCACGGGAGGCAAGCGCCTCCTCGACCGATTCGCCGCTGAGCTCAGCCTGGTAGAGGACGGCGAGTGCCTCCTCGCGGGCTTCCCGACGCCGGTTCAGGCCCGGGATCTCACTGCTCATGTGCGGTGCCTAGGCCCGGCTGAGGTAGTCGCCGCTGCGGGTGTCAACCTTGACCTTCTCGCCCTGGTCGATGAACAGCGGAACCTGGATCACGAGACCGGTCTCAAGGGTGGCGGGCTTTGTGCCACCCGAGGAGCGGTCGCCCTGCAGACCCGGTTCGGTGAACTCGATCGTGAGTTCGACAGCGGCAGGAAGATCGGTGCCCACGATCTCGGAGCCGAACATCTCGAGCACGACCGAACTGCCATCAATGATGTAGTTGCCCGCATCACCGAGCGCTTCGGGCGACACATTGATCTGGTCGTACGTCTCGTTATCCATGAAGACGTAGTCGTCGCCGTCGCGGTAGAGAAAGTTGAAGTCGCGCTTATCGATCGTGGCCCGCTCGACCTTCTCACCGGCCCGGAAGGTCCGTTCAACGGTGCCGCCAGCACGGACGTTGCGCAGGTTGGTGCGGACGAACGCGTGGCCTTTCCCCGGCTTGACGTGCTGGAAATCGACGACTTGGAACAACCCGTCGTCGAGTTCGAGCGTCATCCCGTTCTTGAGATCGTTCGTGGTGATGGTCGGCATGGGGTTCTCCAGATGACGGGCAGTCAGGTGTCAGAGGGCGAGTTTGGGCGAGGTAGTGAGGGGGCGACAGCCCGTCTCGGTGACGACGACGAGGTCCTCGACCCGGACCCCACCGATACCGGGGAGGTACACGCCAGGCTCGACGGTGATCACGTGGCCGGGCTGGAGGATAGCCGTGTCGGTGGCATGCACCGAGGGAAGTTCGTGAATGTCGAGGCCCACGCCGTGGCCGGTTCCGTGGCCGAAGTGCTCACCATGGCCGGCATCCCGGATGATCGATCGGCAGGCCTCGTCCACGGCTCGAGCCTCGATGCCGGGACGCACGGTCGCG
>Ga0181588_10001905_pt1 | contig 18271 bp, 19 predicted proteins | sample 071ome_26_FD_148607 | JGI IMG/M metagenome (GOLD analysis project Ga0181588, IMG submission 148607) | Coastal salt marsh microbial communities from the Groves Creek Marsh, Skidaway Island, Georgia - 071409BT metaG (spades assembly) | ecosystem: Environmental > Aquatic > Marine > Intertidal zone...
GCGGGGCCACTGAAGACTTTAAAGTCGACGTTAGCCATCAGGTCATCAATCGAGACCAGCTCCCAGTCGATGCGCAGGTCCGGTTTATCGGATCCAAATCGCTCCATCGCGTCAGCCCAAGACATCCTCGGAAACGTGCCGAGATCGACGCCCAGCTGCTCGCGGAACAATGAGCGAACCATGCCTTCTGTAATCGACATTACCGCTTCTGCGTCTAGAAACGAGGTCTCGATATCAATCTGAGTAAATTCTGGCTGACGATCCGCGCGCAAATCCTCGTCGCGGAAACAGCGGGCAATCTGGTAATAGCGGTCGAAGCCCGACACCATCAACAATTGCTTGAAAAGCTGCGGTGACTGCGGCAGAGCAAAAAATGCGCCTGGCTGAGTCCGACTGGGGACCAGATAGTCCCGGGCGCCCTCGGGCGTAGCCCGGGTCAGGATTGGCGTCTCGATATCGAGAAACCCCTGTTCGTCGAGATAGCGGCGAATGCTCGAGGTAATCTTAGCGCGCGCTATCAAATTGCGTTGCATCTCGGGGCGCCGTAAATCCATATAGCGGTAACGCAATCTGACGTCTTCACCGACCGAGTGATGCGCATCCAGTGGGAAGGGCGGCGTCACTGCTGTATTGAGCACTTCGAGGGTTTTACCCAGCACTTCAATACTGCCGGACGACATGTTGGGATTGACCGTGTCCGGCGTCCGCGCCCGCACGCGCCCAGTAATCTGCAGCACATACTCACTACGCACACTATCTGCGCGCTCGAAATGCTCGTGTGTATCAGGGTCGAATACGACCTGTACCACGCCCTCTCGGTCGCGCATATCTAGGAAGATGACGCCACCATGGTCACGACGACGGTCGACCCAACCACACAGCGTGACGGTTTCGTCAATCAGACTTTCATCGACCAGACCACAGTAATGGGTGCGCATTGCCGTCTCCATTTCTTCTAACCTTACTCAGCACGCCTGAGTCGTCGCCCCTTTTGAGGTCGACTCGGGTTTTTTACTCGACTTGGATTCAGTATCGCCCTTGCTGGAACCCGAGTCGGATGTTGCGGTGTTGGGCTTTGCACTGTCGCTGCGCTCGCCAGCGATATTTTTCTTGTCGCCGGTTTTGAAGTCGGTTTCATACCACCCCCCACCAGAGAGTCGAAACGACGGTGCGCTGACTTGTTTCTTCAAGCCCGCCTTTGCGCACGCAGGACAGTCGGTAAGCGGCGCATCGGATAATCGCTGCAGCGCCTCGAGGCGATGACCACACTCCACACAGCAATATTCATAGATTGGCATAGTGATCCCTCCTCATATTCCATGCCCTATCACATTGGCATGCACATGAGGTCACTTCTAACGTTTTACAAGGGCGCGGAGCGTACCGTAAACGCTGATGCAGTGAAAGCTACGGCGGGTGTGAGGATTTAGCTCATCGCTCCCGCACGGCGCCAAAATCAGGCGCAAATGAGGGGACGGGCGCAGGGAATGGCACCATTGGAAACCATTCAGATATCGGCGAGATAAGCACAGCCCGGGGCAGACCTCCGGAAAACCCTTGCGTAGGTGGGACGCTAAAGAAAAAAGGCCCCCGCAGTGGGAGCCTTTTTATAGAGTGCTCAGTTGGCGAACTCTTTCATTTTCTTGAGAGGCCGAATGCGGACCGCCGTACTAGCGGGCTTCGCTTTAAACATGGTCTCTTCGCCGGTAAACGGGTTGATGCCCTTGCGTGCCTTCACAGCAGGCTTGCGCACGGTAATGATTTTCATCAATCCAGGAAGGGTAAACTCGCCCGCTGCCTTCTTACCGATACTGGCTTCGATCAGTCGCTCCAGCGAGCCGAGAACCGAAGTCACTTCTTTCTTGGACAGACCGCTGTCGTCAGACAGTGCCGCAATCATCTGCGACTTGGTCATCTTGCCTTTGACGGCTTTCATCTTAGCCGGCGCTTTTGGGGCAGCTTTTTTTGCCATTGGGTGTACACCTCTTACATCGTGAAGGAATCGTAGGTGACTGACGCTTGTGTCAGCCGCGCGGGATTCAACACCACTGATCGTCACAAGACAAGCCTCACGGCAACCTATTCGTACTAAATCACCAACTTGTGCTCGGGCGCCCGCCTGTACGGGTGCCGCCGGTGAACATTAGAATACGCTGACCAACACGGAGTCCGACATGCGCGCCAGCGAATTCTTGCTTTCTACACTGAAAGAGACCCCCTCTGATGCCGAGGTCATCAGCCATCAATTGATGCTGCGCGCTGGATTAATCCGCCGGGTGGCGGCGGGCATCTATAACTGGATGCCATTGGGTCTCAGAGTGCTGCGCAAGGTAGAGCGCATCGTGCGGGAGGAGATGGAGCGCGCGGGGGCACTCGAGCTGTCAATGCCAGTCGTTCAACCGGGGGAGCTGTGGGAGGAATCCGGCCGTTGGGAGCTTTACGGGCCCGAGCTTTGCCGTCTCGAGGACCGGCATCAGCGCCCTTTTTGCCTGGGTCCCACCCACGAGGAAATCATCACTCACATTGCGCGAACCGAGATCAAAAGTTACAAACAACTGCCAGTAAATTTGTTTCAGATTCAAACCAAGTTCCGCGACGAGATCAGGCCGCGCTTTGGTGTGATGCGCTCGCGCGAATTTATCATGAAGGACGCCTACTCATTTCATATAGATCAAGCGTCACAGGAACAGACCTATTGGCGTATGCACGAAGCTTACTCGACGATCTTTTCGCGACTGGGGCTGGATTTTCGTGCAGTCGAGGCTGACACCGGCTCAATAGGCGGCAGCCACTCCCATGAGTTTCACGTATTGGCAGAGTCCGGCGAAGACGCAATCGCTTTTTCGACAGCCAGCGACTATGCGGCGAATGTTGAGCTGGCACCCGCCTTACCGGGTGAGCATGATGCCCCGAACGGCGAATCGGGACTGGAGAAGTTCGCAACCCCGGGGATGAGAACGATTGACGACCTGGCTGAGCAGCTGGGTATACCCGCCACCCAGTCTGTCAAAACCCTACTCGCCATCGGCCACGAGAATGAGCTGATCGCTCTGGTGCTACGTGGTGACCACCGACTGAATGCGAGCAAAGTCGCGAAGCTCCCGGGCTTGATGTCTCCACTGGCGCTCGCAGATGCTGACGCGGTGAGAGCGCGATTAGGCGCAGGCTTTGGATCGCTGGGGCCGGTAGGCTTGCCATTGAGAATTATCGTAGATCAGTCGGCGGCGGCTATGCCCGAGTTCGTCTGTGGTGCAAACGAGGACGACCACCATCTGAAGGGCGCAATATGGAAGCGCGACGTCCCTCAATACGAGGTGGCGGATATCCGGGAGGTCACCAGTGGCGATCCGAGCCCCTGCGGCACTGGCACACTGGAAATCCGGCGCGGCATCGAAGTCGGCCATATATTTCAGCTGGGCACAAAATACTCCGAAGCCATGAACGCGACCGTGCTAAACGACGAGGGTCGGCAGCTGCCAATGGTCATGGGCTGCTACGGCATCGGTGTAACACGCATCGTGGCCGCAGCAATCGAGCAAAACCATGATGAGAAGGGCATTATCTGGCCGGCCGCCATGGCCCCCTTTGATGTCGCTATTGTGCCACTGGGCATGGACAAGTCTGAGGCTGTCCGCGATGCGACCGAATCGCTCTACGAAGCCTGCTCGGTAGCGGGGCTGTCGGTGTTCATGGACGATCGACCCGAGCGCCCCGGCGTCAAGTTCGCAGAAATGGAGTTGCTGGGGATGCCTGTGCGCGTCACCATCGGCGAACGGTCTCTCGCCGAAGGCCAAGTCGAGGTCACACGCCGCTCCGATGCCAAGACCGAGATGGCCAGCCCAGACACGGCACTTGAACAGATCCGGCAATTCTTGCGGGAAAGATGAGGCACGCCCGCCCGCAGAGCTTACTCCTGATCTGGGCGCTGGCACTGTCGATGTTCGGAGGACCAGCTAACCCGAGTCTCGCCGACGAAGATAACACCGCCTTAACCGCATACCTGAATCAAGCACTGTCAGCAGAAGATGGCTTTGAGGACAGGTTCGCTGCTGAGGTGTGGCTGATCGACATGCAGCAACGGCTCGCCGACTTTGTCCCTGAGCATGAAGATCGCTTGGATCTACTGACTCAAGTCCATGCGCATGCGTCGAGCCTTGGATTGCCGCCCGAGCTCGTGCTGTCTGTGATCGAAGTCGAAAGTCACTTTGATCGATTTGCGGTTTCGCGTGCCGGCGCCCAAGGTCTCATGCAGGTCATGCCATTTTGGAAACATGAAATAGGCCGGCCGGGAGATAACCTTACTTATACTCGCACCAACCTTCGATACGGGTGCCACATATTGCGCTTTTACCTGGACCGGGAGGAACAGGACCTGACCCGGGCGCTGGCCGCTTATAACGGCTCACTCGAGAGCAACCGCTACCCCGAAAAAGTACACAAAGCGTGGAAAAACCGCTGGCGGACAGCACCGCTCGACTGGTGAGCACGCTGTTACAGCGGTAAACTCCGACACCGCGAGAATGAGACCCATCATGCATCCGGACGCAAAAAAGTTGCTGGCCGAGTACCCCGATATCGAGATGGTCGAGGCGCTAATCACCGACTGTAATGGCGCGGCACGAGGTAAATGGCTACCCGTCGATAAGCTGTCATCGCTCCTTAGCGATGGCATCAAATTGCCCGAGTCCGCCGTTGCTCAGGATATGTGGGGACGAGATGTGCCCAGTATTTGCCTCGAAAACGGTGATATTGATGGCTGGTGCCGCGTTGTCGACGGCTCCCTCTCGCCCTCGCTTAGCGCCCGGGGAATCGATCAAGCGCAAGTGGTGCTGACCATGTTTCGGGAGGACGGTAAGCCCTCTTTCTGGGATCCCCGACAAGTGCTCGCCAGGGTCGTCAGCGCGCTGGCTGACCGCGGCTTATACCCTCGTGTCGCGATCGAATTGGAGTTCAACCTTTTTAATCGCCCCGAGGATGGACAGTCGCTCCGGGACGCTTTACCCGAGGAATCGCTCACAGGAGGCAATCTCTATGGCTTGGGTGCGCTAGACGAGCACGATGAGCTACTGGAAGTGTTGCGAGAGACGTTCGCGGTTCAGCACCTCCCCTATGAGGGCGTCTTGAAAGAGGCGGCACCGGCGCAATATGAGATCAATGTGGCTTACTCTGACGATGCGCTCGCCTACTGCGATCAGGTCGTGAGAATGCAGCGCGGTATTAGCGCAGTTGCGGCACGATTCGACACAATGGCAAGTTTCATGCCGAAGCCGATGGAGAATCAGGCCGGCAATGGCATGCACATGCATTGCAGCCTACTGGATAAATCTGGCCGCAACGTCTTTGACAGCGGCTCGCTAGAAGGAACACCCCTGCTGCACCAAGCCGTTGCTGGCTGTCTCGCCATGATGCCCGACACCCAGCTTATCTTCGCCCCAAGCTACAACGCCTATCGCCGCTTCCAACCGGGCAATCACGCTCCCACCCAGCCCAATTGGGGTTACGACAACCGCACTACGGCATTGCGAATCCCGGCCAGTCCCAGCGCAGCAACGCGAATAGAGCATCGCGTCGCCGGCGCCGACAGCAACCCCTACCTCGCCATCGCTGCACTCTTGGCCGGCATCCTCATGGGCTTGGAGAAAAAGATGACGCCACCGGAACCTATCGCCGGCAACGCGTGGACGGACGACGTCGACAACAGCGCCTTGCCAAGCCATATGGCAGATGCAATCCAGCGTTTTTCTCGCTCACAAAGCGTCCGCGATTATTTAACGGCGCCCTTTCAAACGGCGTTTGCTGAACTCAAACAGCAAGAGCTAATGGAGTTTGAGCGACGGGTGACTGACTTTGAGCTGGAAACCTACCTCACCGCCTGAAGAGCAACGCTCGAGGGCCCTTACTTTCCCAACCGCATTCACGGAGTGATCTATGAGCACCGCGCACGACTTTTCAGCTACGCTGGCCAACGGGGAAGAAACCTCACTGGCGACGTATCAAGGCAAGGTATTGTTAATCGTGAATACCGCGTCTAAATGCGGTTTTACTCCCCAATACACTGGCCTCGAGTCACTGCAAAAAACGTTCGGTTCGAGAGGCTTCTCGGTACTTGCCTTTCCTTGTAATCAGTTCGGCGCGCAAGAACCGGGAACCGAGTCGGAGATCCAGTCCTTTTGCGAGATGAATTATCAGACCACCTTCCCACTGTTTAGCAAAATTGAGGTCAATGGTGCCGCGAGCCATCCCCTGTTCACTCATCTCAAGGAGCAGGCACCCGGGGTGCTCGGCAGCAAGGGCATCAAGTGGAACTTCACTAAGTTCCTCGTTAACCAGCAAGGTGAAGTGATCAAGCGCTACGCGCCATCAACGAAGCCCGAGGCGATCGCGCAGGACATCGAAGCCTTGCTGTAACAAGGGCTCAGTGCTCGCGCGTTTCGCGAAAACGGATGTCGGGCCAGCGCTCTTCCATCAGTGCCAAATTGACGCGAGTGGGGGCCAAATAGGTCAGGTAGCCGCCACCGTCTTCAGACAAGTGCTCGGCAGCCTTCTTGCGAAACTCTTCGAGCTTGCGCGCATCTGCTGCCTCTACCCACCGGGCGGTGTAGACGTTAACAGGCTCGTATAGCGCCTCGACCTTGTACTCATCGGCCAGCCGATAGGCGACCACATCGAATTGCAGTTGGCCGACAGCGCCCACTATCAAATCGCTGCTGTTCAACGGCGAGAACACCTGCGTTGAGCCCTCCTCGGAAAGCTGCTGTAGTCCCTTCTGCAGCGCTTTGGCTTTCATAGGGTCCTTTAGCCGAATCCTGCGAAAAAGCTCTGGGGCAAAGTGGGGAATTCCTGTGAAGCGGATCGCCTCTCCGGTGGTAAAAGTATCCCCGATCTGGATCGTGCCATGGTTGTGCAAGCCGATAATATCGCCGGCCACCGCCGTCTCAACCAGGGTTCGATCTCCCGCTCGAAAGGTGACCGCATCGGCGATGCGGATATCCTTTTCAATTCGCACATGCCGCATCTTCATGCCCTTTTCATAGCGGCCCGAACAAATGCGCATAAACGCGATTCGATCGCGATGCTTGGGATCCATATTTGCCTGAATCTTGAAAACAAAGCCGGTAAAGTCTGGCTGGGAGGCGTCAACCAGTCGCTCGCTTGCGGTTCGTGGCTGTGGCCCCGGCGCCCACTCAACAAAGTCGTTAAGCATCTCTCGCACACCGAAATTTCCCAGCGCGGTGCCGAAAAACACGGGCGTCAACTGCCCCGCCAAAAATGCTTCCAACTCAAACGGATGTGACGCGCCGCGAACCAGCTCGATCTCCTCCAAAAATGTCTCGTAGTCTTCGGCCAATAGCGCTCTCGCTGGATCAGAATCCAACCCTACAATGACGTTTTCCTCTGCGAGGACAGTACCCGTGCCCGGCGTGTAGCAATGAATGGTGTCGGTATACAGGTTATACACACCCCTGAAGTCACGCCCCATGCCGATAGGCCAGTTGACCGGCGCTCCTGCGATGCCAAGCACCTGCTCGACTTCATCGACGAGCTCCACCGGATCCCGAATGTCACGATCGAGTTTGTTGACGAAGGTCATGATCGGCGTATCCCGCAGCCGGCAGACATTCATTAATTTGATCGTGCGATCTTCAACGCCTTTGGCACCATCGATCACCATGAGTGCCGAATCAACGGCCGTGAGGGTGCGGTAGGTATCTTCCGAGAAGTCCTCGTGTCCCGGCGTGTCCAGCAAATTGAACCATCGGTCCCGGTACGGGAATTGCATCACCGACGAGGTCACGGAGATTCCGCGCTCTTGCTCCAACGTCATCCAGTCAGATGTCGCGTGCGGACCTCGCTTGCCTTTGACCGAACCGGCGACTTGTATCGCCTGGCCCAGCAACAACAATTTCTCGGTCATTGTCGTTTTACCGGCGTCAGGGTGCGAGATGATGGCGAACGTGCGACGGGCGTCGATGTCGCGCTGCAATTCAGACATGGGGGCTCCTCAAAGGACGCGCGATTATGCCAGCCATTGCGAGCGGCGTCAGGCGTCTTGAGGCAGTAGCCGACCCAGATGCTGCAGCAGGGCCTCTCCCAAAACAGGCGTTGATGGGTAGCACGCCTCCCCCAGCTCGCGGGCGACAGAGGTCACGTCGAGCCCGGCGTGACCGCACGGGTTAATGCCGCTAAAGGGGATGAGATCCATGTCTGCATTGAGCGACAGTCCATGGTAACTGCGGCCACGACTGACCTTGAGCCCCAACGCGGCGATCTTGCGACCGTCGACATAAACCCCTCGCGCTGCGGGATCACCATAGGCGGTGACATTGAACTCCGCGAGCAGATTAATCACCGCGCACTCCAGCAGGCTCACCAGCTCACGGATATTGACGCCTGCGCGGCGCAAATCGTAAAGCACATAAGCAACCCATTGACCGGGCCCGTGGTAGGTCACCTGACCACCGCGGTCGATCTGAATCACCGGAATCCCCCTCGGATCCAGCACATGTTCGGCCTTGCCCGACAAGCCTTGGGTGTAAACCGGAGGATGCTGTAATAACCAAATTTCATCCTCCGTATCCGAGGTACGCGACGCGGTGAACGCTTTCATGGACTCGAAGGTCGACTGAAAATCCACTTGACCCAAGCGGCGGTATTGCATGGCGCTACATCACCATAGAGACGAGGCCCGTCTCCATCAGATCCTGATGGATTTGCCGCAGCTGGTCCTCGCTCTGCGCCTCGATAGTGACCGTGATGGACTGAAAAGTACCGCGGCGCGAATCTTTGATCACAACGTCCTTGGCCTCAAATCCAGGGGCGTGTCGGGAAAATATCGTCATGACGGAGGCTTGGAAGTGCTCTCCCGATCGCCCCAGCACCTTGATGGGATAGCTGCAGGGAAAGACAATCTTGGGGGGGTCAGCGTCCATTAAACCTCAGCCCAGCAATTGCTGGAACCACAGGACAATGGTGTCCCAGAGACGGGCAAAAAAGCCCGCGGGCGAGATGACTTCCAACACCTCTAGCGGTGCCTCACCCACCACATCGCCCGCCCGACGCAGCACGATACGTCCGGCTACATCGCCCACCACCACAGGCGCAACCAAGGGGTCATCGATGATAATCTCGCGATCAATCTCCGCCGTACTACGCGGCAACGTCAACGTCAGCGATGTCGTAACACCCAGCGATACGGTGTCACGATCGCCCTTCCATATTCGCGCCGACGTCAGCGCCGCACCTGGCGCCAGCGGGGTGATTGTCTCGAAAAACCGAAACCCATAATTGAGCAGGCTACGAGTTTCCGCCTTGCGACTGGCTGTGGAGCTGCTGCCCATCACGACCGAGATCAAGCGCATGCCCTCGCGCTTGGCCGACGCCACCAACCCATAGCCCGCGGAGCTGGTATACCCCGTTTTCAAGCCATCTACACTGTCGTCTTCCCGCAACAAGTGGTTGCGGTTGTATTGGGTAATGTCGTTGTAGGTGTAACTCTGCTCTTTATAAACCGCATATCGATCGGGGTGATCCCTAATCGCCGCCGCAGCAAGATGCGCGAGGTCTCTCGCGGTAGACAAATGGTCCGGATGCGGCAGTCCGTGGCTATTCTCGTAATGGGTCCGGGTCAGCCCCAATTGCTCGGCATACTGATTCATCAAATCAACAAACGCCGCCTCACTGCCGGCGATGTGCTCAGCAATAGCGACCGTCGCGTCATTACCAGAAGAAATGACAATGCCACGCTCCAGCTCGGCGACCGTCACGGGCTTTCCGGGCTCTATCCACATCAGGGAAGACCCCTGAAAAACAGGATTCTGCGACCACGCGTTGCGGCTTACCGGGACTTGATCGCTTAACTGCAAACGGCCAAGCTCGACCTCCTGAGCCAGAATATAAGCGGTCATCAGCTTGGTGAGACTCGCGGGAGGCAGCGCTAAATCAGCATTGTGCTCAACCAATATCGCCCCGGTATCGAAGTCAATGAGCAGATAAGAATCTGCGTTGATCGCTGGCGGTGAGGGGACCAGTGCGGGGTTCGCGGACACTGCCTGCGAGAGAAGCAACAGCGCGGCTAGCCAGCGCTTGAGGCAGGTCATTGGTTTTATTTCTGGCATGCGCTCATCTATCTCCCGTCGGCAGGTCGGCGTCGCCTCACATTGTATCAACGCCCGCCACCTCTTTGAAAACCCGCCTTATGGCAGACGTTGAGCGACCCCGTATCCGCTGTTACTGAGTTGCACAAACGCCGCCTCCAACGCCGCCGCATCGGAAAACGGCCCGACCCGCACGCGATACAACCGCTGGCCGCCAGTATCAACCGGACTGACCTGCGTGGGATAACCCCAGCGCGCCTCTACCTCCAGCGCCAGCGCGCGCGCCATATCCGGCAGCGCATAGGCGCCCAACTGCAAGAAGCGATACCCCTCAGCGGTGCGGCCACGACGATCGTCAACGCCCGCAAGATCTATCGATTCAACCAATACCTCTGCCGTACCCTGTTGGGCGAACCCCAACTGCACTGCAGCGCCATAGGAAAGATCGATCAAGCGGCCAGGATGAAAAGGACCGCGGTCGTTAACTCGAAGCACCACCGCGCGTTGATTTTGCAAGTTGGTGACGCGCACATAACACGGTATCGGCAAGGATCGGTGTGCCGCCGTCGCGCCGTAAACATCAAATATTTCGCCGTTGGCGGTCGCGCGGCCATCAAACTTCATTCCGTACCAGGAGGCCACGCCCCGCTCACGATACTGCGCGGGGGACGCCAAGACGGTATAAGTCACGTTATTGACGCGATAGGGGCTGGAATTCCCCTGCGGTAGCAGAGGGTCAGGGCGAGGCACTGCGTCTCGCCAAATGGGCACCGAGGCGCTGGTCGGCGCCGAATCGCGGTTCGGCGCGGTTGTGCTACAGGCAGTCAGCCATAGCGCTAGACCGCAAGCAAGGATCGACCGAATCAACGTCAGGGTGTCGTACGGCCCGCGACGATAGCCTGGCTCAGCTCCCAAACCGCCATGGCATACATCGCACTGTGGTTGTAACGCGTAATGACATAAAAGTTCTGGAGCCCTAACCAGTATCGTGGGCCCTCGGCGGTCTCCAATTGCAGTGGCGTCACTCGCGTTGCCGGCTCCATCTCTTTCGGGCTCACTAAGCCCTCACTCGCGAGCATCGCGACAGTTTGAGTGGGCTTTAAGCCCCCACCAAATACACTAGGATCAACCCCCTCTGCCATTGCATCAACGACAACATCCTCGCCTCGCCGCCAGCCATGTGCCATCAGATAATGTCCCACGCTGCTGATTGCGTCGGCAGGGCTATCCCAGATATCAGGCGCTGACTCGCCATCAAAGGCACGCGCGTAGGCGCGATAGCTGGAGGGCATGAACTGTCCGTAACCCATAGCACCCGCATAGGAGCCTTTAAGGGCGAGCGCATCTTTGCCTGACTCCCAAGCCAGTACCAGAAACTGTTCTAGCTCTTCAGTGAAAAAAGGCGACCGCTTGGGGTAGTCAAAGGCCAGCGTGGCCAGTGCGTCGATCACGCGATAGCTACCCGTAATCCTGCCGTAAAACGTTTCCACGCCAATAATCGCAACGATCACTTCAACGGGGACACCGGTGCGTTCGGTTATTTCAGTCAGCACCGAGCCATGGTTCTGCCAAAATTCCACGCCCTCTCGAATGCGGCGCTCAGTGATAAATATTTGCCGATAGTCATACCAAGGCTTGGTTTTTTCGGCCGGCCGCGAAATCGCATCGAGGATACTCTGCTGCCGCTGGGCAGCATCAATCAAATCCCGTGCCCACGTAGGATCAACCCCCTCAGCTTGGACTTTTGCAATCACCGAAGCCGCCGCTTCGCGGTCACTGTAATCCCCACTATGTGCGCTTAAGGCAACCAGCAGGCTCAAGAAACCCAGCCAACACCTGCCTCCGACAAACCTCGGCAATCTCTTTAACGCCAGGGTTAACGCGCACTCTTTTGCGGGCTTCTGCCTAACACGCAGTAATCGCTGCACGGTCATTGAGAGATAATCCTTTTCTCAGTGCTAATAGCATTGAGGATACCGAAACCCAGCATCAACGTAACGATCGCGGTACCCCCAAAGCTCACAAACGGTAGCGGAACACCCACCACCGGGAGGATACCCGCAACCATGCCCATATTGACGAAGACGTACACACAAAACGTCAGAGTGATGGCGCTCGCCAGCAGCCGCCCGAAGCTGCTTTGCGCTGTCAGGCTGATCCACAAACCGCGACTCACTACCGCGCCATAGAGCACCAGAAGGCAGATCACCCCGCGGAAACCCCACTCCTCCGCCAGCACAGCAATAATGAAGTCGGTCTGGCTCTCAGGTAAAAAGTCCAAATGGGATTGGGTGCCGTCCATCCAACCCTTGCCCGACCATCCACCCGAACCGATCGCGGTTTTGGATTGGATAATGTTCCATCCCGCACCTAATTTGTCCGCCTCCGGATCAAACAGGGTCAGGATTCGTTGTTTCTGGTAATCCTTGAGCAGGAATAACCAGGCGGGCCAGATCGCAACGACCGCGGTCGCTGCGCCCAGTAAGATTTGCCACCAACTCATGCCGGCCATAAAGATGACGAAGGCACCACTGGCGGCAACCAGAATCGCGGTGCCCAGATCTGGCTGTATCGCAATGGCAGCCGCAGGAACAGCAATGATCAAAAGCGACGATACGGTCACGCTGGGTCGCGGAGGTAAACCGTGCCGGACAATCCAAGCAGCGACGGCCAGAGGCATCGCGATCTTCATGATTTCCGATGGTTGAAATCGGATAAATCCGAGGCTGAGCCAGCGCTGGGCACCCTTAGCGCCCACTCCTAAGAAGGGCACCAACAGCAACAGGAATAATGCCGCCAGATACAGCGCCGGGCTCCAGCGGCGGATCGTATCAATCCTAATTTGGGCGACAACGAGCAAGGCGCCAAAACCGATAATAAAATTCCTGATCTGCTTATTAACCGTTGTCCAGTCACCGTCCGAGGCGCTGAACAATATCATCAGACCCATCGCCATAATGAGCAGCATCGGCGTCAGCAGAATGACGTCGAGGTGTAGCCGTTGCGCGGGCGTCTGCGCGCGCACAAAAGTCTGCTGAGAATCAGCGAGCAGGCGCGAGTACTCAGCCATCCATTTCTCCCGCGAGCCAGGCGTCGATGACGCGCCGCGCGACCGGCGAGGCGGCTCCGCTACCCCCGCCATTTTCAGCAACAACCGCAACAACAATTCTCGGCTTTTCGACCGGCGCAAAGGCGATGAACAATCCGTGATTACGGTTGCGTTCACTGATCGCGTCTTCATCGTATATCGCATCCTGCGCGATGCTGATGACTTGGGACGTGCCGGTTTTACCCGCCATCTGATAACTGATCCCCCGGCCGATCGCCGATGCCGTCCCTCGGGGAGAATGCACCACATCCACCATGCCAGCGACAACGGCCTGCCAAGTCGACTCCCCTATCGACAGAGCTTCGCGTTGAACCCCACCGACAATTTGGTCGTCAACGCGGTGAACAATTGAAGGCACGAATTGCAGGCCCTTATTGGCAATTGCCATCGTCGCCTGGGCCAGTTGCAGTGGTGTCGCCAACATGTAGCCCTGCCCGATACCGGCACTTATCGTTTCGCCCGGGTACCAAGCCTCCCCCAATGCCTGCCGTTTCCAGCGCGTGCTCGGTAATATCCCGCTCTGCTCTCCGGTCGTGTCAATACCCGTCCGTTCGCCGAGACCAAAGGGAAGCAATACCTCTGCCATTGCATCGATACCCATGCGGTAGGCCAGATCGTAGTAGTAGGTATCGCACGACTCCGCAATCGCCATCCGCAAATCCACTTTCTCGGCATGCCCACCCCCGCGGACACGCAAGGTCCAATCCCGGTATCGACGCTCGTCACCCGGAATGCGATACCAGCCTGGGTCAGGGATCTCAGTCTCTGGCGTGATGAACCCGCCTTCCAGTGCGCCCATGCTCAACAGCGGTTTTACAGTCGAACCGGGAGGATACTGGCCCTGTACGGCGCGATTGAGTAAGGGCGTATCCAGAGAGCCGCGGAGCTCGGCATAGTCGTTATAGCTGATGCCCTCAACAAACAGATTGGCGTCATAACTCGGGTTGGAGACCATCGCCAGCACACCGCCGTTCAACGGGTCCAGTGCCACCACGGCGCCGCGCTGCTCACCGAGCGCCTCCGCCGCCACACGCTGCAAGTCCACGTCGAGATACAGCCGCAAATTCTGCCCGGGTTGCGGGGCTTCTTTTTCAAGCACCCGCAACAACCGGCCGTGGGCGTTAGTCTCGACATGACGAAAGCCAGGCCTGCCATGGAGCAAAGGTTCATAGCGCTTTTCCAGCCCGACCTTTCCCGTATGCAAAGTCCCACGATAACGTTCGTTGTCGAGGGCCTCCAAATCATCGGCGCTGACTCTACCAACATAGCCAAGCACGTGACTCAACAGGTCACCATAGGGGTAGTAACGCGTTAGCTGCGCCTCCACGACGACCCCGGGCAGCCGATGCAGATCAACCGCGACGGTCGCGAGCGCGGCATCATCCAGACCCAGCTTGATAGGCACAGCCTCAAAAGGCCTGCGGCGGCTAGCGCGGTCTCTAAAGGTGTCGATCTCACGGTCTGTCAATGACAAGCGTTGACGCAATGTAGCGATGAGCGCGTCGATATCATCAGCGCGCTCCGCCACCACCGCGACAACAAAGGTCGGCTGATTGGCCGCCAAAACGCGTCCCTTTCGGTCAACGATCTGCCCTCGCGTTGGCGGGATGACCTCTACCCGAATCCGGTTGCGATCGGATTGAGTCAGAAATTCCGAGTGCTGTGCGATTTGCAGCGAGTAATAACGGAACAGCAGGATCAGCAGAATCGCTATGATGCCCACCATAGCGGCGATCAACCGGGAGCGATTAATCATCCACTCTCGGCGCGTATCACGGAGTGCATCGATCGGCCGGGGCATCAGTTGGCCCGGTGGTAGGGATGGCCCGCCAAAAGCGACCAGGCGCGATAAAACTGCTCGGCCAGAATAACGCGAACCAGCGGATGCGGCAGGGTGATCTGGCCGAGGGACCATTGCTCGGTAGCCTCATGCAACAGACTCTCATGAAGCCCGTCGGGGCCGCCGATCACAAGACTGACCCTTTGACCTTGCATTTGCCATCGTTCGAAGCGGGCAGCGATGGCTTCAGTACTCACAGGCTTGCCCGCAACATGAAGTACGACAAGATGCTCGCCCTCTTGCAGACGGGCGCGGATCGCCTCCGCTTCTTGCTCTTGGTAGCGTGTCACCGACGCTGTTCCCCGCTTAGCCATGGGAACCTCTAACCATTCGAGGTTAACTTCGCGGGGTATCCGCTTGACGTATTCGCTGACTCCCTCGTCGACCCACGCCGGCATTTTATTGCCCACCGCCAGCACGCGGAGACGCATCAGATTTCCTGAGGCTGTGCGGCCTGCACCGACCACAAACGTTCTAGGTCGTAAAAACTCCGGATCGCGGGCTGCATGACGTGGACAACCACGTCGCCGAAATCGACCAGCACCCACTCGCCCACGCGCTCTCCCTCTATGCCCAGCGGTCTAACACCCCGCTCCTTGGCTTTCATCAGGACGTTATCGGCCAGCGACTTCACGTGGCGACTCGACGTGCCGCTGGCGACAACCAGCCAATCCATCACCGAGCTCAGGTCACGGACATCGAGCACCACGGGCTCCAGCGCCTTCAGGTCCTCTAGCGCATGCTGCGTAATTTCCAGCAACGCCGCGCCGGATGGGGTTTCGTCTGCGGATGACTCAGCCGTCATGGTATCGATGAGCTAAACAAATCATGGCGAACAATATACTCCATTACGCTATCGGGCAGCAGAAAACGCGGATTGCCTCCGGTCCGGATCAAATCGCGGATATCAGAAGAAGCAATGTCCAACAGCGGCTGCTGCATTAAGGTCACGCCCCCCGAGGCGTGACACAACAACCATTCCGGATCGACCCGATGTTGTGTCAGCCAGTCCGACACCTCCGCGCAGGGCGGAGCCGCGCCGGGCCGGTCGATGACCACGAGATGCGCCAGCTCGAGGAGCTGTTGCCAGCGAGACCATTTGGGAAGCGCGGGAAGAATATCGGTGCCGACAATCCAGACAATGGGCCTGTCGGCCCCGTACTCGCCACGAATGGATTCGAGCGTATCCACGGTGAAGGACGGACCGGGTCGGTCCAATTCCCGCGCATCGACACCCAGCCCCGGCACCCCTGCGACTGCGAGACGGAGCATCGCCAAGCGATGCTCAGCATCGAGGTGGGCGACATCCTTTAACGGTGATTGCGCAGCGGGCACCAGATCAATACGCGACAGCCCCACATATTTGAGGACTGCCATCGCGCCGCGCAGGTGGCCCACGTGTATCGGGTCAAAGGCACCGCCCAAGAAACCCAGGGCGCCTGCGCCTTCAACCATGCCAGACTTCCTCACTGCCGAATATGGCCGTCACCGCGGACGATGTACTTTCTCGAAGTTAATCCTTCCAGGCCAACCGGCCCGCGCGCATGAAGCTTATCGGTGGAAATACCAATCTCCGCTCCCAGCCCATACTCAAAGCCGTCCGCGAAGCGCGTCGAGGCGTTGTGCATCACCGAGCTGGAATCAACCTCGCGCAAAAAACGCGCTGCCGTATCGGGGTTCTCAGTCACGATACTCTCAGTGTGATCAGAACCATATTGGGCGATATGTGCCATCGCTTCTTCCACGTCGGCCACCACTCTCACCGACAGTATCGGTGCGAGATACTCGGTGGACCAATCCGCGTCCTGGGCGTCGACAGTGATCGCGGGCGCAGCCGCTCTGGACAACGGGCAGCCACGTACTTCGACGCCCTTCACCTGCAACGCGGCTACCATGTCGGGTAGCAAATGCGCCTGACCCTCGGCAACGAGAAGGGTCTCCATGGTATTGCAGGTGCCAAATCGATGCGTCTTGGCGTTAATCACAATCGGCAATGCCTTGGCGGGATCAGCGTCATTATCGATATAAACATGACAGATCCCGTCCAGATGTTTCAGGACCGGGATGCGGCTCTCGACAGAGACGCGCTCAATGAGTCCCTTGCCGCCCCGTGGCACCACTAGATCAATCGATTCAGCCAAGGTGAGCAGGGTCCCAACAGCCTCGCGATCTACCATCGGCACCACCTGTGCCGCCGCGGCTGGCAAACCAGCCCGAGACAACCCCATGGCAAGCACCTCACCCAGCGCGGTGTTTGAGTGGATTGCCTCCGAGCCGCCACGCAAGATCACGGCGTTGCCCGATTTCAGGCAGAGCGATGCAGCATCCACCGTCACATTGGGCCGAGACTCGTAGATGATCGCAATCACGCCCAGCGGGACGCGCATCGTGCCCACATCGATACCGGAAGGCATGGTTTTGCTGTCTCTAATCTCACCAATGGGATCAGGTAACGCGGCGACCTGTGCCAATCCGTCGGCCAATGCATCTAGACGCTGAGGTGTCAGCGCCAGGCGATCAAGCAATGCTGCGTCCAGACCGGCTTCCTGACCGCTGGCAACATCGGCTGCGTTGGCCTCCAGGATCACGGCACGCTGATCGGCCAGCGCGTCGCCAATGGCTACCAACGCCTCATTACGCTGAGCCAAACTGGCACGCGCGACTAGGCGCGACGCAGCCTTCGCAGAGCGCCCCATCTCCTGTATCGCGGCAGTAATGTCGTTCACGGCAGTGCCGACCGGTGACACGAACTCACGGACTACTGCGCATCGGTTGCGCTCACCAGCGCTTTTAACTCGCCGCTCGATTCCATCTCGCAAACGATGTCGCAGCCACCGATCAACTCGCCGTCAACCCAAAGCTGCGGAAAGGTCGGCCAATTCGCGTAGGTGGGCAAGTTAGCGCGGATCTCAGGACTACTGAGCACATCCACATAAGCGAAGCGCTCGCCACAGGCCATTAAGGCTTGCACAGTTCTCGCCGAAAAGCCGCACTGTGGTTGATTGGGCGAACCCTTCATATAGAGGATGATCCGGTTGCCCTCTATTTGCTCGCGAATCGTTTCCATAATGTCCATAGCGTGCTCCGTCACTGAGGCCTTCACAGGGCCGATAAGATGTGCATCGCATTGTAATACGTCACGAGCCTCGCGCGGACCCCGTTCGCGGAAGGATTTGACTCGCGGCGCCTGTTCGCTACTCTTGGCACCCCGCCGCGGTTACAGAGTGG
>Ga0181588_10001908_pt1 | contig 18266 bp, 17 predicted proteins | sample 071ome_26_FD_148607 | JGI IMG/M metagenome (GOLD analysis project Ga0181588, IMG submission 148607) | Coastal salt marsh microbial communities from the Groves Creek Marsh, Skidaway Island, Georgia - 071409BT metaG (spades assembly) | ecosystem: Environmental > Aquatic > Marine > Intertidal zone...
TTCTGAGGATGCGACGCTCCAAGAGGCCAACAGAGACAGAACGAGCGCCAGCCAAGCTGATGCTGCCGCGGGGGCTTTCACTGACACCGCACGCACCATCGGCTTTGACCTGTCATACTCTTGACAAAAATGACCCATCATTGACTCAGCCGGTCAATATCCTCGCAGCTATCAATACAGTGCTCGAACGCGGTTTCGCAGGTTTTTTCTGATGCAGTGCAATTTTGCATATTCATACTGCACTCCTGCTTGCACTGCGCACCCTCGATGGTCTCGGCCTCAAAAGTGCCGCAACCTCCCAAAATGCCGACTCCAGCCAGCAGTAACATCGTTGTTCTCATTGCCATCACTCCTCAACCTCGTAAGAAAGTCTGAGCGCTATTAGCGCGTGGGTCGCCCACATTTCGGTGTTCAAAGCTACGTCACAGTGCCCATTCACTCGGCTACTGGCTCACGGCATCCGCTTTCACGGCCCGTACCCCCCAAGCCAATAATAAGACTGCCAGACTCAGCGCGATGGCACACACCAAAGCGAGCGAACGCCCCACCGCCGCATCATCGCCAAATACAAAGTCGGTTACCACCGCGACCGATGTGGGTCCCAGCGCCAGTCCGACGACATTTACCATGAACACGTAGGCGCCAGCCACAAGGCCGCGCACCTCGTTGGGGCTTACGTTCTGTAAGCCCGTAGCGAAAAGCGCCATCGGGACGGTAATCAAAAAGCTACCTAAAGCAACTAGGCCAAGCGCGACTGAGGAGGAACCGGTGGTCCCCATTACAACGGTGACTGGCAGCAACGCAGCCGCCGCGCAACACGCAATCACGAGAGACGCTGTCGTCGTCGAGGTTCGCCGCGCGGCAACGCGCGCGAGCAGCGGCCCAGCAAGCACGCCTAGAGAGCCTGCTACCAGCGCAATCGTGCCATAGGTCCGCCCCGCCTCAACGATAGGGTATCCGTGTGCGCGCACAAGAAAACTGGGAATCCATGCCTGAAATGCATAGAGCACAAGAACAACAAAGGGCGCCCCCAATAAATAGGCGCCGTAGACGCCGCGGCGCTGCCAGACGAAAGTCCAAACTTGCGGCCAAGATAGCGCACCTCGGGCTGTCTGAAGCCGATCGGTGCGCGCGGGCTCTGGAATCAAGCTCAATAGAGGTAGCAGTAAAAGGCCCGGCGCCGCCACCAGTACAAAAGTGATTTGCCAAGGGGCCAGTGCGCCCACTATCGGCAGCGACGTATCGGTAAACGTGCTCGCCCACGCCATAACCTCTGCACCGGCAATCAGCGAAATACCCGCCCCGAAGTACGGGCCCATCAAAAAAATACTGACCGGAAACGCACGACGCTCCGGAGGAAACCAATCCGCAAGCAAGGACCACGAGGCGGGTGTGACCGAGGCTTCTCCTGCTCCTACCCCAACCCGAGCTGCCGCGAGCTGCCAAAAATTGCTGGCTAACCCACAGCTGATGCAAGCGAGCGTCCACACAAGCAAACCGAGCAGCAAAACCCGCACTCGCCGCACAATGTCAACGATACGACCCATGGGCAAACTGAGCAGTATGTAGGGCAAGGCAAAAGCGAGCCCCTGGAGCAAGCTGATCTGGGAATCGCTTAATGACAGATCCGCCCGGATTGGATCGACCAGTAAGTTGATAATCTGTCGGTCGACGAAAGAGACCGTATAAACCACAGTCAGTAGCGTAACGGCCGACCAGAGCTTCACGGGCGTCATGTCCGCACTTACGGTTGCTTCAGTCACCGCACCGTCCCGCAAGGCGCGCCGTTATAGCTCTACTGGAGGCGCTTTGTTAATGGGCTGTGTCAATGCTTCCGGCGCCACCGACAAACCAATAATCGCGCTGTAGCCTTCGGTTTGCTCTCGATGCACGACCCCGGCAGAGGCAACAAACTTAGCGCCCCGCTCGCATCGAATGGGGCGCTCTTCTCCCTCTACTGAGAGTTGCAGAGCGCCTCCCGTGATATAAACCACCGAATCGAAGTCGTGCCAGTGAAACGGCGTCTCTTCAGCGGCAAAGTCCAGCGTGACAGCGTGATACCCCATAGCGTCGATTTCTGAATACGCTTGCGCCTCGTCCGTAAAGGATTGAATTTCGTTCATCCTGTTCCTCCTTGTGGAATCACGGTGTTCGACGCCACCCACTGTATCCACAAGCGCGCCCTGTGCCCACCGGTTTTGCTGGCCTCAGCCCTGTGACTGCTCGCGCCCTACAGAAATTGCGTGAATCATCACGTCGCAAACCGCGCCGTAATCAACAACCCGAGGATTCGTCCGTGCCGCCGTGTCTTTTAAGACCTTGTTCGCCAACTCCGGCACGCATCCCTCGGTAACACCCAGCATTGATAACTGCGTGGGGATTCGCAAGCGATCGAGCAGATCGCAGACATACCCGTAAAACGTGTCAAAATCGGCGTCGTCCAGTCCGAGCGCCACCGACATGGGACCAAGCCTGTCAGTGATATGAGGCGCATTGAAACTCAGCACCGCGGGCAACAGAACTGCATTGGTCAAGCCGTGATGTGTGTTGTACTCCGCGCCCACCATATGGCTGATGGCATGAACCAATCCCAGGCCTTTTAAGAAGGCGATACCCGCGAGACACGCGCCCACCTGCATTCCCCCGCGTGCCTGTAGGTTGTCGGGCTGCTCTACCGCCAAAGGCAGCCATTGAGCAATTAAGGACATCGCCTGCAGTGCGGCCCGATCATAAACAGGGTCGCCATCGGGTACACAAAAGGCCTCAATCGCATGCACCAGCGCGTCGACTCCCGTCCACGCGGTCAAGTCGGCAGGCAGCGACCGCGTCAACTCCGGGTCCAATAATGCCAGCGCCGGCTTCAAACCCGGATGCCACACGCAGAGTTTCATACCGCGACAGGTGTCGGTCACCATGGCGGTACTCTCGGTCTCCGCACCAGTACCCGCGGTGGTGGGAATGCAGATCAACGGGGGAAACGAATGGTCAGCAGCCAATGCGGGGCTCTCGCGCTCGTAATCAAAGCTCCAGAGATCGCACTCATTATTGGCGATGAGCGCCGCGGCTTTTCCGGCATCCATGCCACTGCCACCGCCCATCGCAATCACCGCGTCATGCCGCCCCGCCCGATAGACTTCAGCCACCCGATGAATATCGGCCTCCGTAGGATTGGGCGCGATATCAGCGAACACACTGGTTTGAATACCTGCCGCAGCAAGACACTGTCTGGCGCTGGATATAAAGGGCATATCAAGCGACCCACTATCCGTGACCAGTAGAGGATTCCCGATGCTCCGTTGCGCCACGAACTGACCCAATTCGCGCAACCGTCCCGGCCCGTAGGCAATGGGGACAGGAAAAACCCAATCGTGGGCTGACTCCAAAGACTGGCCGATCGCGTCGAATACTGGCTCAGGCTGATTCAAGTTTGACTCCACCGGATTTTGGCAAGCGGCCGCGCGTTCCACGGGCGACATCGAGTGTCGCAAAAAGCAGGGCACGTTGGTGCGTCTTTTTCTATAGTCGCGCTTTCGCGCGATGATATCAGCGCTTCCGGTTGAGTCGGAATCACTCGCACCCCCATAGGAAAACCACCATGACCTCCCCCGTGCTCTCTCTCTCGCGCCGGCTTCGAAAATCTCCTTATGAGGCGCGCTCCCATATCGGTGCCACCGCGGCGTCGGTATACAACCATGTCGTACTGCCCACCGCCTATGCCTCCCTAGAGGAGGACTACTGGCACCTGCGCGAACACGTGCAGATCTGGGACGTGGCGTGTCAGGTGCAAGTTGAAATCCGCGGACCCGACGCGCTCGCCCTGGTGGAGTACCTGACGCCACGCGATCTGTCCAAGATCATACCCGGCCAATGCCTTTATGCACCGTTGATTGACGAAAACGCGGGCATCGTCAACGACCCCATTATTCTGTGTCTGGCGCCAGATCATTTCTGGCTATCTATTTCTGACTCAGACGTCTTACTGTGGGTCAAGGGGTTGGCCAGTGGCAAAGGCTTCAACGTTGCTGTCCGCGATCCCAATGTGTTCCCCGTATCCATTCAGGGTCCCAAGTCAGATGCCCTGCTCAGCCGACTCATTGACAGCCCCAGCGAGGATATTCGCTTTTTCCGTTTCATAGAGGCGCAAATCGGCGGCATCGATTTGGTCATCGCGCGCACCGGGTGGAGCGGCCAGGGTGGCTTCGAATTTTATTTGAGCGACCCGGCAAGAGGCTTAGAACTATGGGACACGATTGTGGCGGCGGCGGATGGCCTGAATCTGAGGCCCGGGTGCCCCAATTTAATTGATCGCATCGAGACCGGCCTGCTCTCCCACGGCAACGACATGACGTTGCAAAATAACCCTATCGAAGCTGGCCTCGATCGCTTCTTTACGCTCGGCAAAAATAGCCCCTACCTCGGGCGCGAAGCACTCGAGACGATCGCGCGCACCGGGCCCTCCCAGCGTCTGGTGAAGCTCACGGTGCCGGGGTCCGGCATAACCAATCCCCGCGACACCTACCCAATGGCGATTCCCGGCAGTGAGCGCAGCGGGTGTGTCACCAGCATCTGCTATTCGCCCCGGATGAACTGTCACGTGGGCTTAGGCTACGCCCCGGCGAACGCCTGCGCTCCGGGAACCCGGATTTCGATATCCTCCAACGCCGGGGAGGCTGAGGGGCAGATTGTTGACGACCAATGGAGCGCCTAGCCCACTCATCGAGACCCCTTTACATGCCGTGAACCATCTTGGTCTCGAGAAAATCCTCTAGACCCATTTCGCCGCCTTCGCGACCATTCCCAGAGGCTTTGTATCCACCAAACGGCGACCCATATTCGTAGGCGCCTCCATTGATATGCACTGCGCCTGCACGAAGCCTGCGGGAGAGCCGAGTGGCCCGATCACGGTCTCCTGTCTGCACATAAGCCGCCAAGCCATAGGGCGTGTCGTTCGCGATCTCGATCGCTTCCTCTTCGTTATCAAACGGAATAATCACCAACACCGGACCAAAGATCTCCTCGCGCGCGACGCGCATCGCGTTGTTTGCGTCCGCAAAAATGGTCGGCCTGACATACCATCCCGCATCGATGCCCTCGGGCCTTCCAAGACCACCCGTCACCAGCCTCGCGCCCTCATCAATCCCGACCTGAATCATGGCCTGCACGCGATCGAACTGAATTTGGTCAAAGAGCGGGCCAATGTGATCCCCCTCCTGCTCTGGATCACCAACCACAGTGGCTTCCGCCGCGCGTCGCGCGATTTCTACCGCATCCTCATAACAACTGCGCTCCACAAGCAGTCGTGTCGGCGCGTCACAAGACTGGCCGGTATTGAACATACATTCCGCCACAGACTGAGTAACCCGCGCCTCCAAGTCGCAGTCAGCGAATACGAGGTTCGGTGATTTCCCCCCCAGCTCGAGGGTCACTCGCTTGATCGATTCAGCGGCATCATGGGTCACGGCGGTCCCGGCCCGCGTAGAGCCCGTAAAGGACATCATCTGCACGTCCGGATGACGCGACAGCGCAGCCCCGACTACTGGACCGACACCATTAACCAAGTTAAAGACGCCCGCAGGTACACCCGCTTCATCCAGTATCTCTGCATAGATCATGGCGGAAATCGGCGTGTGCTCACTCGGCTTCAAGACACAGGTGCAGCCGGTGGCAATCACCGGCAGTACCTTCAACACCACCTGATTAATCGGCCAATTCCAAGGCGTGATCAGCCCGCAAACCCCGATGGGCTCGCGCAGCAGAATCTCACCATTGTCGAATTGCTCGGATTCCTCAAGCGCCTCGAGCGCCTCCACAAAACCATCGAGGTGCCCAAGCGCCGCATCGGCTTGAGCCGCCCGTGCCATAGATATTGGGGCCCCCATCTCCATACGCATGGCTTGCGCCAATTCTTCAAATCGACGCTCACTGATTTCTCGAATACGACCGAGCAAAGCCAATCGGTCGGACTTGGTCGTCTGCGAATAAGTGATAAATGCGTTCGCCGCTGCCGCAACGGCGCGATCAACATCGGCCTCATTACCCAGCGCCACTGAGGCCACCTGCGAAGCGGAGGCCGGGTTGAGGACCGGCATCGTTTCGGTAGAGATAGGATCAACCCACTCACCGTTGATATAAAATTTTAAAAGCTTATCCATGCTGACCTCTCGCTATTGTGACCCAGGTGACGTAACGGCATGTCGCCGCTGCAAGCAACGCGCTTACACGCGCAACCACTTAGGTAGGACCTCGGGGGCCACCGAAAGGTGCTCTCCCACCGTGATAATGCCCGGGACCTCCACTACACCCACCAGACCCCGTGAAAATTTTGCCGCCTCGATAAAGTCACTGTCCTTCAGCGCACCATCGGCGGTGGTCTCGCGCTTTGTGGCCAAGTGCCGGGACATGCGGCTACACGGCGGGTTGTATTCCTCCACCATCAGCACCACGCCGCCTTCGAATGAGAGAGTCGTGCCGCGGGGTAAGCGCGAAAAATCAGTCACGCCCGAAATGCTTAAGTTGACCGCGACGTCACCTGCCGCGAGCGGTTGCGTCAACTGCAGTTGTGCGGCAACGGCATCGAGATCTTCCTGAGCTACTGCGGACCACTGACGTTCGTTTCGCCGCTCGGTTCCACCAGGCTGTTTATCGGTATGCTCCCACGCGCGCCGTGTAACACCGCGGTGCCGGTCACCGACAATACCGTCAAAGGCGAATTCGAGCTGTGTGCACGCCGCTTTTTCCAGTGTCCCCGGCGCCCCGACAAACAGACTCGCCACCTGCCCTGCAATCACTGCCATAAACCACCGCCTCGCTACTGCAATCGCCTTTGAAGACCGCAAACGCCGATGCTGCAGTCTCGCGGCATTCTGACACGCGTCCCCCCTCAAGACGAGATCTGGATGCCGGAGACCCGGGGTCCCACGGGGCACTGCTGCACCTGCTACACTTTTTAGGCATAAGACTCGAGCGACCCTCACAGCATGCAAAAAATATTCGCGGCAATCATGACGATAATGGTGGTAGCAACGGTGATCGCGGTGTTTGCGCTCGGTGTGCTGTCTCTGACTGGCGGCCCCGGCGCGACCGCAGTCGATTCGCAGGGCGCGACGGGGCGCGGCACCCAGTCGGGCGCAGAGATCAATTGATGCGCGTTTTGTTGGGGGGCGGCACAGGACTGATTGGTAACGCGGTAATTGGTCTTGGCGCGTCCGCTGGCATTGAACTGGTCGGCGTTGGGCGGCGTGCCACCGGCAGACTCGCGCAAGAACTTGTCACCCGCTTTACAGATATGCCGCCCTTACCCACCGCAGACGCGGCGATTTGCGCGCTGGGCACCACCCTGCGCAACGCTGGCTCGCGCGACGCCTTTCGCGCCGTTGATTATGAGGCGGTGATGGCCTTCGCCAGGGCTGCCCAAACGGCAGGCGTGTCCCGCTTCGCAGTGGTCACCGCCGTAGGCGCCAACGCGCGATCCAAAGCGTTCTACTCACGGGTCAAGGGCGACACTGAAGACGCCCTGACACAGCTGGGTTTCTCGCGCCTCGATATTGTGCGGCCGGGCCTGCTGATCGGGCAGAGATCCGAACGACGGCCGGTTGAGTCGCTGCTGCAAGCACTCTCGCCGGCAATGGATACTTTCATGCTCGGCACGTGGCGAGAATATCGCAGTGTGACTGCAGAGGCGGTGGCGGCCTGCTTGCTCGGGCTCACAAAACTCACAGCGCCCGGCGTTTTCGTGCACCACTATAACGAGATTATGGCGATCGCGGCACAAAGCGATGCGATGAACCATCCAGCCGAGCGTAGCCGGTGAATTGAGTATGTCTCACTCCTACGGCACGACGCCGACTGGCCCCGGGGAATACCGCGAGCACTCCGCAAAACTCGCGCGCCCCAAAGAGGCAGCGACGCTGATCATAGTGAGGGACGGCCCGGAGCCCACCATCCTGATGGGAAAACGCGCGGCCAGTCATCGCTTCATGCCCAACAAGTTTGTTTTTCCGGGCGGCCGGCTAGACCTCGCTGATCAGCGGCTGCAAGTTCCCGGAGAGCTCAGCGCACCCGTCCTAAACCGACTGCGTAAGGCAACCCGCAGAACCGTGACGGATCGCACGCTACGTGGCTTGGCTTTAGCGGCTATCAGGGAAACCTACGAGGAAACCGGCATTGTCATCGGCCGCAAAACCACCGCCCCCCCGGCCACGCGCAGCCCTGCCTGGGGCCATTACCTGAGTCATGGCGTCGTACCGCCGCTGGAGCACATGGATTTTATCGCTCGTGCCATTACTCCACCGCATCGGACACGCCGCTTCGATACGCGCTTTTTTCTGGTTCACGAACGCTTCATCCACAGTGATCCGGAGCACGTGTCAGAGGTCAGCGGAGAGCTTAATGAAGTGCATTGGCTGACCCTGAATCAGGCCCGAAAGCTCGACCTTCCGGCGATCACCCGCTGGGTGATCGACAGAGTCGAGGAGCGCCTTCAGCTGGATCCCGCGACCCAACTGCTACAACCCGCGCCATTTGTGCGTTTTACTCATGGCACCATGCAGACCGATGACCTGTAACGGAGTGCCACCAGTTAACGATTTGGTTGGTACACTCGCCCATCTGCTTTAGGACGCTGTCTATGTCGGCAACCCCCGCCTCTGCTTCTAACGGCCACCTCACCGGGTACGGCTCCGCCTCCTATCGGCACTATGTGCTCGTGCTGTTGATGCTGGTCTATACGCTCAACTTTATCGACCGCACGCTGATTGCGGTCGTGGCGCAGCCCATCATCGAATCGTTTCAGCTGACAGACGCGCAGTGGGGCTTGCTCTATGGTCCGCCCTTCGCCATTTTTTACGCGATCATGGGTCTGCCGATCGCCCTGTGGGCCGACCGCTCCAACCGCGTAAACATCATCGCGCTATGCATCGTCTTGTGGTCAATCATGACCGCACTCTGCGGCGTTGCGATGGGATTTTTCTCGCTACTGATGTTTCGCATTGGCGTCGCGATCGGTGAGGCCGGGTGCACACCGCCGGCAAATTCGCTGATTGGCGACTATTTCATTGCCCGTAAGCGCGCAACTGCTCTCGGGGTTTACTCGATGGGCGTCACGCTCGGTAGCGTATTGGCCAATGTTTTTGGCGGGCCGATCGCACAAATGGAAGGCGCAGACGTAGGCAACTGGCTGCATGGCATTGGCGTTGGGTGGCTTTTTGCCGGGCTTGAGTGGGCGACTATCGAGGGCTGGCGCGTCGCGTTTGTGGTGGTTGGACTCCCGGGCGTGTTGGTCGCGCTGCTCGTGTGGCTAACGATCAAAGAGCCCCCACGAGGTTATTCCGACCCACCTGAGCAAACCGCAGATGTAGCGCCGCGGTGGAGTGAGACGTTTGACGAACTCAAACGCAAACCCTCGTTCTGGTGGATGGCGATCGCGGCTTCTTTGGTGGCTTTCGTTGGCTACGGACTCATCAGCTTCCAAGCGCCCTTCCTGCAGCGCGAGCACGGACTCAGCGTGCGGGATGCGGCCCTTCAATTTGGCGCTCCGCTGTCGCTGATGGCAGCGGCCGGGACTTTTCTTGGCGGATACGTTACCGAAAGATTAACTAGCCGCTTTCCAACTGCAATGGCATGGGTGCCCGCGCTGGGCATTGCGCTAGCCGTCCCGGCTTATATCGCGGCCTTCTTTTCGGCAGATTTATTCTGGGTATTTGTATTCTGGGGCGTCGCCTCGGTTTGCCACTACAGCTACCTTGGCGCTCAATACAACATCGGCCAGGGCGTGGTGAGCAATCGCTCACGAGCAACCGCCATCGCAGTGCTACTCATTCTGGTCTCGCTGATCGGCAACGGCATCGGGCCCTACTTTGTCGGCTTTATGAGCGACTTCTTTATGCAACAAGAGCTGATCGCTCTCGACCCTATGACCGCGCTATCGCCGGAGGCCTGCAAAGCAACAGCGGTTGATCGCTCCGAGAGCGCAGAGGCACTCTGTAAAGCGGCAAACTCGACCGGGCTCAAGTGGGCCATGGCCGCGACGGCGAGCGTCTTTTTACTCGCGGCCCTATGTTTCTTGTTGTGCGCGCGCACGCTCAAAAGAGATTTTGTGGCGGACTTGGGCGCCAAAGACACCTGAGCCGAGCCACCCAGTGATCCACCTCGAAACGTAAAATCGCGCCAAAATAGTGCCGCGGCGCCCTCAATCCGGGCAAAATACGTCATGATGGCGGGCGACGCGTTGCCGTTTTGTTAGGTCACCACAACCAAGTGCAACTGGCACCATCCTTTTTGCTGACTGGCACGCCATTTGCTGGCCACAACGGGTCTTCTCAATCTTCTCTGAAGGAGTGTTAAGTGAAACAGCATCGCGCCCTTGCGCTTATCCTGCCGCCACTGGTCGCGGCTCATTCTGTCGGCGCTCTGGCACAGGACGCACCCATATTTGAGGAAGTGCTCGTCACGGCGGAGAAGCGCACTGAAAGCCTGCAGAATCTGTCACAGGCGGTCACCGCCTTAAGCGCCGAGGATGTGGAAAACCGGCAGTTGTCCTCCTTCGTTGATTTGAGCGCGATTGCGCCGGGTGTCAACGTTGCAAAGAATGAAGGGTTCAAAACGGTCATCACCATTCGCGGCATCGGTAACGAAGCCAACCAAAATGCGATCGCCAACCCGTCCGTGTCCTACCACCTCGACGGCGTGTATGTCGCTTCGCCCTTCGCCCTGCAAACCGATTTTCTGGACCTCGAGCGCATCGAGGTACTGAGGGGACCTCAGGGAACCCTGTTTGGCCAAAATTCTACGGGTGGCGGCATCAACGTGATTACCAAGGCACCCACTTTTGACGAGGTCTATGGATCGGCGGACCTGACCTTAGGAGAGTACAGCCTGGTCAAAGCGCGCGCGGCGGTGAATCTACCGCTATCAGATGCTCTTGCGGCCCGTGTTTCAGTGATGAGCAATAAACACGACGGGTTCACTGACAACGTCGCAAACGGGCAAGACCTAGATGACGCGGACAGTATCTCTGCCAGAGCCAAGGTGCTTTACCAGCCCAGTGATACTTTTTCAGCCACGCTGACCGCACAGTTTTTCGACGAAGAGGTGAACGGGCAGGCGCAGAAAGGCATCTACGACCCCACCCCCGGCGCGCGAAACCTGGCGCAGGATTCGTTGTCGAGCTATGCGCTGGAGTCCCAGCTGTACAGCTTAACCCTCGAATGGGATTTGGGCGGCGTCACACTGAAATCACTCACCAGCTATCAGAACGACGATATCGCGATTCAGAGGGATAACGACCGGCATGACTACCGCACGTTACCGCCTTTCTTTTTACTCCAGAGCTACTTCGACCCAGAGACCAACGAACAAAAAACGACAACCCAAGAGTTTAATTTGATCTCCAACGAGCCCGCGTTCGGACGTCTCGACTGGGTCGCGGGGGTGTTCTATCTCGATACCGAGGTTGATATCAGCATCCTTGAGCGACTCGACTTCGGTTTCGACGGCGTGTTTGATCCTTTTACGCTCGATGACATCTACGCCTATGGCGGCGACGTCGGCTTTATTTCCGATTCAAAGCCGGAACGCGAATCCATCTCCGTTTACGGCCAAGGCACGTGGTCTCTCACGGACCGCAGTCGAGTGATCGCTGGGCTCCGCTACACCGAAGATGAGGTGTACAGCGCCGTCACCAATTTTTACGGCCGCGAGGGCACCGAAATTCTCGAAATCGAGAGCGAAAAAGTGACTGGGCGACTCGCCCTGGAGGTCGATCTGGGCGATGCCACCATGGTGTACGCCTCCTATACCCGCGGCTTCAAGCCTGGCGGCTCAAACCTCACCTTTGGCAGAGAGGCCTTGGTCTCGCCCATTGTTGTGCTACCGGTATTTGAAGAAGAAACCATCGACGCTTATGAGCTCGGCCTGAAGACCGATTTGCTCGACGGGCGGATGCGTCTCAATAGCGCCGCTTTTTTCTATACCTATGACAATCTCCAATATCAGGCCACGGACCCCGAGGTATTTCAGGGCGGCGTCGGCAATATCCCAGAATCTGAAATCATGGGCGCGGAATTGGAGCTTGGCGCGTTCCTGAGTGACTCGCTGATTTTCGACGCGCGGCTCGCGTGGCTCGACACCGAGATCACATCGAACCACCTCGCGCTGGACAACGTTGAATCTGAAGCCGCTACGAACGCCCTACTCGCCCAAGGCATCAGCCTTTTTAGCCCAGAGGTCGAGATCGCGCGGGCAGCACAAATTGCCGATGTCCGGGGTAACGAGCTCGCCAAAACGCCAGGGTTCACTGCGAATCTGGCGTTGACCTACAGTCATACATTGGCGGCCTGGGGTGATATCGAGAGCACGGTGAGCTATACCCACCGCGGCGATTTCCGACATCGTATTTTCAATAACCCACTCACTGACGAGGTTGATGGATACGATACGGTTGATCTGCTCGTCAGATTTTTACCCGCTGACGCCCCTTGGCGGTTGGAATTAATAGGCAAAAATCTGACCGACGAAGACGGCATTAATGCCCGGTTCACCGATGTATTTGGCGTGGGCGCCACGGGGGATCAGTTCATTCCACCCCGGCAGTTAATGGTGAGAGTCGGCATCGATTTTTAGCGGCTTCACGGACCGCTGAGGGCGCGACACAGCGCCCTGTTTATGGGCGCGGCGATCTCGGCACGCTCAGGCAACGGCCACAGACAATGGATAGCCCTATGGAGCGATTTTTCAGGCTCTCACGATCCGGAACCAGCTCGGGCATCGAGGTTGGTGCCGGCCTGACCACCTTCATGGCGATGGCCTATATCGCCTTTGTTAACCCTCAGATGATGGCCAACACCGGCATGGATCAGGGCGCAAGCTTCGTGGCGACTTGCCTGGCGGCCGCGCTGGCCTGTTTCTTTATGGGACTGTACGCGAACTGGCCGGTGGGCCTTGCGCCGGGCATGGGACTCAACGCGTTTTTCACCTACACCATCGTCGGTGACATGGGCTATCCCTGGCAGACCGCGCTCGGCGCCGTCTTTATCGCGGGTCTTTTATTCGTCCTGCTCACTGTTACGCGATTACGGGAGTGGATGTTGGTGAGCATTCCCTGGAATCTCAGAATCGCGATGGGGGCCGGTATCGGCTTATTTGTCGGCCTGATTGGGCTCAAGAACGGCGGCATTATCGTCGACCACCCCGCGACACTGCTCGCCCTCGGTGATTTCAAAATTATCGAAACCAGTCTCGCGGGTCTGAGCTTCCTCATTATTGTCAGCCTCGCGGTGCGGCAGTTTCCGGGTGCCATTCTCGTCGGCATTCTCGCGGTGACGGGGATTGGTCTACTGTTGGATGTCGTACATTACAAGGGCATCGTATCCCTGCCTCCGTCTGTCATACCGGTACTGGGACAACTGGACATTATGGCAGCGCTCGATGTCGCGATGGTGAGCGCCATTGCCTCCATCCTCTTTGTGAATCTTTTCGACACCGCCGGCACCTTGGTCGGCGTTGCCTCGCAGGCGGGACTGGCCAATTCAGACGGCGACATAAAAAACCTCGACAAAGCACTCGTCGCGGACAGCACCAGCAGTGTTGCGGGTGCGATCATTGGTTGCGCACCGGTCACGTCGTATGTCGAGAGTGCCGCGGGTGTCGCCGCTGGCGGACGAACAGGTTTGACTGCCTGCACCGTGGGCCTGTTGTTTCTGGCGCTGATATTTTTTGCGCCCCTCGCCGGAATGATCCCACCCTTCGCAACCGCCGGCGCACTGATCTACGTCGCCCTGCTGATGATGTCAGGCTTAGAGCGCCTCCACTGGCAGGACCACACAGAAGCGCTGCCTGCACTGCTGATTATTGTCATGGTGCCGCTGTCGTTCTCGATCGCAAACGGCATCGCGGCGGGATTTTTGAGCTACGTCATTCTCAAAGTCGCGGCCGGAAAGTCCCGCGAGGTGAGTATCGCTGCCTGGGTCATGGCCGCAATATTCACGGCTCGTTTCGCGTTCATGTAGTTCACAGCGCGCGGATCGGGCAGTTTTTATAGCGCCCTATGCTGCCGACACACGGTCTTTAACAATCTCATACAGCGCCGGGCGATGCGCTTTGATCTCTTCGAGCGATAGACCCTCTAACGAGTGCGGGTACATGAGCCAGGCATCGGTTTCTTCAAGGTAGTAGTCCGGCACGCGATCGACCTCGCGCCGCCGCGGCTTGTAATAGGGCACCGCCACCCGAATGTCTGTGGGCGTGTTCAATCGGGCCAGCTCAGACAGTCGATTAATGACTGCATCGACCGTACGGCCGGTATCAAAGACATCGTCCACGATTAGGAGTCGGTCTTCTGCGCGCACGTGTTTGATTAAATAGTTCAGACCGTGCACACGAACCCCGCCCAAGCGCTGATCGATACCCGTATCGTAGGATGATGTGCGAATGGCTATGTGATCGGTTTCAATTCCGCTAAAAGCAAACAACTCCTGAACCGCGATCCCAATGGGCACACCGCCTCGCCAAATGGCGATGAGCATGGTCGGCTCAAAACCGCTGTCAATAACGCGTTGCGCCAGTCGAAAAGAATCGATCAGCAGCTGCTCGGCGCAAAGATAGTGTTTATCAGTCATGGCTTCGGGTTCTCACGCTGAACAGAGTATAGTGCTCAGAGTGGCGCACCGATATTCCCTGGACCCAATCCGCTGTGAAAAAAGTATTCATTCAAGAAGAGCAACTGCTTCAGGAATCCTTCCAGCTAGCGGCCCGTATTTTCGACAGCGGCTTTCGCCCCGATTTCATTGTAGGGATTTGGCGCGGCGGCTCCTCCGTGGGCATTTATGTACAGGAATGCCTGCAATATCTGGGCGTCGACACCGACCACATCGCCATCAGAACGTCGTACCGCGGCCAACCTAGCTACGGTGCACACATCGATAACCCCGACGGGATCCGTGTCCATGGCCTGCAGTACCTGTTTGAGAATCTGAACCGACAGAACCGGCTGCTAATTGTTGATGATGTATTCAGCTCAGGCTACAACGTCGAGGCCGTGATTCAACGGCTCGAGCGTCAGTGCCGCAATAACATGCCGAGCGAAGTTCGGGTGGCCGTGCCCTACTACAGGCCGGGGAGCAATCTATCGGGTAGAAAGCCCGATTTTTATCTGCATGAGACCGACGCGTGGTTTGTCTTACCCTACGAACTGCAGGGGCTGACGAGAGAAGAGATTGCCGAACACAAACCCGCAGTGGCTGCCTTACTCGACAGCAGTCGATAACCGGGCCGCTAGAGAGCGCGCTCGCGATTTTCGCCTCAGGCGCTGACGGCACTGCGCCGCGCGCGCGGCGGTGCGCCAGACTGGTTTTTTGGTGGTTTATTCGCCGCACTCTTGTTTTTGGCAGACGACTTGGCACCTTTTCGGGCTTGACCTTTTGTGCGCTGGCCCGGCTTCGGTGGTCGCTTCCCCGTTGTTTTAACGGCTTTGGTGGGCAAGCGATGCTCTGGCTCAAATCCCTCGACTTCCTCTCGCGGCAAGCTTTGCTTAATGAGCTTTTCGATTTTTTGCAGCTGCACGACCTCGTCAGCACTCACCAATGAGAGCGCTTGACCTTGCTCTCCCGCTCGCCCCGTGCGGCCGATACGATGGACATAATCCTCTGCCACGTAGGGCAGATCAAAATTAATCACCTTCGGTAACTGCTGAATGTCGATGCCACGGGCCGCAATATCGGTGGCGACCAGAACCTGCACCTCACCCTTTTTAAATCGGCTCAACGCACGCGTGCGCGCGCCCTGGGTTTTGTCTCCATGAATCGAATCACTTTGAATTCCTGCCTTGGACAGCTGCCGCGCAAGCTTGTCTGCTCCATATTTGGTGCGGGAAAAAACCAGCACCTGGCCCGACTGAGAGTTTCGCAACAGATGTTTCAACAACTCGCCCTTGCGTTGTTTATCAACCGGGTGAATCAGCTGATCGATTCGATTGACAGTTGTATTCGCTGGAGATACCTGAATACGCTTGGGCTGAACCAAAAACTCGTGCGCTAACGCCTCAATCTCTTTGGAAAACGTTGCGGAGAACATGAGGGTTTGCCGCTTGTGCCCAATCGCGGCATGAATTCTCTTCACAGCGGGAATAAAGCCCATGTCGAGCATGCGGTCTGCTTCATCCAGCACCCAAAGCTTGAGATGATCGAGACGCAGAGCATTTTGTCCGAGAAGATCTAATAGCCGGCCGGGTGTCGCCACCAAAATATCGGCGCCCCGCGCCAACTGCCGCACCTGCGGCCGAATGTTGACCCCACCACACACCATTTGGCAGTTGAGCTTGAGGCCTGCGCCGTAGTGCCGGATGTTGTCTGCCACCTGCGCCGCCAACTCGCGGGTGGGCGTTAGGATCAAACAATGCACAGACTTTGGAGCAGGTCGGCCACCCCCATTTAGCAAATGCAAAATCGGGAGCGTGAAAGCGGCTGTCTTACCCGTCCCCGTTTGTGCCGAGGCCATCACGTCTTTTCCGCTGAGCACGAGGGGAATGGCGCTCTCCTGCACAGATGTCGGTGTTTTGTAGCCTTTGGCTTCGAGATTTTTGATCAGCCGGCCGTTCAGTCCCAGTCCTGCAAATGCGGTCATGAAGTTCTCTTCAATGGTTGGTGTAGTTGGGAATCCGTGCAAACGCGCCGGACAGTGATCGAGTCCTGATCACCTCACTCGGTGCGCGGAGTATGGACAGTGTGGCCGGCAATGCAACCGCCATTGTTACGAAAATAAACCCCGTCCGGATGCAGGGTGCACGCTTAGCACTCGAGCCACAGCTGGGCGGCTCACGTTGGTCGCAGTCCCTGACGCCGACCTTCGGTCACCCGCCACCCGCTAGCCCCCCCCGCTACGACAACGCCATTGGCCCGATAATCGCGGCCGGTTTGACAAAGCACATAAGCCGGCGACTTTAACGCCTCCACCACTCGACCCCACTGAGCGACCTGCCAATGCCTGAGGGCCCTGAAATACGCCGCGCCGCCGACAGAATTGAATTGGTATTGAAAGACCAAATCGCCGACAAAGTTCAGTTTGGCTTAGCGCCGCTCAAAAAGTATGCAAAACCGCTTACTGGCAGCAAAGTCCTCAAGCTGGAGACGCGCGGTAAGGCACTGCTCACCCACTTTGATTCAGGCTACACCATTTACTCCCATAACCAACTGTATGGTGTCTGGCGCGTGGTCAAGCGCGACAAGCTCCCCAAAACCAACCGCCAACTCCGATTGGCGATCCATACCCAGGAGCACAGCGCTCTGCTCTACAGCGCGTCAGATATCAGCGTGTGGCGGACAGAAAACATTGAAGAACATCCGTTTTTAAAACGCATTGGCCCGGATATTCTCAACCCCCACCTCGGCTGGCGAGACGTGGCCGAGCGTCTGCAGAGCAAAGCGTTTGCAGGACGAGCACTCAACTCGGTGTATCTGGATCAGACGTTTCTGGCGGGGCTAGGTAACTATCTTAGGAGTGAGATCTTGTTTCTGGCGGGCGTTCACCCGGAACAAAAAGCGCGTGATCTGACCAAGGGCCAGATCGGGAAGCTCGCGCGCACGACCCTGGAGGTCAGCCAACGAAGTTACGCACTCGAGGGCGTAACGCTCCCAGAACGGCAGTACACCGCGCTGAAGAAAAAAGGTGTCACATACGGCAAAGCGCGCTTTTTTGTCTTCGGTCGGAGCAAACAGCCCTGCAGGACCTGTGGGACTCAAATTCAGCGCACCACCGCCAACTCACGCCGCATCTATACCTGCGGGAATTGCCAGCAAGCGCCGAGACAAAACTGAGGGGTGTGGCACCCACTCACTGTGCTAGGAGTGAGGTGATGGAGGCTCGGGTCGCCTCCGAACAGTCTAAATAATGTCTTAGGTATGCGGTTTATTTTAGGTTTACCGTTTTTCTTTACCCAAGCCTGACCCAATTTTTGACGGATTTTCCATTCGTTAACAGCCCAATATAAGCCACCCTGCTGCCCTGGCCATTGTCATCTTTAGCCAACCCTCTGGCGCATCCGGTGGAACGGTTATCACCGGTAAATATTGCAGGACTAGCTACTCGACCTTAGGCTTTGCTCACCACTAAGGTCGGAGCTTTGCCATGAAACGTTTTGCCCTTTTGCTGTGCCTGTCGCCCTTTGCCTTCGCTCAAGACATCGACTTACCGCATACCCTGTCTAACAACAGTGTGGCTAATGCCGACCAAGTGATGGCTAACTTCAATGCCTTGAAGGATGGCGTTAATTCGCGGTT
>Ga0181588_10001912_pt1 | contig 18230 bp, 35 predicted proteins | sample 071ome_26_FD_148607 | JGI IMG/M metagenome (GOLD analysis project Ga0181588, IMG submission 148607) | Coastal salt marsh microbial communities from the Groves Creek Marsh, Skidaway Island, Georgia - 071409BT metaG (spades assembly) | ecosystem: Environmental > Aquatic > Marine > Intertidal zone...
ATTGTATTGCTTGATCAAATGTGATTAAATTAATCTGTTGTAAAAAATTAGGATTAGATATCTGAATAGATATTAAAAGAGTAATTAGTCCGAGTGTTGACCAAATTGAAGTTAACCATTTCATTGTTGTGTTACTGATACGCTACATCCACCTACAGTATAACAAACTTGATTAAGTGAATATGATTTATTTAAAGTCGAATCTTGTAAAAGTGTTATATCAGTTCCGTATGTTCCATCAAGTCTAATCCATGCATAATGACTTCCACTATTCTTTTGAACAACATCAATAGCATTATTATCATTAAAAATATCTAAATCTAATGTATGTCCACCACCTTCTCTTTGAATAGTAGATATATCATTATAATCTCCTTCAATATGTAATCCATACCAATGACCTGAAGAAGTGTTATTTGTTCGTTGAGTCATTTCTATATCGTTATAATCACCAGTGACATTCACATGAACAAAGGTGTCACCATATTCATCATTGTCTATAGAAAAACTTCCGTCTCCATTAATGATATATCCTTGAGCAAGTTTTAGATCGTTTCCTATTCCCCATACTCTGCGAATCTCTATAATGTTTTTGTCGGTAGAACTACCATAGTTTTTATTTTGTGCAATAGAGATAGTATTGTCTGCACCATCTATTCCTTCTGTTGATGACCATTGTTTAATGATATTGCTATAACCTGTTTGTGTTATATTTAGATCAAAATTATCACCTTCTTGTAATATTGTGATTTCATTATCGTCTGCTAAAACATATACTGGTAATAAGAATAGAGCTGTTAAAAAGACTCCAAATAAAAATGATCTTAGCATGTCTAGGTGGGTCCAATGATATGGACCTAGAGATTGTTTAAGCATTTCCCATGCTAGTTTTTCGTGTTCGCTCTTCATTAATTCGTTTGATTGATATAGATTTCTATACCATCACCTCCATTAAATGTAATTTTATCTTCGTATCCTTCTACTCTGGTATTTATATATCCACTACCACCAGAAGCAATCATTACACTAATGACTCCATTCACATTTCTGTAAAATACTAAATCTCCATCTTCTTCAAATATATTATACTGACTGTCTTTATTAAAACCAAATTCAGCATTCTTTAATTGCCATCCACCTTGACCGGCTGATTCCTGTGCATCTCCTAAATCTTCCGTAGTTCTTAACAGTTCTTCAACTACATCTAGTAAGTCTGGTAAGAAATCACCAGCAAGATAGTCTACGTCTATTCGACCAACCTTTTCATCATCTTCAAAGTAATCATCAATTCCTTTATCCAATTCATCATAAGCTAAAAAGTCTACGTCAAGTATTCCTTGGTCCATATTATTTTCATTTTCAGATTGTTCTTCTATTGCTTCTCTAACTTCTGTCGGTGGATTCACTATAAACATATTATCAATTAAATTTGGAGTAATTCCCTGTATTGTCACGGGCTGTGTTGGAGGTGTATCGAGTGAAGATACCATAACTGCCTGATAAGCTTCATTCAGTATTGTTTCTCCACTTAAATTAGAAACAATTATTTCTCCAGAAGGATCTCCGTTTGAATCTGGTAAAAGTATTACAAGAGATCTTCCCAATTCATCTATTGTTGTGGTAAAATCTGTTCCTCTTATACCGATTGTTGCTGTAGGAGTTTGTATGTCAATGTTGGCTTTATTTACTAATCCCATAGAACCAGAAGCAAATCTTGCTGTTCCCATTACCATACGCATTGACATTTTTGAAAGATTTGGATTCGGATCATAATATATTTCGTCAATGTATACTTGACTATGCTCTCTCAAAGATAAATTTGCTTTATCTAAAAATTCAATAAGGAGTCTACCGTTTGCAGTTTCGGCAGTATCGTATAATTCTATTCCAGGAAGATAGTTATCAGATATTTGTATATCCGACTTTTCTCGGACAAGTTTACTTTGACCTGATTGCTCTATTATTGTACCAATGGGGTCAGCATAACTAACCCCACTGATGAACAATAAATTAAGAATCGTTAGATGAATCTTTTTGTGTAATTTGAATAATTGCATTGTCACTCGTAATATCTAATGTAATAAGAGCATTAGGAGATGCACACCCGGTGGCACCGGCCACACATGTGCCAGATATCTGATTAATATCAATATCTGCACTATCTCCTGTTAGTTCAACTGTCATTTCATTAGCACCGTCGTTTTGTAAGGTGTTAATATTATTTGAGCTTCCTGTAATATCCCAATTCCAAACTAAATCATCTGATTCCCAGTCAACGTCAAAGACATTAGAACTACCTATAACAATTAGGTCAGCATCTAACCTTTCTGCACTATAAACATATCCCTGATCTAAGTCAAAGGTGTTTAAATCACCTGTGATAGAAAAGTTAATGTTCGAGCTGTCTGCACTACCAATATAACCAATGTTCCAATCTATTTCATTTGAATCCCCGGTTAAGTCTAGCTTATAATATGAGCTATCTGCAACAACAGGACCAAACAAAAGGTTTTGGTTACCATTAAAATCTAAATCAAATTCAAGTGTAGTACCTGTAATTGACATTGATGAAAGTGATCCGGAAGAACCATCATCACCTCCAAGCTTGTTACCAAATCCTACTTGGTCAATGTACAATCTCAAAGTATCACCAGATTGAGTGATCTTAATTTCGTTGTCATCAGTGGCTTGTGCGAAAACTAGCCCAGTCGACATGAGCAAAAATAAACTAATTAGTTTCTTCATTTTCGTTATAACCCTCTATTTGCCAGAAGCCTCTATCGTGCCCCTGAATTATTAATTCCAATACGGCCGCCTCAATGGCAGTTCGTACGGCGTAAGTCACTGATTCATTATTTCCCACACCATCTTCGTATTCGATTAATTGAGTTCCTTGTTCGATAAATCTAAAAATATCTCCACCGCCTCCGTAACTCAATATCGTTTTACGAGTCTGTACATTAAGTAAAACCTCTCCAGTAAGAACAGAAACTGCTCTCATGGATACAGTCACAACATCTTGACGATATTGTTTTGCATATCCAATACCTAGTGTTCGTGCGCCTCGTCCACCAGTTTGAATATTCGTATCATATCCAATTACTCCACCCTCTATAATCATACCTGCGAATAATAGAGGATTAAGTTCTTGGAAAGAATCTTCTCCATTCTGTTGTGCAAAATCTTGTCTTGCACTACGAATAATTTGTCTTTCTCTTACTAAATTGTCTAGTCCATTTCTTTCTACTACACGGAACCAAGATCCGTTACCAGCAGTTTTAAGAGCGTCGATAACCAATTCTGGTCCACCCTGTGTTACTGCTGTAGAGAAATCTGCAATACCATCTCTTGCTTTTCTCTGTCCAGTTTTATCTAAAAACTGATACACTGCAACTATTGGTCTTTCCTCAGCCGGAGGTAATTCTAATAATTCAATATATGATGGTAATTTAACAACTTCTGGTTGTTCTACACAGATATACTTTCTTTTAATCTGCATTACACCTGTTACTAAATCTACGAATTCTGGAGCAGAGCAATCTCTTGGACCATCACTCCATTGAGGCATAGAAGCACAACCTGTAAGAATTGCTAAACTAGCTATCAGGATCTTGCGCATAGTTTCCTGTTCCTACTGGTATTTCTATTTCAGTTGTAGTTCCATCTTCTGAAACTACAGTTAATTTAATCCATTCAGAACCATCTTCTGCTACTATAACTTCCCATGTAACTGTATTGCCTTCTAATACAAAAGAACCGAATGATGCAGCATTATCATTGCTGAACATTGATTCTACTAACTGTTTTGCAAATTGAGCATATATTCTACTCTCTAAGTTTCGAATAAACTTTGCTAAAACAGTATTCTCTGCTTCTCTCTCTGCAGCCTTCCTTGCTGCTTCAAGAGATTCTTCTATTGCTTTCTTTCGGGAATGCTCTTGGTTCTCAATGGTTAAATAATGAGCACCAGTTCCTACTCCACTAAAAGATGGATTTTTGAATTGATGTACAATATCTGCTGCATATACTGTAGGAACAGTTCCTATAGTAGTAACAACAAATAAAGTAATTAGAACTAATAATTCTAATCTTTCTTTTATTTTATTTTTCATTATGTTTCTTTTTCTCGTTTTCTTTATACTCTAATACCACATTCACTTTTTGTTGTAATCTTATCATATCTTGATCTAACATACGAGTTTGATCTATCACACGAATTAATGCTATATGCATCTTTTCAATTTCAGGTTCTATATGATCTCCTATAAACTTCCAAACAAAGAATATAAAGTATCCTAAACCAACCATCATTACGATTGGAAAACCGTAATCGTTGATTAATTGTGCTACACCTTCCATTAATCCCTCCTGACATCAACCTTTCCGTCCTCTACAAAATTCTCTGCTCGAGCAATTCTATCCGTATCAGGTCTAAGTTCTAATGCACTAGAAACAAGTAAATCAATTTTGATTATTTCATTACTCATCATCCTAGCTCTATTTTCCAGTGATTTACAGAAACCCGTTAGGGTTCTAATCTGATCAACTATCCCCTCAAGGATTTGCTTAATCACTAGGAATATGAAGAATCCCATAACTATAGATCCAGCTATAGGAGCACCAACTTCAGCGATGAGGGAAAATACTTCGTTCATGTTGGTATTTATATAAATTAAACCCACAAAAAAGACATCAGAGTGAAATACCCTGATGTCTCAAATTTTGATTTTTTAATTTATTTTAGTTATTAAAACCGACTTTTACAACTTTAAATTGAGCTCCACCTTCAAGCTCATCAGCACCATTTTTCTTGATGTAGATAATCTCGTTTGCTTGAAGAGTTACGTTTCCAACTACTCCAGTTGTGTTTCTGTGTACCAGGGGAGCTGCAACTCCTGTGTTGTGTACTCTTACAAGAGTAGCATAATTAACATTACTTGCTGCTGTTAAGTCACCTTCATTACCTAATAATTGAATTACTTGCATTTTGTTTTTTCCTTTAAATCATCCCATCGAAAGAATGCTTTATGATCATATGACCAATACCATCCTTTATATTTATGATCTTTCTTATCTGATTTATAAAATTTTAAACCGCCTCTAATCTCGACATTAGTCTCTCGGCTCTGTTCGTTACTTGTTTGTACCATCTAGAATCTCGGCCTTCTTTTGCCGCCTCCTTCCAGTCACCACTTTGCAGCGCTGCATTGTGGTTTTTAAACTTACTCAAGCGCGTGAGTCCCATGTTGAACATCATATTAGCAATTACTTGCTTCACTTCTTCTGGGTATCCATCCCATCCGTCGTGTAATTTTTTGCAGTCATCGATGACTGTTTGTACGTCTTTTTCAAAGCATTCGTCCACTCTCTCTTCCGATACAGGAGTTCCAACAGGTTGTCCACTTTCTGGATCAGAATCCAGCACCAAATGCCCGATACCAAAAGTAGGATAGCCAAGATGATCATTATAGATTTCATAAACTACTCCTTCGTCTACCTTTAGTGTTTCTTTTAGTTGTGTTATATTCATATCTTTATTCCTTAAGTGATGATACATTATAAATTTAATTCTTTTTCTTTTAGCTCTTCAATAAGCGAATCAAAATTCGGATGAGATAAAGCTAATCTTATCCATTGTTTTGATGATAAAATCCATTCATCTGAATCTCTTTCAGCATTAGTAGAGATGTCTAATGGAATAGGTATCTCCAAACACCTAGAAGTTATGATAGTTTCACCAATTTGTTTTTTTATTCCTACTACTATTTTTGTAACATATCCGTCATTTGATCTAAACTCACCCATATCATTTACATCCATACCACAGTCAAAATCAGGACTCTGAATTGTTGCACCCGGGTTCTCGGGGACCGGAGAATTTTCAGGAGATTCTACACCCGATGAATAAGCTATGGTTAGATCCTGATCACTCATTGATTTGTTTCTCTATTAATTACTGAATCTACTAAATGACCGTTTGCATAGAAATTGTTATACTTGGTCTGAACAGCAAAGTTTTTATGTTCACCCTCAAATTTTTCAATAGAGGTAATCTCCTCTAAAGATCCATCGAGTTTCATCATTTTATCTCCTACTACTAATTGATCAACTTCTTGCTTATAATTCAATAAAGTTGCATTAGGATTGACAGAAGCTTTTCTTCCGCCTTCTAGATATACAGGGTGATCTTCTGTCATAACTAAATCGTTTACTTTATAATCAACATCTCTATCTACAATAATAAGATCAGTTACTTCTGTTAGTTCATCTTGTCCAGTTTCAAAATTATGTGAAACTACCATGTCACCTATTTTTATATCGTATATACTTCTCATATCATCTCCAGTTGCAATCAACATGCTATCATGAACACAACAGTAAGGGCAACCACCAGTGCTATAGTTTAAGGTATAATCAGTTTCTTGTTGTACTTTAAAAGTATGTGCTTTCCAATCTGGATATCCAGACTTTTTAAAATATAAATCAAATGTGTGATTAGTAACTGCAGTAGTGTATCCAAAGTCAGACAAAGATACCGAATCTTGTACTTTAAATGCTGTATAGGAGTATGGACTGACTGATGGAGTTAATAAGGTTTTTACAGAGCTATCCCAGTTAGACCCTGAAGTGTAGGGCTCTCCAGACCCAGCTGAATAAGTCGTTGATGTTTGCGAGTAGTTTGTGTTAGTAACTGTTGCACTTCTGGATGCATCAATATAATAACTATCTGGATATTGAGATGGAGTAAAGGTTGTTCCACATAATAGATACAGTGTTCCAGTTGTCATAGCTGTTCCATTATAAATACTTGTATAAACTATACCGGGATATGCTGTCACAGTCTCTTCTAAATACCAATATACACCATAATTACTGGATCCATATACACCAACTGTTCTTTGAACAATTTGAAATTCTGTTGTAGCGACCCCAAATGCGAAAAATTCGGAATCGTATTGTACATCAGAAAATACCCCTTCATATGTATTCACTGTACCATAATCAAAATTTGATAGATATGGCATCTGAGAAGTATATCCAGCAAACTCACTCATACCATCCGGACTAGTTTTTCCAGCATCCGCTGAAACACCTCTTAATCCAACATTTGTATAAGCTGTTGTACTATTATAGTTCCCATCAGCAACTTCTCTTTTAATTCCTCTGAGGCTTATATTTGTAGTTGGTACAGTCATTATTTAATTATCCCTGAAATTAAGTCCTCAAAGGCTTCTACTTTTTCTACCCTATTTGGCCAGTAGATATATTCCTTTTCGGGGTTCTTCTTTAAGTTAGATAAAAGTGGTAAGATCGCATTATATAACTTATTTAATTTCTCTTCCATCTCTGCACTGGTTGCAGATGCTGTAGTAGATTCAGCTGATAATTTCTGAACAGCTTCTAGTTCGTTTTCATCTACCGCGGTAAATCCAAAATCAAATGTTTCTAAATCTAAACTCATTCTTGTACCTCTATATGTTTATATTTATATTGTCTAGGAAGGGTCTTTGTTTTATCTTTTACCACTTTAGATCGAAACGGAGTATCCTTCGCGAAAAGGACACGGTGAAATCTCGTCTTGTGACGATTCGTCTTCTCCATATCTGCCCCTTTCTTCGTTGCCATCCCAATTCAATTCCGTCATTGATTTTTGTTTCATCTTTTGATTAAATATTTTATCCCAATTTTCATCAAACTGTTTTCTGTTTGAAATTGGTCTTTGCTTACTTCCCTTGCCCACGGTATGCTTTAAAACCTCTTTTCTTACTCTTATTCATGGTCGCCATAGATTTAGGCTTTCTCCCTTGAGAAGTCCCTTTCTTAATCGGATCATGTCTAGATATTGTAATTGCTTTTGCCATGTATCTATTTATACATCAAATAGACTTAGTATAGGAAACATTTTCGGAAGTACTTTCCATCATTTGGCAATTCACTCTAACAAATTCTATGTTAGGATATCTGGAATATATTGATTCATGTTCAGATATCCATATTGCTCTAGGTTGTGATCTTTCATAGCAGGGTGTTCCGTAATAAACATTATCATGTCCAACCCCATCAAATCCAGCCATATAAATCTTATCGTATCCCTGTTCACATGCTATTAATAGCGCCATTGAGCCACTAGACAGTTCTGCATCTGGAATACTTTCTACTTTATCTTCTTTATCTAACCAGGTAACAATCACTGAGTTTGAATCGTCAATACCTCTCATAACAAAACGATCTGTTGGTTTGTTTTCTATTACTCTTGGTTTTGTAGTCTTACCCATTGAGAATGCAGAGTATAACGGATTATACCATTCTGCTTCTATTGGTGACCATTCAGAAAAATAACAAGGTTTTTCTTTTGCATATCCAGTACAATAGACTTCATGTTGCATTGCAATATCAACACAAACTAAACCATCAATATCTGTATCCCTATAAGCAGCATTGCATCCAAATACAAATAGATCTTTATGTCTATATTCTAATCCTTTTCGGGATACTCCATTTCCTAATATTAACGCCTGCATTCTAATATTTTGTGATCTATAAAGTGTTTTGTTGTTGAATATACCCACGGATCTCTGAGACATAAGTGCATTCCAGTGTCTCCAGTCCAGTCGTCAAAGAATTGGTCAAATCTATCACTGTATTCATTTGGGTATTTTTTAATAAGATCTCTTAGTTCATTTGCCCATTCTTGCCATTGATCATCTGATATAAATTGCGTATCAAACTGGTAGTATGCACAGCTATGAATAAGCATTTGAAGTCTTCTTCTTTTAATCAATTCTCCTACCTTGGAAGTAGGATTTGGGAATTCATAATATTTTCTTTTAGCCATTCATTACAAAAGTGGTGCCGGAAGAGGGAATCGAACCCCCAACCTACTGATTACAAATCAGTTGCTCTACCGTTGAGCCATTCCGGCGGTTAAAAATGGTGGAGCAGACAGGAATCGAACCTGCGACCTTCTCGGTGCAAACGAGATGCTCTCCCTGCTGAGCTACTGCCCCTGCAATTCGGACTTGAACTCTACTCCACCTCTACGAACTAATTCGTTCTTAATCTTTCTTTTCTTTTTTGGAATAGTCGTTGGACTATTATACTTATCGATTAGATCAGCCTTGGTATATTTTTTAATATAGTCATGATCATATTCAAAGTTATTCTTCTTTCCCTTTGAAAATTTCTTTGATGATTTTCCTAACTTAATCGGCATTTGGTAACCTCTTTATTTCTTCAAGTAAACGATCCACTTCAGGATCATTTAAATGACCTATTACATCACTGGTGATCGGTGTATCATAACACAATTCACCATCCTTTAAAACTGCTAATTCCCAAAGACCTTTCTTACCGCCATAGCTAAAACTATGTTTTACTATACTTGCTCCATAGCCATTTTCAAATTTAAATTCTTTTCCAACTCCGTCATGAATAGGATAGGTTTTCACATTCCAATCTACCATTAGATTTCCCCAACAATATATTTGTAGATATATTTCCACTTATGAAATCTGGGGATGTTTATATTAGAATTCGCATTATGATCATGAGCAACTAATATTGAGTTCAATCCAAATTTTAAACCTACTTCAGCATTTTCAGGTTTGTCCTCAACCCAGAAACACTCCGTTCCCTCATATTTTGCTAGGACTTCGTCTTTGTCTGCACCGCATCCAAGGTAGATGAAATCATCAAATAATTCTTTCCCAAACAAAAGCTCTAGATTTTGGGTTCTTAGCCTTTGAGCATATTTATTCGTACTTAATGAAGAGATAACATGGAATTTGTATCCATGAAGCATATTCAACCTTTTCATATAGTAGACTGCGTCCCTTAATGGCGGTAGAAAAGCAATAGCCGCGGAGTCATTAAATTCTGCAACATATTTTTTTCCTTCTAAAGGGCTTAGTCCAAACTTTTTATAGACATTATATTCATTATTGTCTAATATTGGAATTCCCTTGTGCTCCATAAAGGCAGTAAAAGAATATTCCCAGTCGCACATGACTCCGTCGCAATCAACTAGGATTATGTTTTCTTTCATATTCATTGGTTTATTCCTTATCATACGTACGTATTATACCATACGTAGGGGGGTTTGTAAACCCCCTTTTTGAAAAAAGTGGGGGTTTTTTTATATCTCTTCTAGCATCATTTGGGCTTCTTCTAATAAGTCCCTATAATGAGCAGCCTGGGTGAGTTCCTTTTCGATAGTTTCCATGACGTCTGGATGCTCTGCTACCCCAACCCCATTTTTAAGTAAGACCTCTACGTTCATTTTATGTTTCTCAATATGAGCTCTAAAGTGAACAATTGAGGTTTCTAATATTTTTCTGCTTAAATCTTTCATATTATCTCCCAAATAGTTTTCTTCTTTTATATTCATTTATGGTTTCAATTAGCTTTTCGGTCCACCTATCACGATGTTCGATAAAGACCTGTGGTTCATTTCCATCTACTGAAATCACAACCACTAATTGTGTAATTGGCATTTTGGTTCTTTCTTCCCACATAATGGCGTAAGCTGCACATTGGATAAAATAATTCTGGATCCATTCACGCCTCTTTGGCTTACGGGATGTCTTATAGTCAATAATGGAATTCTTTCCATCCCATACCCCAACACAATCTACTCTACCAGCTACTCCTAAATGATCGGAATAAAGTGGAGCTTCCTGTGCATATACCTTTGACAGTCTTTCGTCAAGGATTGGTTTTAAATCTAAGAGTGATTGATAGATGTGAGGTAAGACTTTATCAATGTGAATAGGATCATTGTTCACATATCTTTCTAATATGCTGTGAACTGATGTTCCTCTCCCTGCTGCCTGGGTACTAATTCGATTGGCTGTTTCTTCACCAACTTTATTTCTCCAAGCTTGAATATGCTCTTCAGTTAATATTTTTAATACCGTAGTGATACTTGGATATCTTTTATCATCTGGGGTAACATATACTCTTCCATGATCTGATTCATCTGTACTTAGGTCTTTATACCCTAAGTAAACACTTTCATGCTCAAACGTCATCTATAACCATTCCTGTAAATTCACAAATTGTCTTCTTTCTGTTATTGATAAACTCTAGCTCTTTCTGCCAGTTCCGTTTATTTGTCTCCGCTTCACCACTTCCTCTTTGAGCCAATATAACTCGACCCCCATCCATATCAATACGGATACTATCGGTGGTAACCACCTCACCATGTCTTCCAATGAATACACCTGTCATTTCTCCTGTTGTATCTTCAACCGGTAGATTTTTTATTAGCTCTATTAGTTCTTCTTTTTTCACTTAAACAATCATTTATTATTCTATGAATCCTACTGGATTTCATTATTTTATTAAATCTTTTAAAGATCTTCATAGTCCTCCTAAATTAATTTTCCGGACTCAACCATCTCCTTAGTCATTATGAAATCTCTAACCAGTCCGCTTCGTATAATATCTTCCCACTTAAATTCTATACAGTCAAAGTATTTCATGTGACCTAGAATTTCTAAGAATTCCTTAATACCATCCTTTTCATTCTGTCTTGTAAAGTCAGATTGATAATAATCACCACACATAATAAATCTACAGTTTGCTCCCATCCTTGTTATGACCGAACAAAGCTCATGGTAATTACAGTTCTGAGCTTCATCAACAATCACAATCGCATCATTAATTGTGATACCTCTTATAAAAGAAGTTGTCAAGAATTCTATATTCTTGTTTGTGTATAGTTTACTCCAAGCATCTTTATCACCAAATAGATCTTGGACAATAACCTTATATGGTATCATATACGCGGATTCTTTTTCTTCCTGATCTCCTGGTAGAAATCCCATATCTCTGGTTGGAACCGCGGATCTTACTATAACTACTTTATTGCAGTTACTTTCCTTACTTAACACCTCTTTTAATGCAAGATACATGGCAATAAATGTTTTGCCCGTTCCTGCTGATCCTGAGAGGGAGAGGTGATATCCCTCTTCAAACGAATCAAAAACTTGTTGTTGATTTTTTGATTGTGGTTCAATTGTTGCTAAGTGTTCTATTCTTAGCTTACTCGGTCTAAGCTGGCTCATTTAGTTTTGATGTTTCCTTTTAATCTTGGGGGTAATCCTGATTTAATCCTATCTTGTACTTCTTTCCATCCATCCCCAGCTTTTTTCAGAGTTGATTCTCCACCCTTATAGCTTATGTTGGGGCTAGATAGTTGTTGCTTTAGATGAGGATTATCTTTTTTAAATTCATCTAATTTAGTATAACTCATGAAATGATCTTCAACTTCACCAGTTTTTTCATTCATAAATTCATAAGTTGGCATCAGTAAACCATCCTGGGACTTGTCTTTTAGTCCAAACCATTTTAAACCTGTCTTGTTTTGTTTTGTAATACATCCTATATGATTTCACGGGATCTTCCGGAAACATACACTCTGGATTTGAGTTCATGGCTAGCTTGAAAGGAGTAATTTCTCCTGATGGAATATTTTTTGGAGGTGTTTTTAAAACATCTACTAATTTCAAGTAACATCCATGATCTTTTTCATATCTATATTTATACTCTATGCAAAGAGAGATGAAGTGATCATACAACCAATTATAATTCGATTCTGATTCTCTTGCCCAAACTGAACATGGGTGATTATCATGAACTGACTTATATAGTACTTTATCCAAGTAAGGATCACTGTGTTTCCACGTTTTTAGATTCCTACCACTCTTGGATAGTTCTGTTGTTTGATACCCATCGAGTATTCTGTGTGCCGTACAAAGCATCTGAGCAGATTCGAGTGGCATTTTTACGACATGTTTGTCGCATTGATTCTGTCCTGATTCTATAGGACAAGCAATCTCATCTCCGTGTTCTATTGCAAATATGTTCATAATGTATATTATACCAAATTTTTATGTGTTTGTAAACCATAAATTTATTAATCCTGAAAATAAAATGATTGCTATCACTCCATTTAGGATTAACACCGCTCGGTCTTTCCACAAAAGACCTACAAAAAACCAACCAACAGATCCTAGCCAAGAAAGTAACATATCTAGCCAAGCTAGTTGTGTAACCCCTGAGGCTCTAATTGTGATTGCTGTTAAAATAATAAAACTAGAAACCCATTTGATATACCAGCTGATATCATATTTGGGTGTTGCTGATTTAAAGATTCTCTTTGAGTTCTTTAATTCTTTTGGATCAAAATCTACCATAATAAATTCCTTCGAAAAAACGGGACCAAGCCGAGACCTGGTCCCACCTTGTTCCTTACCTCCTTAATGATTCCATTTGATTGATGTGATTTGTAAGGTATTCTATTTTTACTTGCATCTTATATGCAAGAGTATCCTTTCCTTTTTTAATCAATCTTTTACGATAGTATAATGCCTCATTTTTATCTTTCTTGAGACGTTCAATTTGAGTACAAATCATAGGCACCTTCCTTATAAATGTTGAAATTGAAACTATCATAATATAGAGGTTTTTTCTATAGGCTCCTCCTATTTTTGAATTAAGTTAGGGAAAGTTTCCTCACACATTGATTTGGTTATTCCCCTGTATTTTAGTTTTTTGTCTTTTGCAGCAATTAGGAGTTTAGCATCTTTAGGATGAATTGATTCCAAAACATCAATAAAGATCTTTTCTCTCTTTGCTTGCATCATATCTTTCACCGGGCCCTTAAAGAAATACTTATAGTTTACAGCTTGTCTGTCCAAATCTGATTTGGGCTGTTCTGCTTCGTTATATGGGGGTGCTCCCTCGGGTAAAAGAGATATGATATCATCATCAAAATTAATTCTGATGATGGCTTGGACCTGAGGTGAAGCATTGTCTTTCAAATACTTAATCCTCTCGGGTTTGGATGAGATCCTAGAAGTTTCTTCGAAGATCTCTGATATTAATTTCTTAGCCATTATAAAATTCCTCCACGACTTCAATCAAGTTGTTACATCTTTTCTTTATTAAATAATTTAATACTTTCATTTTCATAGCTGGCTTTTGCTCATTAAAAGTATTTATAATATTATTCTGTATGTTTTCAGGAATCTCAGTTAAGTCAATTAACTTCTTATTCCTTTGGTAATTCCTATATATATCGTCTGTCATTGCTTCACGAAGATTGTCAGAGTTTTCCATCCACTCATCGATCTTAGATTGTCTCAATTGAGATTGTTTTGAATCACTAACAAAGGTATCATCAGCTGACAATACATTCGGAATTCCGTCTCCGGTATCTCCTCTCATCACATGATTGAAGAGATAACTTCTTGGGTTTGGATCTGTTACCATTTTCTTCTGAACTGGAGAAAACTGTTTTACATTTTTAAACTTTTGTAGTTGGATGAAGTCCTTGTCAGAGGAGATAATCATTACCGGTTCGTGTAATCCAAACTCCTGTGTTTGTAGGGTAAGTGTGCCTATCACATCGTCTGCTTCACAACCTTCAATATGAATAACCTTATAGGGTAAATTCTCTTTAATCTCTTCTCTGACCTGATTGAGTGTTTGAAAAATATTATTCCAATCTAGGCTAGAACTATCCCTATTCTTTTTACGGTTTGCCTTATATTCAGGAAAGAATTCTTTACGCCAAGTATTAAATCCATCTGCACAAATAACCATTTGTCCAAATTCATCTCTATATTTTTTATTGTACATACGGATAGAATTTAGTATCATATGCCGAATTAGATTTTCATCGTCTAGTTTTTGCACTATAATATTGGATAGCGCAATTTGTGAATAATCAAGTAATATCATCTTTTTCCTTTTGCATTCTCATAATCTTGTTGTGTAAGCTATTCAGATCTTTTTGAAGTCTGTGTTCTACACCAATATATCTCATAAACATTGAGCACATTAAATTGGCAATTACATAGGAATCTTTTGCCTCTGGATGCTCGGGGTTTCTGAGATCAAATCCATCTAAGATATAACCCCCTTGGGATTCTTCTACCTCAAATTCTAGTATGTCAATAATGTGTCTGGATAATTCAACACATTCATCGACCATAGCCTCCAGAAACTCCTTTTCCATATCCTCTTGGACTTTTAATCTTTCTTTTAAATTTGGAAATGGTATGATCTTTGCCATAATAGTACCTATTATACCACAGTTTGGGTCCTTTGTAAACCCCCTATTTCATTAATCCTTTAACACTATTTGATCCAATTCTGCATTGAATAATACCATTATAATAATTCTCACTCAATAAAGCATCCCGGTCAAATTGTTCTTTCGCCTCAAGGTAGGATAATTCGCCTTTACTTTTACATAGGTGTATTATTTCTCTATGAAAAAAATCCTCACCCATATTTTTAACATCCTCTATTAGATGCTTATTTGAACCATAATAGGTTCTCCAGTCAGATTCGACCTTAAGTCTTTTTCTTCTCTTTCTGGTTTTTGTTATTGGCAGGGTTTTGCTGCTCCAAAAGAACTTCTTTCCGATATACTTTTTTCCTGTTCCTAGATTCGTTATCAGATAAACGAAACCATATAGAACGTCTGGAGTGAATTCCTCTGGAGGTTGCCATTTTCTGCCTTGATATTGCCATTCCATTTCTACTCATATTCATCAAAGTCTAATTCATCAATGTCATCATCATCTACCCTTTCACCACATTGAGGACAAAACTCAATGGTATTCTCCTCTTCTTCAATTTCAATTATTGATCTATTAAAACAATATTCACAATCTAAAGTGAATTTAGGATTCATAGTATCTCCCCTATCTGGATTTCTCTAAGAAATGAAGAAATTCTGCATAACCTCCAATCGCCTCTCCATCTATTCTTATTTGTGGGAAGGTTCTTGCTTCTGGGAAGTTTTCAAAAAGTTCTTCTCTTGAAAAATCTACTCCTAATTTTTTTACTTCGTACGTATGTTCTGATTCTTGTATAAATTGCTGTGCAGCTGATATTGCTCTATCACAATATGAGCAATTATCTTTACTAAATATTTCTATAATCATCCTTTCTCCTAAACTGTATATGTTACTGTATGGGATGAAATAGATTCTTTAATTCTACCTTTTTGGTCATAAGTCACTATTTCATATACATCATTTATAATTTTATCTTTTCCGTCAGGTTGTTTATATACCTTTTGTACACTTTCAACCTTTTGGGTAACTACTGGTATAGGAGATACTGGTTGAATCTCCATCACAGACTAAGACCTGCTAATGTCTCCGATGAAACGTCCTGCTTCACCCCTCCAACCACATAACTACTTATTTCTGTTTCCTGTGGAGCTACTTGAACATTACCTCCTCCAATCCATTTTTCTGTCCATGGTAATGGATTAGTCTTGGAAACAGTATAAGGACAATGTAGACCTAAGGCTCTCATCCTTTTACATCCAATCCACTCAACATATTCATTTAGCAATCTTTCATTCAATCCAATCATAGATCCATCTCTAAACAAATAATTTGCCCAAGCTTTTTCTTGTTCGATAACATCTACAAATAATTGTTCAGTTTCTTTCTCCATATCCTTTGAAATTTTTACAAAGTCTGGATCTTCTTTTAATAGGTTTTTAATGAGCATTGTTGTCCCAGCAAGGTGGGTATTTTCATCACGTGCAATGAACTTAATGATCTTAGCGTTACCTTCCATCTTCTTCAATTCGGCAAACGCCCAAGAACAAGCAAATGAAACATAAAACCGAATACCTTCGAGAGCATTTGCTGATATCATAGACATCCATAATGCTTTCTTATGGGTCATTTTATTTGTTGCTGAATTATTACAATCAATCAACTCATCATAATACTTTGCAATGTCTTTTCCACAGTCTATAATTTCTTTTACGTCAAGCATTGTATCGAAAACAGAAGATGGATTAGGATACACGTTTCTAATGATATGAGTATAAGATCGACTGTGGATTGTTTCAAAGAAGGACCAAGTTTGTATCCAGTTTTCAATCTCAGGTAAACTGGTGATTGGTAAGAAAGATAAGCTTGGAGCTCTTCCTTGAACTGAATCCAAAAGGATTTGCCTTTTAAGATTAGACGTGAAAATATGTTGTTCATGTGGGGATAACTCATTAAAGTCTTTCTTGTCTTTTGACACATCTACCTCTTCAGGTCGCCAAAAGAATCCTATTTGTTTATCTACTAACTTCTCAATTGCTGGGTATTTAACTTGATCGTATCTTGCTACATCTACAGGTTCATCTAGGAACATGTTTTTTACTAAATGGGTTTTCTTACTCTTTTTTAAAATCATATTTTGCAGCTATCGCACTCCTCTTCATCAAATAGATCTTCTCTTTCCTGTGGTAACTCATCTTCTCTTTCAGGAAAGTCTGGTATATGTGGAATTTCCCCAGCACCATCATAGGTGTTAAAGTAATATAATTGTTTCAACCCATATTTGTAAGCAGTAACAAGATCTGATATCATTACTGACATCGGAATCTTACCATCCTCAAAATGCTCTGGATTGTAAGATGTATTTACTGAGATACCCTGATCAATATATTTTTGTAGGATAGCACAGATTTTTAAATATCCATCTGGTGATTTCTGATCCCATAGTAAATCATATTTGTTTTTCAGATGATGATAGCCCGGCACGACTTGTGCCATAACACCGTCTTTCGATTGTTTATATGAGACCAAAGCTCTTGGAGGTTCAATCCCATTTGTACTATTAGAGATCTGTGCGCTTGTTTCAGCAGGCATTAATGCCATTAGAGTGCTATTTCTGATTCCCGTTTCTCGGAGTTGATTCCTCAATTCTTTCCACGGTAGTCTCTCTTTATGCTCTATTAAATTATTTATCGCACTCTTATATGTATCGATTGGCAAGTCTCCAGACGCATATTTTGTCTCATTATTTAATAAAATTTTGCCTTTTTCTTCAGCTAAATCAGCTGATGCCTTAATTAAATAATATGACCATGCTTCTGCGTATTCATCTACAGTTTCAAAGGCTGATTCGTCGTATTTCAGTCCTCTTTTTGCCAAGAAATAAGCAAGATTGATTATACCAATTCCAAGAGGTCTTCTTGCTGAAGTACCTTTTCTAGCGGCTGGGACTGGATAGTCTTGATAATCAAGAAGCTCGTCAAGAGCCCTAACAGCAAGATTGCAGTATTTTTCAAAATCTTTCGGATCATTGATTAACCCCCAATTAATTGCAGATAATGTACAAAGAGATATTTCCCCTTCCTGATCATCTGCAGAGTTTAATGGCTTTGTAGGTAGATCGATTTCACAACATAGATT
>Ga0181588_10001913_pt1 | contig 18229 bp, 8 predicted proteins | sample 071ome_26_FD_148607 | JGI IMG/M metagenome (GOLD analysis project Ga0181588, IMG submission 148607) | Coastal salt marsh microbial communities from the Groves Creek Marsh, Skidaway Island, Georgia - 071409BT metaG (spades assembly) | ecosystem: Environmental > Aquatic > Marine > Intertidal zone...
TTTCGATGCGGTTTTCGAGTTTACATTTTCTGACGTTATTCCGCGCGTTCGCCGCCGCGACCGGGTCGATTTCAATCCCAATTCCTCTCACGCGCTCGTTTTTTTGACACGCAGCGATCAACACTCGCGCGTCGTTGCACCCGATGTCGAAAACGACGACTTCTTTTTGTCGCCGGCTTTTGTCGTCGTCGGTGCGTTGATGCGTTTTAGACGACGACGACGACGGGAAAATAGCGTCGACGATGCGCTCGCACATCAACTGCGGCGTCGCCGAAATTGGACCGAGATAGTTTTCATGGCGCGAGGAGATTTCGCGAGAAGAAGAGGAGGAGGAGGAGGTAGGTTGCGCTGGCATGAGAACTTGAGAAAGTAAACTCTAGTTGTGAGGATGAAAAAATATCTTTTCTTTTTAAAAACACTCTATCTATACGCTCGGGCAGATGGGCCACCCATCGTCGTCGTCGTTCAACTGGCATCGTTCAGCTATCAGTACTCGAACCAGAGCGTCCAAAACACGTCTTCGATGTCGCCTAAATCGACAAACAACACGCACGATTCTTCCTCGTACCGCCAACCGCTGACGTCGTGTTTCTTCCCATTCGCCGCGCGACTCGTCGCGGAGACTTTCTTCGGCTTTTCGCTGCTGTAACACGCGAGTTGGCCGCAAGATTTGGATAAGAGGACCGTCGCGCGGTAACTTTTGCCGCTAATTTTCTCGAGCTTACAATTTTGGACGACGGCGTTGCCGTTCATCATTTTCGTGAGGCCAAAACAGGCGAAGCGGATGTTGGCGCGCTTGAGTTTCTTAATCAGCTGTTGGGTGGTTTTCTTTTCGGCGTTGTTAGTCTTTGCGCTTCCACTTTCGACGCTACTCTCCGTCATGGAAACTGGTGGTTTAGCTTTGACTGGTGACCTAATTTCAGGAGTAGCTGGTACAGACGTGTCCAAAGACGATAATCCTTCCTCATCGATGGATTCGTCTGGTGCGGAGCGTCTGGCACGAAAGGACTCAAACACGGGCGTGATGGTGAACACGTCCCAATCTTTGCGCGTTAAGGCGATTTCGGTCGCTTCGTGCAGACGCAAGACGTCGACATCGCCGGTTCGGTGCGAACGCACGGCAAACATTTGATCACCTATTGCATCCGGTCCGTTGTTATTATTCAGTCCGGATGAATCTTTTCTACTCGAGACTTCCTCGTCTTCCTGTTGACTATTATTACTACCGCCGTATTGGGAACGAAAGCCTTCGATATCTCGCGGTCGCACGCGCGCGGTCACCGCTTGGGTATCTTTACCGCCAAACGAGACGTACTGATTTACCTCTCGGGACCAACACGCGCCTTGAACGTTGAACGTTCCGACAATACCACCGACACTGTTTCTATTCCATATTTTCAACGCCGTCTTCCCATCTCGACACACGTCTTTGAACAAACAATCTCTCGTCGGGCGTCCGGGAAATTTCCCGCGTAAAATCGCCCCAGAGGGCATGACAAGCTGGCCTAAAACGTTAAAGTCGTGTTTATCCGGGTGATCGGAAACGTATATTGGGCATCCACCAACCGCTCTCGCGGCGGCGTGTAAACCTCCCGTACTCGAAGCCGATTGAAACATGTCCCAATCCGGGATGACAATCTCACCCATAAACATAGAGTTATAGGACACGTTGACAATGTGAACCGTGTGCGAAGCCTCGTTGGTCGGATAGAAATCGTCCGACACTCTCGCTAAGTTTGACATTTTGAAATTGTACAAGTTTTCCGTGGAATGGCACATGCAATTAATCAACCCATTGGTTGGAAAAAAATTCATGACGGATTTCTCTAGCGCTTCGTGTGTGTTTCTCGCAAACGCTGGACCTCCACCGTTTGGTCCGTTACCGTAACCTAACGCGCCAATAACGGCTTGGGCATCCACTTTGACACCGTCTACACCAGCCGCGGAGAGGTATTCGTGTAACTCGTTGTAAAAGTGTTGCATTTTCTCCGGCGCTGGGACGCCGACGCCGCACACAGTCAATGGATCCCACGCCTGCGAAGGCTCCACCGCTAACAACGACGGGTTATGCCTCGGATACTTCAGTTTCGCGCCAAATTCTCTCACGTTTTCTTCGTCCGGGTGCACCCCACCCCAATATCCAAGCAAAGCGTGCCAACAGTAGACGTAATCTACGTCGTACTTTTTCTTAATCGCTCGAACGACGTTGCCTAACCCGTCTATTTCGCCTCGTAGTTTGTTCTTTTCGTGTCCAGCTAAATCCATCTGCTGGTCCGCAGATCGCAACGAATCCAGCGAAGGTCTCGAATGCGAAAACTTTGGCGATCCCGGCGGGGACATTTTATCCAAAAAATCTAAACTACCCACCGTTTTTATCGCCTTTTGCATCTTTTTTCCGGCTTTGCCCGCCAACGTCGCTAAACTCCCAAACGGCGACCGTTTCCCGCTAAAGCTACCTCTCCGGAACCCGGTAAAGTTAGAAAACTTTTTATTCGCTCGAATAGAGACGACCCTGTGGTTGAAATACGACAACGACGCCGTCTTCATGGCTACGAATGCGTACAACACGTAATTAATCAAAATGCGGAGGGTGTGCCAAAACACGCCGTGCGCTCGCATGGCGTGTAATCTCCGCCAATAAAACGCGTAGAACCACGCGGCAAAATACCCAGGCGGCTTAACTGTCGGCGTCGTCAATGGAGCTTGCGCTTCGTCGTCGTCTTCGTCGCCGTCATCGATGTATTCGTCTTCTTCTATGTCTTCATCGTTTTTGCTCGGTTCCCGGCTGTTGTCGTTACTAGTTCCTGCCGATGTCCTACTATTTCTATACTCCTTATCTGGTTCTACGTTTTGCCACCCATCGTCGATGATCACAAATCTCGGAGGTGAATTTCCGTTTTGCAAACTCGTCAATCCTTTCCCGATCCGTTTCGGACTGACTTTCTCGTAAAACGCATCCCACGTGCACCATCCGAACACGTCCGCCACCGGCGGAGTCACCTTCTCCTCTCGCGGTCTGAAGCTTCCTTTTAAAGCCAAACTTGCCATTTTGATCGCCTTTTTCGACGCATCGTATGGGCTATTCGCCCACGATATGATTGCCACGTTATCAACGCCGTCTGCTTTCACTTCATCGCACGCGCTTTCGACGACGAGAAAAGACCCTCGCCTTTCCCACATCGGATGAAAGCCGGACAAAGTTGCTCTGAACTTATCTCCGGTTAGGGGCAAGATGCACACGTAACCCTCCCTCCCGTTCTCCCCGAGTTCTAACATCAAATACTGCGTCTCTGCGGGTAAATCCTTCCCTAAATCTCTGCCCCACGCCGGGGACATCCACCACAGTTTACATCTCGCCGTGCACACGAACGAACTCACCACCTCTTCCGTTATCGTGCTGAACTGCAACACGTGCCTACTTTGCGCGTCGTTCGGTGCATTCGTGGCCACTTTTCGCAAAATCTGCACCGACGGATCGCTCGATACGTGCGCTTGGTGCGACTTTGAAGCCATCGTGGACAACGAGAGCGATCCGCCGGAGAGTATCGGCCGAGAGTCCAACAACAGTTTTCCATTCGAGAACTCTATTTTCTTCGTCGTCGAGTTGTTGTTTGCGCTCATCGCGCGCGATATCTTTTCTCTCTCTCTCTTTCACCCTCGCTTACGAGCCACCCTCACGAATCGCCACAGAAATAAAACGCAATCGGACGTTCTTTTTATTTCGTCTCTCTTTCTTTCTCTCTCTCTCTCGCGCGCGTGTAAGTGTGCGTGTGTTCACGAATGAAGAAGAACCGGTTGGGGAAACTGCCTTGACGCCTTGACCCATGTTTAGGGTAGCAGAAATGGTTTGCTTTGTTTGTAAAATACGCGAAACAAACAAAGACAGAAGAAAAAGCACGCGCGCAAACGAACAAACAAACAAACAAACAAACAAACATGTTCTCCTCGATTTCGTTCAACAACAGGAAAGAGGAAGATCCGATGGAAACGATCGCTCGAGAGTTCGATCGCGAGGACGCGGTGGCAAAGTTAGAGAGAGAATGCGAAGCGTTGGAAGACATGGAGAAGAAGTATCAGGAAGAACTGAAGGAGAAGAAACTCGAAGAGGAAGAGAAGAAGAGTACTCTTGAGAAGGAGCTAAAGAAAGCAAAGGAGCGAGAGGAGGAGCTGAGACACCTCCAAGAGGAGATGGATCATCAGGAGACAGAAATCGTTCGGTTGAGAGAGGAGTTGAGGAGAGCGACGTTTGAGAATTTACGGAAGGAAGAGGAGAAGAGGAAAAACCGATTAAAATTATTAGGAGAGTACGAGGCTTTGGCGAGTCAAATGGAAGAGGTGAAAAAGTATCCGGAAGAGATTAAGAAGGAGGAAGAGAAGATGAATGAGGTGGAGGCAGAGTTGAAGAAGATGTGCGAGAGTAAATTCGGGGACGTAAAGATTGAAACGTTCGAGGATTTCGGTGAGGAGATAAACGCGCAGTTCGATCGAATCATCGCAAAAGAGAAAAACTTGCAGGAGAAAACTTTGTTGGCAGCGAACGAGCTTTTGACGAAAAAAGGCGGCGCTTTTGCGCACGACGTGAACGACAGAAAGAGAAAAGAACCTATGGAGAAAGAAGAAGAAGAAGAAAGAGAGGGAGAAGTTGAACCAGCCACGCCGGTTGGCGAGAATAAGCACGAGGCTTCATAGTTTTGCCGATGCAGCGAGAAAAGGAAAGGAGTGAGACACAAACTTTAAAGAATATTGTTTTACTGATCATTTTTGAACATACAATTACAAATACACTGTTATAATGATGAAAGCCCATCCATGCAAAGCGACCGGGAAGAGGGGATTATTGATCTATTCTACCTATTTTTCTCTCCCGCGCCCCAAAAATACTAAAATTATTGCTTTCATTTTTATTGGTCAGGTTCTTGACCTTGTTGATACACGCGAAACGAGTTGGTTTCGAAACCTTTCTGCGCGACGTCGTCAGAACCATCACTACCACTGGAGCCTTGATTCTTATTACCTCCGGGTCGGTTTTGGTTTCTACTGCCGCTTCCGCTTCCACTTCCACTACCTCCGTTGTTATTGTTTCGGCGGGTAGCTCTCCCACCACTGACTTGCGCCGTAACCTTCTCCGCAGCGACGACAGCTGCCGCTCGTCGTGAGCGTCTTCCAGTCGTCGTCGTTGTTGTCGTCGTCGTCGTTGTCGCGTTTGTGATGGTATCTTTGTTACTGATGTTACCATCTTCCTTATTTTCACCATCTTCCGTGGCCTTATCGGAATCCGGACTTTGCTGTTTCTTGGCGACCGCGAGTTCAATCTCTTTCGGGACTTGAGGAACAGTCGTTGTTCGCGTCGCTGCAATCGTCTTCGCCGTTTTCCCTGCATCAGTAGCCGTTGTTGTCGTTTGTCCCGCCGCCTGAGCCTTTTCAGTCGTCCTCGGTTCGACGTCGGCGTTCTTCTTTTGCTCCGCGGCGGCATCAGCCATAGCTGCTAAACTCCCATTTCCAGCTTCATACTTAGCAGCACCTGCGGCGTACGCGTTGTTGTTTTGTAGTTGCTGTTGCGCCATCGCCATGTTACCCATTTGGTGGTGCTGAAGAAACTGTGCGAATGCATTCGGATCTTGCATCGCCGCCAACGCCGCCATTTGTGCGTTCCAATACTGCATCTGTTGATGTTGTTGAACCGCAGCCATCACGGCGCTATCACTACCGTTATTATTATTACTATTGTTATTGTTCGCTGCCGTCGTCGTCGGTCTCACGTAACCAGAGAATGCAGACTGCGAATTCGGCTTGAGTGTACTTGCTGCCTTCGCATCTTCGGAAACATCAGAATTCTTTGTTTTATCCGTCGTCGCGGTTGTCGTCGGTTTAGCTTCTTCCGCTTTAATTTTATTGTTCTTAGTATTATTCGCGTTAGTCGTCGTCGTCGTCGTCGTCGTCGTCGTCGTTGGTTTTACTTCATTGTTGTTATTCATAGTCGCAAAGTTCGGCATGAACCCACCAATGCCGTTGCTGTTTGCAGCGACAGCCGCCATATTCGGCATGCCCGGTAGACCTCCACCAAAGTTCATCGCGGTAAACATAGGATTCGCCGCCATGAGCGCTTGCAACTGCGACAACGGATTCGGAACTTCTTGTTGCATGGCGAGATGCGCGAGAAGCGGATTTGCCGTCGTATCATTGTTGTTTGCTCCATTCTTATTTTGTTGTTGTTGTTGTTGCAGTAACTGTTGCATCTGCATCTCTTGAATCATCCTGTTGCGAACCATTTCGGATGTGGCGTTCATGAGCGCCTGCGCCGCCGACGCGGACGCGTGCTGCTCAACCGCCGCAGCGTCAATCAAAGCGTCGTTCATCGTTTGCCCTTTTTTATTCACGAACGAACCGGATGGTAACGTACCCCGCATCTGTTTCTCGGTCAACGAACTTTGTTTTCTCGGGTACGGATGCGTCGGTTTCCGTTTCGGTCTCGCCGGGGGAATATCCGAAGCTGTAGTCTTCCCTCCCGTGGACATGCTCGACGTTCTCTTAATCACCGCCGGCTTATCTCCACTCGCTAAGTTATTCAATAGCTCTGCTTCGTCTAGTTCCTTTGAATTTCCCGTCACTTCGTCCTTATTCTTCTTTCCTATCAGCGCTTGAATCAACAACTTGGAATTATTATTCCCGCTCAACTTCTTTGCCGTCTCGGCGTCCTTCGCATTCTCTATCGTCGTACCTTCGCCGCTCGTATCCGTCGCTCCATCTTCCATATTCCCGCCACCTCTGGTAACGTCCGAAAGTTGATCCGCCTCTAAATTCTTCTGATGTTCCTTCTGTAACTTTGCGAAAAATTTTTGCGCGTGGCTTCGAATCTGCACCGCCGTTTTCGTCCCAATGTGCTCCTCGATTTTCCTCCACGCGCGTCCGTGTAACTTCAACGCCTCCACGAATCGCTCGTGCTCTTGTTCCGTCCACCGTTCGCGCTGTTTCGTGATCGTGTACGGTTTTCTCACTTTGACGGTTTGCCCGTTCACCGTGTGATGCGTCGGAGCTACCACCGTTTGCGCCGCTTGATGAGCTGTGAGGTGATGATGCAAGCCCCCATTCGTCGCCGTCGTCGGATAGCCGAGGTGGGGCAAAAAAGTCGGTGCCCCCGTGGCACCAACGGCGACGCTTTTTTGAACATTATTTGCCGTTGCGGTGACATTCGTGCCTCCTCCTCCGGCGCACAAGTTGTTCATCGCACCTCCCGCGCCATTCACGACCGGCTGCCCGTGGAGATTATAATTCACGAACGGAAACTGCGTCACGAAGTTGTTCGCGACGTTCGCGTTGTTTTGATTATTTTGTGGAAGATTGCGCGCGTTGTTTTGATTTTGTTGCTGCTGGCCTCCTGCCGCTGCGCCTCTTGCGGCGAGCATTTGGGCCATGAGCGCGTACTGTTGTTGTTGACTCGAATCGCCCATGGTTGGTGTTCGATTTCGCAGATTCGAGTCCGATGGTATATAAATAACGCTCTCGAGAGCTTCGGTGCGTCCTTCGCGGTTCGCGTGAGCGCTCGTTGATGTGTGAGCGTTACGACACGACGCGCGAATTTTTTGTCCGGTGCTCTTTTAGGTTAACCTACGACGCTTTTTGAATCGAAAAATCGAAAAAAAATCAAAAAAGCGCTCTCGAGAAAATCTGAAAAGACCAAAAAACGCCGCTTTTTGGATAAAAAAAAAGAATAATAAGGGGTCCTCTTTAAAGGGCGAGCCGAGAACCGACCAGAGCACACACAGGCAGACAGACAGACAGACACACACACACACACGCCGCGCTCTCGCCAACGCGCGCGCGAGCTGTTCTTTCGTGTGCGCGTGCGCGCGTGTGTTTTTCTCCTCCTTCGTTTCGAAAACCAGAAAAACTTTTCGCGCGCTTTGTGTGGTTTTTTTTTTCCCTTTTTTCTCTCTCTTTCGTTTGTATTTTGGAGAAAAAGAGGCACTTTTCGCAATTTCCCCAAACGTCGAGAGATTCCAAGTAGATGATGATATTTCGGCGTCTCGAGGACCTTTTTTTTTCTTCTTCGGGGGCCTCCCAGAACCTCAGATTTTTCTTCTCACCTGTTCGTCATTTTTTGCCTTTTGCTTCTCTCTGCTTGCTGTTTTTGTCCACATCAGACACCAAAGAAGACAAAGTAATCAATAAAGATGGAGATGAAACTCGACATCGACGACGTCAGGTACGCTTCTTCTTCTTCTTCTTCGTCGTCGTTTGCTGTCGCGCGCGATGATGATGCGGTTTTTGTCGTGAGCGACGAAGAGTATCGACGCGCGGTCGTCGGTGCTTTGGTGGCTGGAAAAGAAAAATCGGCATCACCGTTTTGGGAACGCGTGGAAACGCTTTTGGAGAAGGCGAAAACGACGAGGCTGTTACCGCTGGAGACGAGAGCGTTGGTTGGTGCGCTCAGAGAGAATAACGGGATGGAGGCGCTTTTTTGTGGCGTCCCGTCGTCGTCGTCGTCGTCGTCGTCGTCGTCGTCGATGATGATTTCGATGGTTGAAAATGTGTTTGAGAGTTCCAACCCAACGGTTGCTGGTGAGTTGTTTACGATGCGAGAGATATTTCGAGGAGGAGTCGACGTAGAAGAAGAAGAAGAAGAAGAAGAACGAGACGATGATGAAGACAAAACGCTGTCGCGAAAAACGATGGAGTTTTGGGAAGCGGCGGTGAGTAGGATAGAGTTTGAATACGCGAGGAAGAAAGGTGTTGTCGGCGTCGGCGAGCTCGACAGAATGGAAGCCGCCGCGAGGCGCGTACGAACGCGGTACAACAATTTTCTTTCACGGTACGTCTACGCGTTAGACGCGAAATACAGAGAGGATAAAGAAAACAGAACATCAGTCGAAGCGATGGATAATTTAAAGTTACGAGTGTCGCTTTTAAAAGACGCGGTGATGAAACGCAAAGAGGGCGAGGCGTCGAGAATTTTTAGTAAAAAGTTTGCGTTGGAAGCGAAACATTTACTCGTGGAGTTGAAGATGCCTTCACCGGAAGCGGTGAAGCTGTATCAGTTCTTGTTAGCGAAAGTAGAGAGCAGAGATGTCGCGAGGCGCGAATAGAATTTAGCAGATGCGCATAGAATTAGTTAGATGTTGAAATCTTAATAGTCGACTTTGGGCAAAATACGTAATGTACAAAAATTTTCAAGTCATTCTTCTTCTCATTTCGACGGAGATGATGTTTCTCGGTACTCGGACGATTCCAGCGTGACCGTGTTTGTTTTCCCGAAAATGACAACTTCAGCGCGAACCACACCGTCTTCTAGCCGTTCGACGACGTTTCCGTGAAAGCCTTTGAACGGTCCGTTAAATATTTCTAAATCGTACGTCTTTTTCTTTTCTTTCTTTTGTTCCTCTTCGGTTGGATTCTCCGCTCTCAACTCTGCGACCCGTTCAGTGCGTTTCTTCATCTTCACGCCGTAAATGTTCGTCTCTTCTTCCTCTTTCTTCGATAAATCCATTTCGCTCATCAGCTCTTTAATTTTTGCATCGTATTCAGCTCTGGAAACGATCGTCGGCGCCGACGCTCGGATTAAACTTTCAAACAATCCGGGGTCAATCGGTTCGGCGATTTCGCGTCTCGTCGCCTCTCGTTTACCGAAACTCGTCGTCCCACCCGTCGCTAAGCCTTGGACAAAGTACTCGCCCTCTAAACTTCGAATGGTGTCTTGCGACATGTTTGCAATTTTCGCGAGAATGAACCCAGGTTGTATCGGTTCCCCCTCGACAATCAGTTGTCGAATTTCTAAATCCGTTCGCCCGAACGTCTCTTCTTCGGCTAAAACAAACCCCGGAGGAGGTTTTCGCGGACACCACACGTCTATCACTCCGGGAACGTTCAAACAGTTCGCCATCGCTGCATTTTCTCGCATTTCTGAACACTCAATCGTGTACCACATCGCTTCACTCGAAGACGAAGCGTTACTCTGTCCTCCCGATACCGATCCTTTCGCCTTCTCGCTCGTCGACGCGTTTACGAACGAGTTCAACAAATGGTCTCTCGCGTACGACCGCTTTCGCTCCGTCATCTCCTCCCCTTGAAACGTTTCTTTCAAAACGTTCTCCACGCTTGCCGAATTCGCCACGGTAAACTCCGCGTCTTCAACACCCGGGGCGGAACTTTGCGCCGCCGAAGCCATCCTCCTCGCCGTCGTCGGCATCCTCCCACTTCGCAACCTCCTCCTCTCCCGTCGTTCGTTCAACTGTTTCGTCAGATCCTCTTTCTTCTCCTCTTCTTCTTTTTTCCTCATTTTATACATCTTCAAGGGATCCTTCCCGTCTTGTTCGTCCACTCTCGCCCGCGCCAGTCGTTCCGCAAGGTCGATTTTCTTCCCCGGCGACTGTGGCACTTTCAACGCTTTCAACGCTTCCTTCACCTCGGTCGCTTTCATCGCCGTCGCGTTCGCGAGAAACTCCTCGTACGTCTTCGTTTTCGCTTCCTCTTTTTCTCCTCCTTCGGCACTCTCATCCTCCGCGCTGCTCGCCGCCACCCGCACCGACGACCCTCTTCTCTTCGTCGTCCCATTCTTCGCCGCCACGACGACGACGACTTCAGCGGAAGGGAAAACGACACCTTTGACGTTTTCAGACGCTTTCGTCGAAACCGCCGCCGTCGGCGTCGCGACGGAAGAAGAGCGACGACGAGAAGGCGAAGAACTTTTCCTGCCGCCGCCGAAAAACGAACGCGCCGTCGTTGTCGTCAAAGTCGACGTCGTCGTCCCCATGTTGTTGTTGTTGTTGGTTTTGTTGTTCGCAACTCTCGTTTTTTTTTTTGCGTTTTTTATCTTTTTGTGGGGTAACTTGTTGTTTAGGGTTTTCGATTTTGGAACAAAAATTTTGTCCCCAACGAGTACACGCACGACCCACATTGTAAAGGTCGCGCGGATATACGCACGAGAGAGGTCCACAGACGCATCGAGAGAGAGAGAGAGAGAGAGAGAGAGAAAGAAAGGTCGCTGATATATATACATACACATCACAAAACGCGCGTTTAAAAGAAAGGAGAGAGCGTTCAGAAACACGCACGCACGATTAGAAGAGTAATGGCTCCGAGCAACTACGACGACGACGACGACAAGTACAACAAACCAGCGCCGAAAGGAGGACGGAAACCGCTTCCGGTTCCTAAATTCACCGCGCAAACTCCCCAGGCGAAAAAGAGATCGAACGATGACAAGATGACGACAAAGTCCGCGCACAGCTCGCCGAACGACCGCATCGTGGGAAGAGGCGGAGGATTGAATGGAAACAACGGCGAGTTTAATTCCGATCGGTTAGCTGCGAAGCTTGATTTTCTCTCCGCTCGAGTGAACTTTGAAGGCGAGGAGGAGACGCAATCGAAAGTCCACAACGCGTTGGACCGGTTGGCGTTTGCTACGCAAGTGCACAACACGGCGGACGCGTTCGGGCAAGCGCTGACAGATGCGAAGGATGAAGTCGGAGAGTACGCGATGAAAGCGGCGGAGACGATGGCGAGGTTTCAAGCGACGCAGTACGCGGCGAAGTGGATGCCTCTGGAAACGAACGTGAACTTGAAGCCGACGTACGTGAAGGTACCGGTGAGTACGGTGGAGCGGTTGAAATTTTACGAGGATGAAAACGTGCGGCAGATTGTCGCGCAACATTTGATCGAGAAAGAGACGATTTTAGCCGAGAACGCGGGGTTGAGAAGTTTAGTGCCTGGTTTGCAAGACGAGGTATCCTCGGAGGCGGTGGCGAATATTCGGGAGACGGAAGACGGCGTCAATCGCGCGTTGTTGTTAGCCGCGGTGGAGGAGATTGCAAAATTGAAGACGAGAGTGACGGTGTTGGAAGGCGAGGCGGCGAAACATCGAGTCACTTCCGCCGGGTTTGGGTTGATTGGAGTGAACAGCGAACATTCTGGGGAAATCGCCGAGCACGCGAGGAAATTGACGACAGAATTAGCGAGAGTGGAGGAAGATAACGGCAGACAGAAGTGGTTAATCGGCGAGAAGGATAAGGAGATTGAATCGATTAAATCAAAGTTCACGGATACGTATCAATATTCGTTAGAGGAAAGATTACAGGAAAGCACGGAAGCGTTGGAAGTTGCGGCGAACTTACAAGGAGAGCAGTTGCAATATTTAGAAGACCACGCGTTGAAAGTGCTGGCGGAAAAGAACGAAAAGTTGGACGATTTGGTGTACCAGTTGGAAACGATGGCGTCGCACCGAGCGCAAACGAGAGAACATTTGATAGCGTTTTTGGAACGAAACGACGAGACAGTGGTGTCTATTTTGTGTTCGTTGGCTGGATTTTCGAGCAAAAGAACGAAAGAGATTGTCGAAAACCGACGCTCTCGGTCGTTGACTGGGAAATTGGCGTGGTTAGGGAAGAACTTAAAGCCGGTGAGTAGCGCTTTGTCCAACGCGTTGATGGCGTGCGCGTCGCCGCCTGGAGGGATACCTCGCGAAGGCGACGCGATAGCAGGCGCGGCGACTGCGAGCACGAGCAATGGTGGAGACTCCGCGAATGTAGCAGCAGAGAAAACCAAAGAAACAGACACGAAAACGAATAGCGATAGCAAAGATGAAGAAGAGAAGAAAGGCGACGGGGCAACGACGACGGACGGAGACGGAGACGGAGGAGAAGCGAAAAAAGAAGAACAAAACGAAACGGCAATAAAAGTTCCCGAACGCTCTCGCTCGCGTCCAAAACCAAAAAGTCCTCGCCACGGTAAAAACGACACCGGTTTCCACGGTTTCGACGACCCGGAAGCTGCCGCGAAAGAGGCGAAAAGGAGAGCCAAAGAACGCGCCGCGCTACCGGCGCCGAAACTCATCGGTCGCGCCGCCGAAAGAGAAGCCGAGAAGGCGCGCGAAAGAGAGAAAAGCGGCTTCGGCGGCTTCGGCGAGGAAAGCTCCGACTCCGATTCCGATCAGTAGAGAGAAAGAGAGAGAGAGAGTTTTATGCTCTTGCATATTTATGTCATCGCGCGATGCCGTTTTGTTATATATATCGTAATGCGTTAAAAAATCTAGAACAACCACCTAACTCTTCGTCTTCGTCTTCGTCTTCTCCTCTTCTTTCCCGCTGCCGCCAACACCATCTTCACCATCACCACCACCACTCTCGCCCTCTCCGTCCCCACCGTCCATCTCACCGTAATACTCGGGATCTCTCAGCATGCACTCCCTCAGTTTCGCCGTTTGCTCGAAACATTTCGCCACGAAATCTTCCTCCTTCTCCTTCGCCGCGTCCACGCACTTCTCCCAACCGATGAATTCATTCTTGCACGACCCGCCTTTCATGTACGCGCAAAATCCGCACGTTTCCTCTTCTTCCTCTTCTTTTTCTTCGTTCTTCTGCTCCTCTTCCTCTTCTTTCTCTCTCGTCATCGCGGTTTCTTCTCGTCTCTCTCTCTCTCTCTATGCGTGTCTTTGTGTGTGCGTTAATCTATGTCTCTATGATGCTATTTGTTTATTATAAAAACGCGTGTTTCTTGTGCAGAAGTGTTTCCCTAACGACTGAAAAGTTGGGGAAAAGTATCACCTTTCACCTCATTAATCAAAGCGCGCTTCGAAACTCTCTCTCAATCTCTCGGTTCCGAGTGCGAGAGGAGACGACAGAAGAAGAAAGGCGCGGGTCGTTTGGTGGCGTTCGGTGCGCCGGTTCTCTCGTCGTCGCGCTCGTTTTTAGAGAGAGAAGATGGCGAAGAAATCTCAAGCGTCGTCCTCCGCCTCCTCGTGGGCGACGGACACCGCCGTCGATCTGCTCAACGCGTTCAAACTGCTCTCCGCGAACGAGACGAACAAAAAGCTTCAAAAACTGAAAGAAGTCGAGGAGTTGTTTCAGAGTTCGAACAAAGAGAAGCAAAGAGAGATGCTCTCGGCGATTTTACGTCCGGCGTTTGAGTGCGTTTTGACGGAGACCGATCCGAAGATTCGAAAATTCGGTTGCGAATTGGCTGAACGGATGTGCGTTTTGATCGCGGAGAACATGTCGTCTTCGACGAACGAGACGCAGTTGGAAGAGAGCGGCGGTCACTTCGCGTGCGCGTTGGAGAGTTTGATGGTTTTAGCGGTGGATGGAGCGCATCCTGCGGTGCAGAAGAGAGCCGTGGCGGCGAGCTTGAACGCGTTTAGAGAAGTTTTGGTCAACTGCGCTATCGAAGGCGCGAACGTCGATCCGATTGCAATCGGGGAGGAAGAAGAAGAAGATAAGAAGAAAAAGAAGAAAGAGCAACGTCAACATTCGAACATCGCGTTGATGTGGAAGAAAGCGTTGGAGGTGGCGCACGCGATAAGTGCGAACGTTTCCGACGAAACGATCAACGACGGCGTGCGAATGCAATCGGCAAAGTTTTGCGAGAGCGCGTGTTTACTGTTGGCCGGCGTCGGTTGGGGAGCCTCAGTCGTCAAGCCGACGCACAAGTTGCTGAAACTCGATGAACTAGGGAAGTTGTCTGACGAAAAAAGGGACGCGTTAGGAAAAGGGTTGAAATTAGCCATCGAGAAAGGTGCGAAACCGTGCGGGCCGTTTACGTTGACGTTGGTCGGAGCGTTGGGGACGGTGTGCGTAAAATCGGAGAGGCACGCGGTTGAGTCGCTGCAGGCGTTGGTAAACGCGTCGTCGACTTTAAACAAACGATTTAAAGCAGCCGAGGAGGATGGTAGTGGTGGTAACGCTATTTCAGCGTCGGCGAAGGCGTCGGCGTCTAAAGCGTTCGCGCAAACGTTCACAGAAATTGCGAAGAAGGCACCTTCGTTTGCAATTTCTGGAGAGTTGAAAGATGGATTAGCTTCAGCGTGTAGAGAATTAGGCGCGTCCGCGGCGTTTGAACAAGCAATGCGACAGAGAGAGCGAGAAAGAGGGAAGAGTGCGCTGTTGAAGAACGCGGCGGGCGGTTCCTCAATTCGAGGAGGAAGCGGTATTAAGAGAGAACGATCGGAGGACGCTTCGTTAGCGCCGTTAACGGCGGGTGGGGATGACGGTGGCATGAAAAGAGCGCGCTTACGCGCACCACCGCCACCGCCGCCGCTACAACAGCAACAGTTTCAGCTTGGCTACCATCAGCAACAACAACAACAGCCGTATTATCAGCAACAACCACCGGTACATTATGGAGGCGCAGGGATGTCGATGATGCAACAACCGCACCACATCGTAGGCGCTCCTGTTGGACACGGTGTTCCACCGCCGCCGCCTCCGGCACCTTTACACCCGAGAACTGATCCAGGGATTTTGCAGCAAGTTTTAGCAACTTTAGAACAACTCGCGGCGTCAGATTTGAACACGTTGCAAAATTTTGTCACGCAGTTAGGTACGACGTCGCCAGCCGCCTTGGCGGACGCGGTGCTTTTGTTCTTTAAAAACCCGGCAACTACGTTGAATCAAGCCGTTTTGGCGATGAATTTCGCGCCGGCACAAGGTGCACTCGCGCCCACGGCGCCTTCGTCGCTTGAAAATGCTCAACAACAAGACTTGGGCACCGGGGCGATTCTTTCCGCCATCGCACGCGTAGAGAAGCTTTCGAAAAATGCAAATCGTAAATTCGCGTTGGATTGTGCCAAACGCATACGAGCGTACGGAGCATTACGAGCCGATGGCGACGCCAAGGCGAATTCACTGAGTCGTATTCGATTAGCGCTCATAGCACGATTAGCCTGCGCTGATGCGATTCCAGACGGTAGCGGTAAAAATACAAAGAACGACGACGAGGACGATGGCAACGAGAAGAATCCGAACCAACCACCCATGGCGAGCGAAACGAAAGTTGGAGTTTTGAAACCGACGGATGGAAATCTCAGAATAGCGTCCCACGTTGCGGATGCACCGATGATTGCTCGTTCGATTCTGTTTCCGGTGGACGATGAGAACGCGCCTCTGGAGAGAGACGGCGTTCAATCGTGCGCGAGATGGTTGGCCGCGTTGCACGCCGCGGAGCTCGCGCAGAGTTTAGGTGTGTCATCTACGAAAGCGGAGAACAACAGTAAAAAAAAGATGAAAAAAGAAGAAGGAAACGAGAATGGCTTTCATTATTACTCCATGGGCGTGCGCAAAGATGATGCCATTCGCGCCGTCATGCGCATTCTCGCCTCCGATCCTCGAGCCAGAAGACACGAAATTTCCGAAAAAAGGCTCACGGGTGAAAAGAAACTCCTCTCGAAAATTCTATGCGAAATCCCATTTGATATCCCGAACAAAGCCTGGGATGCGCTGCGCGAGATGCTCGGGATGAGCGGCATCGACGAGTACGACGTTTCTCGAGACGAGGCGTTTAGCGTCGAATCGAACAAGAACGATGATTCTGTTGTAAATCTAGCGTTGCACGTGTTGAGGGACTTGTGCGTCGACCGACCGCCGGCACGAGCAGACGCGTTGGCGATTCTCTTAGAATGCGCGACGAACACAGACGCGAACGCGGACGAACGCACGAGAGCGAAAGCTATTCGCCTCGTGGCGAATCGATTACACCAACAGCACACCGCTGAGGCAGATGCGAGTACCACCGCAGTAAAAACAACGAACGAAGTTGAACAGTACGCCATCAAATCGGCAACTGAGAATGGTCGCGTTATTGGTGCGACTCAGTTACAGTTAGCCAACGAAGTCATCGAGGCGCGCGCGATCGAAAAGAACGAAGCAGAAGCCATCAAAGGTATGACTACTGAAATTGAAGACGCGGTAGAGCAGGAAGAGGAAGAGGAACATCGGGAGAGAGAAGAACGAGAGAAAGAAGAGGAAACGTCCGACCCGTACGCGAGCGCGAAAAAGATTGCCGTGGCACCTTCTTTGCTTTTGTGCGCGTTGACTGCGAAAAACCCTTCTTTACTTCCAAACGTTTTCGCAGCGTATGAAGCGCTTCCGCCAGAGCTTCGCGAAGGATTGCATGGCCCGGTGGCTGGCTTAGCTCGGCGATTGGGCCCGTCTTCTCCCGATATTGTTCGCGCCATCGCATCTTCTTCCATCGAATCAAGACCGTTGATACTGTACATCATCCAAGCGCTCGCGAAAGCCTCCGCACCGGCACCGTTGCCGAGAGCGCTCGTCAACGCGTGCGAAACGCTCGCTGTTGAATCGGCCAAAAAAGATTCGAATTTATCCGACGCCTACACGGAAGTTGCGCTGGTTTTCGGGTCGATCGAAAAAGATAAAGCGAAAGAATTGCTTCCGAAACTGGTGGACGTGCCCTCTCCGTCGGCGTTTGTATGCGCCGTCGCGAGTTTGCAAAACTCCAACCTGGAAGCTCGGGCGTCCGCCACGGACATTCTCGTCGCGTTGCACGAACTCGACATTCGCACCACCGATACGACCGGAGGCAACGACGATGCGAAGAAGAAGAACAGCTCGGGTGTCTCCCTCAAATCTTTGGTCGATGTGTGCAACACCTGCTTCTCGGCCGACGCCACGGATTATTTCACCTCCTCCGCGGTTGCCTCGGCGCTTTCGCACATGGTCGACCGAACGCCTCTCCCGAAGCTCTTCATGCGCACCGCCATGCTCGCAGAAACCGCGCACCCATCGCTGAAAGAGTTCTCCCTCGAGCTTCTCGAAAAACTCGCCAAGCGAAAAGTCTGGATGATGGACCGCGGCGTTTGGGAAGGCTTCGCTCGGAGCGTCAAAAAAGCCGCGCCGAGGTCCTTCCCGGTCTTGGCGACGTTGCCCGCCGACAAGACGAAAGAAATTTTAGACAAGTTTGGAAAAAATTTGCGCGCGCCGCTGAAAGCGTACGCGGAAGCGACCGGGGCGAAGAACTTGTTGGAAGCTTTAGAAGAATGAATGAGATAGAGAAGGTGCGCAGAGTCGAAGCGGTGAACGCGCCGCCTTTTCTCTCTCAGTCTCTCTTTCTCGTTTCTTGTAAATTTTAGCGTTGCGTGTTGTAAAACTTTTTTTTATCCAAAGCAGCACATTTTTAGACGCATCGTCCGCATCATTGAAACGAGCTCACGCGCGATTATGATGATCTCGCACTCGTCGTCATCGCTCGTCGTTCAGTGCAGCGCGGTTTGTCGCGCCGGGAGGAAGAGTTCTCTCGTTTCGTCGACGTCGAAGAAAGTCGTTCGCGGAGGAGAGAGAATGGAAACGAAACGTCATCATCGTCGCGCCGTTCCTCCTTGTTCTTCTTCTTCAGCGGCGACGGGAACGACGGAAACGACGACGACGACGAGCGCCGTCAAATTATCGAAAGCAGACATTAAAATGGAACTCATCAAACTCGGCGCGAAGACCGATCGCGGGCAGCT
>Ga0181588_10001916_pt1 | contig 18211 bp, 18 predicted proteins | sample 071ome_26_FD_148607 | JGI IMG/M metagenome (GOLD analysis project Ga0181588, IMG submission 148607) | Coastal salt marsh microbial communities from the Groves Creek Marsh, Skidaway Island, Georgia - 071409BT metaG (spades assembly) | ecosystem: Environmental > Aquatic > Marine > Intertidal zone...
ACCCCGACCACAACGAGCATTCCGCCACCGATTCGCATGATCCATGCATAGTGCCGGCGAATGAAGGCCGTCGCACGTGCAGCGCGATCGATGAGTAGTCCGAAAGCGATAAACGGTAGTCCGAGTCCGATGCAGTAGGCGAACGAGAGAATGGCACCTCGCAGGGCACTTGCCTCGGCCAGGGCGAGAGATTGGACGGCCGTCAGAGTTGGTCCGATGCATGGAGTCCAGCCGAGCCCGAAGAGCACCCCCAGAAGCGGCGCACCAGCTAACCCCCAGGTGGGAGCACGCAGCATTCGATACTCGCGTTGGAACCATGGAACTACACCCATAAACGCCAGACCCATCGCAATGACGATCACGCCCATGACACGGGTGATGATGTCCTCGTAGCGCAGGAGGACCGACCCCAGTCCCCCGAAGAGAGCGCCATAGGACACGAACACCACGCTGAAGCCCAAGACGAATAGGACGCTGCCCAGGAGCACTCGGGAGCGACGGTTTCCGGTGGCGAGTTCCGCCCCGGTCAGACCAGTGACGTATGAAACGTAGCCGGGTGCGAGCGGCAGGACGCACGGACTGAGGAAGGCAACGAGTCCGGCAGCGAGAGCAATCGGGATTGCGACGAGCAACGAGCCGCTGGTGACCAGGGTGCCAACATCACCCACGGCTGCTCACCTCGTCGATCACCCCGCGCAACGTTGCAGCGCTCGCCTTGCCGAGGATCCGTCCCGCAACACGGCCCTGCTCGTCGATAACGACCGTGGACGGGATGGCCTGCGGAGGAAGGGAATCGGAGAACAACAGTTGAATACGGCCATCGGGGTCTTCGATGCTGGGGAAAGTAAGCCCCATGGATTCAACGAAGCGCTGCGCGGCAACAGCCGAGTCGCGGGTGTTCAACCCAACGAACTGCACACCCTGATCCCGCTGCTCCTGCCACACCTCCTCGAGTTCGGGTGCCTCTGCTCGGCAGGGGGCGCACCACGACGCCCATACGTTGAGCACCACCACTTGACCCCGGTAGTCGGAGAGGTCGAAGGGCTCTTGGTCGAGAGTGGAAGCCTGGATGTTCGGTGCGGTGACGCGCTGCGAGGGCTCCACAACCACGATCGATCCGTCGCCGCCTACGAATCCAGAGTCCGATCCCGAAGAACTCCCGCTACCGGCACCGGCGGCGCTTGTGCACGCGCTCACGAGCAAAGACGCCAGGAGAAGGGGAAGAAGTCTGCGCATGCGTCATGCGCCGGCGATGGGGCTGGCGCCGGGGAGTAGTGCCCGAGCCGGCTCGGTGTACGCGATAGACATCAAACGGTCGCCCTCGAACGTCAGCGACGTGAGTGAAGCCAGGGTGCATTGCCGTGACCGCGGATCGTGCCAGAGCCGGCGACCCTCGGCGTCCAGCCGAGCGATCCAGATCGGCAACTGATGGCTCACCAGGACTGCTTCGCGACCATCGGCACTACGGCGCGCGTTCTCGATAGCTTCACGCATGCGCGCGGCGACGTCGTCGTACGGCTCACCCCAACTGGGCTGGAATGGATTCCACAGATGACGCCAGGTGCGCGGTTGCTTGAGCACACCGTCACCGACGCTGACACGCTGGCCCTCGAAGACGTTATCCGCTTCGATCGCCAATGGCTCGGTGATGATCGAGGTCCCATGCACCCGCGCGATGGGATCCGCGGTCTGCTGCGCGCGCTCCATGGGAGAAGCGATGACGGCAGCGATGTCGTGACCGGCGAGGGCTTCGGCAGCCATCTCAGCCATCTGCTCACCGCGTTCGGAGAGGCGATAACCGGGTAGCCGTCCGTAGAGCACTCCTTCGGGGTTGTGCACTTCCCCGTGCCGGAGCAGATGGACGACACTTCTTTGATCGCTCACTCTCTGAGCCTAAGCAACCCGTTACCGCCCACGCCCTGGGGTCAGGACTTCCGACGCCCTGCGGCCTTCTTCTTGCTCGGACGCCACTCGTCCTCACCCGCAGCCTCAGCCTGCTCACGCAGGGCGAGACCGTGATCGGCCAGGGCTGCGGCGAGCCCTTCGGGAGTGCTGTCTTCGGCGAGTACGTCGACGCGGAGACCGTGTTCTTCAGCCGTCTTGGCGGTATTCGGGCCAATACAGGCGACGACCGTCGACTGGTGCGGCTTGCCAGCGATTCCCACGAGGTTCCGCACGGTGCTGCTCGACGTGAACATCACCGCATCGAAACCACCGGTCTTGATGGCTTCGCGAACCGGAGCCGGCGGCGGAGCCGCGCGAACTGTTCGAAATGCCGTGATGTCTTCGACTTCCCAGCCCAGTTCGGTCAACCCTGCAACGAGAGTGTCGGTCGCGATGTCCGCACGAGGAAGGAAGACCTTGTTGATGGGATCGAGGAGTGAGTCGTAGGGCGGCCAGACCTCGAGAAGGCCACTCGTGCTCTGGTCCTCACCGGGAATCAAGTCCGGCCGGACGCCGAACTCAACGAGCGACTCCACCGTGCCAGCACCGCAGGCCGCGACCTTCAAACCGGCGAAGGACCGTGCATCGAGGCCGTACTCCTGGAGCTTTTCCCGAACGGCGCGAACCGCATTCGCGGATGTGAAGCCAACCCACTCGTAGCGACCCGAGACCAGACCGTGCACCGCTCGCTCGACCTGTTGCGGTGTCCTGGGGGGCTCCACCGAAATGGTCGGAACCTCACTCGGTACGGCACCCTGCCGACGTAGCCGAGCCACGAGTCCAGCCGTGTTGTCCTGCGTGCGCGGAATGAGCACACGCCAACCGACAAGCGCCTTGCGCTCGAACCAATCGAGTCGATCGCGCTGCTCGACCACCTCGCCAACCACGACGAATCCGGTGCGGCGCGTGACGGACGACTCAGCGGCATCGGCCAAAGTAGTTACCTGAGTGTGCTGATCGACCGTGGTGCCATCCCGGGTGATCGCCACCGGGGTAGTGTCCGGCCTGCCGGCATCAAGCAGTGCCCGAGCGATGTGCACCAGATGGTTCGCACCCGAGGGGAACACCGCGGTGATCCGCGGCGCCACCAGCTCATCCCAGCGAACACCCGGATCCTCCGCATCGATGACGCGCACCTCTCGCGCCTTACCGCCGGTGAGGCCGAAGCCCGCGTACGCCGGCACGCCGGTGACTTCGCTTACGGCCGGGACAATCTCGACGTCGATCTTCGCCCGACGCGCAGCGCCGACTTCGCCAAGAAGCGCTGAACCAAGAACCGGATCGCCGGCGAGGAGTCGAACGGTGGACTTGCCAGCCTTGGCAGCTTCGATGGCGGGCTTCACTCGGTCGGCAGCGGCCCCACTGGCATCGGGGTCGGTGACCTCGATGAGCTCCGGATCGACGAAAGCTTCGGCAACGGCCACGGCGTTCTTGTCCGCCAACACGAAATCGGCTTCCGCCAGCATCTTGGCGCCTCGATGGGCGATCAGGTCGGGCTCGCCAGGTCCTGCTGCTACGAATGCGATGCACGGGGTCTGAGGGGATGGCTGTCGCTTCGGCGCAACAACTTCGGTGCCCTCATCCACCGGCCCACTCGCCGGCTTACTGGCCGGCTTACTGGCCGGCTTACTGGCCGGTTTGGGCGCCGGCTTATCGGAGGCCTGCGAAGCCACCTTCTTGGCGGGCGCCTTCTTCGCAGCCGCCTTCTTCGCGGGTTCCTTACTCGCAGTCGCCTTCTTCGCGGGCGCCTTCTTCGGAGCCGCCTTCTTCGCTGGTGTCTTCTTCACAGACTTATCCGTTGCTTTCTCGCTCTTGCTGGGACTCATGCGTTCATCGCTTTCGACGTTCGTGCATCGTGGGGGGTCGGAATCGGTGGTTCGAGGTTGGTCACGACTCCGTCCGCCGGGGTCTTTCGTCGTTGTTCGTGGAACGCAAGAACCTGTAGTTCAACAGCGAGGTCAACCTTGCGGACTTCGACTCCATCAGGAACATTGAGAACAACGGGCGCGAAGTTCACGATGCTGCGAAGTCCGGCGTGCACCATTCGATCCGCAATGTCTTGTGCAACCTCGGCGGGGGTAGTGATCACTCCGATGTGAGCATCCTTCGATGCGACAAGCTCATCGAGTTCCTGCAAAGGAGCAACAACGAGGTCACGATCGACAACCGACACAGTGGTGCCGACTACATCCGGATGCGCGTCCAGGAGACCGACCACCTGGAACCCACGGCTGGCAAAGCCCCGATAGGAAACGAGCGCGCGACCGAGATTTCCCACTCCCACGACCACAACACCCCACGGACTGGTCAGCCCCAACTCACGGGCGATTTGGTAGCTGAGGAAGGCGACGTCGTAACCGACACCGCGGGTTCCGTAGGAGCCGAGATAGGACAAGTCCTTGCGCAGTTTGGCGCTCGTTACTCCGCAGGCCGAAGCCAGCTCTTCGCTCGAGACGGTCGGCACCCCACGATCGGCAAGCGAGGTAAGAACTCGGTGATAGACCGGCAAACGCGCCACCGTCGCCTCGGGAATTGCCTTGCCCGACGTGGGACCGGACGTAGACAGTGACCGACGACCGGACGCACCTACGGCAGGTGGGTTGGGAAGTGGCACGTGCGTCACCTAATCGCTAAAAACGGTCCGATGGGGACCACCGAGCCTGGCGGCCGGGCTGCGCCACAGTAGACGTTCGTGCACGAATGCACAAAGTCAAGCGGACGTTAGAGTCCGTTTATCGGACATATTTCACCTATTCGGCGAGGGCAGCCGCGAGTCTGGCCGGGTCCACTCGGTAGAAGTCGTGACGCCGCCCATCGACCAAGATCACCGGGATGTATTCCGCGTGCTCGTCCGCGAGCGAAGGATCGTCCTCGATGGACAGCACTCGGTACGCCACCCCCTGCTCGGCGCAGACGGCTGCGACAACCTGCTCGGCGGCCTCGCACAGATGGCACCCCGGCCTGCCGATGATCTCGACCCGCACACCACCATCGTTCACGGAAATCTTCTCCTTGTGAGCACACCTTTCGCTAGTTCGACTGTAAAGCCATGCCATACCCTGCCGATGTGGGAGCACCCGAAACACCTGGAACGCCCGACGTACTGACCTCCTACCGTCGCGCCGGCCAGGCATCGGCCTTGGCCGTCGCGGTATCCGAACACCCGGAATCAAATGCCGCGGCGTTTTTCGACGTGGACAACACGATCATGCGCGGCTCGAGCCTGTTCCACCTCGCCGTCGGCCTCGCCAAACGCAAGTACTTCAACTTCACCGAGATCAGCGGTTTCGCCCGCAAGCAACTGAAGTTCGTGTTGAGCGGCTCGGAGGATCTCGAGGACATGGCATCAGCGACCGAGGCAGCGCTGTCCTTCGTCGAGAACAGGTCTGTCCACGAGCTCCAGGATCTTGCGGAGCAGATCTTCGACGCCGAGATGGTGGACAAATTGATCCCGGGGACGCTGGCACTCGCCCAGGGTCACCTCGACGCCGGCCAACAGGTCTGGCTCGTAACCGCAACGCCGCAAGAACTCGCGACCGTGATTGCCAAGAGGCTCGGACTCACCGGCGCGCTGGGAACCGTTGCGCAGAGCCGTGGGGGTATCTACACCGGAAAACTCGACGGGCCTCCACTCCACGGTCTCGCGAAGGCCGAGGCCGTTCGAGCCCTTGCAGTGGCTGAGGATCTCGATCTTGCTGAGTGCAGCGCGTACTCCGACTCGGTAAACGACGTTCCGATGCTCTCGATCGTCGGTAACCCCACCGCCGTTAATCCTGACCCGGAACTTCGAGCACACGCGATCGCCAATGACTGGAGGATTCGCGATTTCCGACGTCGGGCGCGCATAAAGCCGTATGCCGCCCCCGTGGCTACCGGTGCCGCCGGCATTGCCGTCGGTGTTGCGTCGGGCTACGTCCTAGGGCAGCTCCGGGGTCGTCGCTAGCCGAACGAGCCGAACTAGCCGAAGGCTCCCCCGCGCTGGGCCAGTAGGTCGTAGAGACGGCGTTGGATCCGCTCACGGACTTGATCGGTGATCTCGAAGAGCACTGATGGGTCGTCAGCAGACCCCGGCGCCAAATCGTCTGTGGGGATCGGGTCATCGAAGTGGATGAACCACTTGCTTGGGAGCGGGAGGAGACCAAGAGGTCCGAGCGCCGGGAACGTCGGGGTGATCGGAAAATACGGCAGCCCCAGCACCCGAGCGATCGGTACGGCATTGGCGATCATCGGGTAGATCTCCTCCGCACCGACGATCGCGGTTGGGATGATCGGCGCCCCGGTTCGTACCGCTGCTGAGACGAAGCCACCCCGCCCGAAGCGCTGCAATCGATATCTCTCACTGAACGGCTTGCCGATGCCCTTGAACCCCTCGGGCCACACGCCGACCACTTCTCCAGATCGCAGGAGACGCTCGGCATCGTCGTGGCAGGCCAGCGTGTGCCCTGCTCGGCGGGCGAGGTCACCGAGGAAAGGCGTTTGGAAGACGAGGTCCGCGCCCAGCATCCGAAGGTTGCGGTGCGAGGGATGTTCGTCGTGAAGGGCAACTTGGGTCATCACCGAATCGACGGCGATGGTTCCGGAGTGGTTAGCGACGATGAGTGCGCCGCCTTCGGCTGGGATCGAGTCGATCCCCGACACTTCGACACGGAACCAGTGCCGATATAGCGGCCGGACCAGTTGCAGCAGAACTTTGTCGGTGAATTCCGGATCGAAACCGAAGTCGTCTACGGCGTAGTCCCCCGTCAGCCGACTTTGCAAGACTTCCCAGGACTCGAGAACACTGGAGTCATCGCTATCGACCCGTGTCGAGGAAAGGTCCGCAGCAGCGGCTGTCTCGACCGGACGTGGCCCGGTGGCACCGACGGCACGGGCAGCCTGAGAAGGTCGAAGACGACGGCTGCCGCCGCTGTTCGAGGTCTCATCCACGCCGGGTCACCTCCGCTCGTATGCCTTGGACGAATGCGACAAAGGCATCCTCACTGGAGTAGTCGGGCGCAAAACCCAACTCTGAGTCCAGGGCCGACGTATCCAGAACACGACCGTAGGTCAAATAGCGCACCTGGTCGCGCGAGAAGTCGGCCCACGCTCCGCGAGAGAGGCTCCTGCCGACTATCGGCATGACGTTCGCCGGCAGCGGCAGTCCTCGTTTGCTGAGTCGATGAAGCGCCTGACTCAGCAGGACAACACCATCACCTGCGACATTGAAAGTTCCGGAACTGCGCCGCAAAACAGCGCGACGAGTGACTTCGATGGCGTCGTCCTCGTGCACGAACTGCAAGCGTGGATCGAACCCCATGACAGTAGGAACGACGGGCATCGTCAGGTAGGAGGTCATGCCCGTTCGCATTCCCGGTCCGACGATGTTCGCGAACCGCAAGGTGGCGACCCGAACCTCCGGACGTCGTCGTGCGAATCCGCGCACGTATTCCTCGACCTCAACCGAATCCTTCGCCCAGCCGGACGTCGGGGGATGCCGGGGTGAGGAATCCTCGGTGATCAGGGCGGGATCCTTGGGTCCACTTCCGTATACCGCCGCAGTGGACTTCACCACTAGGTGCCGCACGCTCTCTGACCGCTGGCAGGCACCCAAGAGTTGCATGGTGCCGATGACGTTGATGTCCTTCATGACCGATCGGCCGCCGGCCTGACGTGGAGTCGCGATCACACCCATGTGTACAACGGTGTCGACCTGCGCCTCATCAAGAATCTTGCTCAACGTCGGGCTGCGGATGTCTGCACGCACGAACTCTGCGGCGAGAGGAGTGGGGGGCGGGACGACATCGACACCAATGACACGATCGATACCTGGCTGATCGACAAGACGATCGGCCATCTTGCCGCCGAGGTACCGGGATACCCCGGTGACCACGGCAACGACGCCCATGGTGGCGCCCTCTACCTACTTCTTGTTGCGGCGCTGAACCCGCGTACGACGGAGCAGTTTGCGGTGCTTCTTCTTGGCCATCCGCTTACGACGCTTCTTGACCACAGAGCCCATGAACTGCCTCTACTCCCTCGACGTCCGGCTAGGCCGGGTTGACTGCGCTTCGCTGACCGAAACGATCGGAGTGAAAGCCTACCGGGGGAGTTGCCACCGCCCCGTGCTCGCCCTCACGTCCCCGCTGGAAGGCCTCAGGCCGTCTCGACGTAGGAATCGCGAAGGTAGTCGTGCACGGCCTGCTCAGGCACGCGGAAAGACCTGCCGACTCGCACCGCAGGAAGGTCCCCGTTGTGCACCAAGCGATAGACGGTCATCTTCGACACCCGCATGACGGCTGCTACTTCGGCGACGGTCAGGAACTTAACGTCTCCCAGGGAGTTCTCCGGGGTACTGGCCATGTCGAATCCATTCTGTGCATCACCTGCGGTGGTCGTAGAACGGAACACTAGTGCCGTCTGGGTCGATTGGGAAAGTTGGTTTTCAAAATAACCCGGGCATTACCAAGCTTCCGGGTCGGGATCTAGACCGTGGTAGCCGAAAACCGCTCGCCGGGTTTCGGCTACCGCAGCATCAACCGGGTCGCGGGGATTCCACCCCTGGGCCAACGGACGCGGCCAAGGATCGGCACCGTCGGTCATTCGACCGGGGGCCAGCCTCCCGAGCGATTCCCTCACGAATTCGAGATAGCCCTCGGGAACAACGGTCTGAGGATCGATGGGACGACCTGTGGTCTCAGCCACCACGTGGGTCCACGAGCGCGGAACAACGTCGACCCACTCGTATCCACCCCCGCCGACGGAGACCAGCTTGCCGCCTGCGAACCGGTGCGCCCATCGATGCACGGACGAGAAACCCATTCGCTGACCGTCGATCGAAAGCGCCAAGTGCGCGAGAGGATCTTCAGCATGGGAATCGACCCCGTTTTGGGAGACGATCACCTCGGGCTGGAACGCCTCCAACAACTCCGGTACCACTCCACTGAGCGCCCGCAGCCAACCCTGGTCTCCGGTGCCCGCCGGGAGTGCGATGTTCACCGCGCTTCCAAGTGCCTGCGGACCTCCCACTTCCCGCGGATCCCCCGTTCCGGGGAAGAGCGACCGTGGGCTCTCGTGGATCGACATCGTCAAGACTCGGGGGTCGTTCCAAAACGCGGCTTGAACACCGTCGCCGTGGTGCACGTCTAGGTCTATGTAGGCAACGCGCTGCGCCCCCTGATCAAGCATCCATTGGATAGCAACCGCGATGTCGTTATAGATGCAGAACCCAGCAGCTCGGTCCGGCATCGCATGGTGGAGTCCACCCGCCAGATTGACCCCGTGGGTGGTCTCCCCCGTCCATACCGATCGGGTAGCTGCCAGGGTGGCTGCGCAGACCCGCGCCGATGCGCGGTGCATGTTCGGGAAGACCGGATCATCACTGGTTCCGAGTCCACGAGCGAGGTCGACAACGGGTGGAATGAGGCTCGCGTCCTTCACTGCCTGGACGTACTCCGGGGCATGAACCCGCTCAAGGACAGCGTCCTCGACCGGTTCGATGTCCCCGAGCATCCGAACGGACGGACCTTGGTCGAGGTCGAATGCCCGGACTAGCCGCATCGCCAACTGCACTCGGATGGGTGCCAGCGGATGCCCGGGGCCGAAGTCGTATTCCGCGAGGGCTTCGTCCCAGACCAGCGCAGAGGGACAGTTAGCGATCGACATCCGCCTGCTCGCGCACCATCTCTTCGGCGCGATCGACGCATGCCTGCATCGCGCTCCGGACGATGTCAGGAAGTCCGCGTTCATCGAAGACTCTCGTGGCCGCAGCAGTCGTACCGCCCTTTGACGTCACTGCAGCCCGCAAAGCCGCCGGATCGTCTGGTGACGCAGCCAGGAGCAGACCAGCACCGAGGATGGTCTCGGCAACCAGCGTGCTGGCCGTGGCTGCATCCAAACCGAGATCCACGGCCGCCTTGTTCATCGCCTCTGCGAGATAGAAGACGTACGCCGGGCCACTTCCCGACGTAGCGGTGAGCGCGTCTATCGACGACTCCGGGATAGTCACCACGGTCGCAACGGGTCCGAGAAGCGCGGAAACTTTTTCGAGAGTTTCATCGGTGCATCCGCGTCCGGCGGCAACGCCCACGGCCCCTCGACCAACGCGAACAGGGGTGTTCGGCATAGCGCGCACCACGGCGACGTCCTCGCCAACGCACGATTCGAGCGAGGACAGCGGAACTCCGGCCGCTATCGATACGACGGCAGTCCCGGGACGAATATCGGGTGCAGCCTCGCGCAACACTTCGGTGATTTGAGGTGGTTTGACCGCCAAGAACACAACCGTTGCCCCGGAGACCGCATCGGCAAGGGGCAGCACTTCGACGTCTCCGCGGCTACGCCATTTCTCGGCCAACTCCTCGTTGGCCTCGACCACGATCACTCGAGCGTCCGGAACACCACTGACGATGCCCTCGACGATGGCGCCGCCCATCGAGCCGCCGCCCACCATCGCGACGCACGTCCTATCCGCAGGACTGCTCATCTCCACGGCTCCTCGTTTTAGTTCGGCTCAATCGAAGTTCGGCTTGATCGCCGCTACTGTGCCACAGCCCCGGGGAGTGGCTTGGTGGGATCGAGGAGTCGCTGGATCGTCGGGGCGACCAGGCCTACGACCTGATCTTCCGATGCGGACGCCAGTGGTTCGACGGCTAGGCCGTAACGCGCCAGAACTACACCACCGAGGTAGGAGGTGATGAGCGCACCACGCATACGCGCGTCGGGAATCCCCGCGCGGATCAGGACCTGGTCCACCACTTCGCCGGAGACGAACTCCCACATCGCTCGAACTCCACCGGGCGTACTCGTCACGAAACCCGGAATACTCGGAGCGAGGTTTCCTACGTCGTCGCGCACCTGTTCGTCCTCCGCGGCACGCAGGGCCATGCGCACGATCCGCTCCCCCATCCCGTCGAGTCCGGGCGCGACCAGGCGTGGGATCGCCGACGATGGATCGAACGGCAGGTCCATCACCGCGGCAAACAGATCCGCCTTGTTCCGGTAGTAGGAGGACAGCACCGACGGACCGACACCGGCGGCGGCCGCTATGGACTTGACCGTGACGGCCGCATAGCCGCGGCGCTCGAAGACGGCTCGTGCAGCACGTTCGATCGCTGCTCGGCGATCGTCGTTGTCCGTCGTCATGTACGACTCCCCAGGTGTGTGCGTGCGTAGTTCAAGGTCTCGCGAAGATCGCGCACCCGTTCCTCGCGACTAGCTACGCCTCGAGTCGATACTTCCGCAATGATCGAGCCGCCGAGCTGACCGGCATTCGCGGCCGCAGCCAGGGCGGTGAGGACCTCGGACACCGGTTGATTGCCTCGTCCGGGCACAAGGTGTTCGTCGCGCGCCGAGTCCGTGCCATCGGCTAGGTGGATGTGGGCAACCCGGTCTCCGAGATCCGCGACCATCTCGAGTGGATCGGTTCGTGACACGGCCGTGTGCGAGAGATCGACCGTCGTGTGTCGGTAGTCCTGATTGCGGATATCCCAATCTGGCGAGTACGCACCAAGCGCCGACGGTCCCGCACGCCACGGATACATGTTCTCCACCGCGAATCGCACGTCAGTCACTTCCTCCATCCGTGCGACCCCCTCCTCGAAGGAGCGGGCGTACTCCCGTTGCCAACGAAATGGGGGATGAACCACAACCGTCGATGCACCGAGGCTTTCCGCGACGTCGCGCGCCTTGTCGAGTTTTCCCCACGGATCGGTTCCCCACACCCGCTGGGTGATGAGCAGGCATGGGGCATGAATGGACAGGATCGGGATTTGGTAGTGATCAACGAGCGCGGCAAGTGTCGCCTGGTCCTGGCTCATCGCATCGGTGCCGACCATTACTTCGATGCCGTCGTATCCGAGTTGAGCGGCGAGTTCGAACGCGACGGCTGTCGATTCCGGATAGACCGACGACGACGACAGCCCTACGTTCCACTGCTTGGCCATCGTTAGTCCTTCGCCCGACGCCATCGATCGGCGATGATCCCCGCGATCCATACTGCTACCGCTCCCACGAGACCCACACCGACGGCGACGAGGCTGTAGCGCTCGGGCCCAAGACTCAAGGCGAAGAACTCCGACAACGGTGGGATGTAGATGACGGCCGCGAACGCCACGACCATCCCGGCGATGATCCCCCACCGGACCAGGTTCAACGGACGCGCCGCGATAGCTAGCACTGCCGTTGCAACGATAAAGAGCGTGACCGTCGCCGCTTGCTGGGCGTTCGACACGGGCTCGGAAACCCACAGTGCGATCGCGTAACTCGTCCACGCGGACATCGCGGCGATGATTCCCGCGGGTACAGCGAACACGAGGACCCGCTTGAAGAAGCCAGGACGGAACCGCTCCTTGTTCGGCATGAGGGCGAGGAAGAAGCCGGGGATTCCGATGGTCAACGCGCCCACCAGAGACAGATGCCGAGGCAGGAACGGGAAGGTGACCGCGAACACGCCAGTCAAGACGGAAATAACCGTCGAATACACGCTCTTGGTCAAGAAGACATCGGAGACGCGCTCGATGTTGCCGAGCACCCGACGTCCTTCGGCGACAACGCTGGGCAATACCGACCATTTACTCTCCAACAAGACCAACTGCGCAACTGCTCGCGTGGCTCCCGATCCACTGCCCATCGCGATTCCGAGGTCGGCATTCTTGAGCGCGAGGACGTCGTTCACACCATCGCCCGTCATCGCCACGGTGGAGCCACCGAGATGCAGTGCGTCCACCATCTGCTGCTTCTGCGCTGGAGTCACCCGGCCGAATACCGAGCGCGTAGACATGACCTGCGCGAGGTCGTCGGTATTGGTCGGTGCGTGACGAGCGTCGACGGGATCATCCGCTCCTGGCACCCCGGCTTCTGCCGCGATCGCCCCAACCGTCTCCGCATTGTCGCCGGAGATCACTTTGACGCGAACGCCTTGGTCGAGGAAGTACTCGACGGTGCCCTTGGCATCGTCTCGGAGTTTCTGATCGATGACCACGAGGGCCTCGGGAGTAACGGGTCCGGGTCCAGCCTCAGCGTTCACAGCCTGTGAGGAATCGCCAGCGAGCGCGACGACGAGTACCCGAGCCCCCTGGTTGGCGTAGGGAGCCGCGAGGTCGCGGACCCGGTCATCATCCGGTGTGACCATTTCTGGCGCGCCGAGCACCCAGGCACCGTGGTCGACGAACTCGACGGACGCCCATTTCCGCGCGCTGGAGAACGGGATGGTCGCGGACACCGCCCAACCGGGATTAGCGCACGCCTCGGCGATGGCGAGGATCGTGGGATTCGGCGAGGTCTCGGCGGCCGCGAGGGCACCGAGGACCTCGCGCATCTCTGTTTCTGATCGATCACCCACCACGACGATGTGGCCCAGGTGCATGCCGGGCTCGGTGAGCGTTCCCGTCTTATCAGCGCAGACGGTGTCCACCCGGGCGAGCACCTCGACCGCGGGGAGATCCTGAACGAGCACTCGTCGCTGGGCGAGTCGGATTACCGAGACAGCCATCGCAATGCTGGTCAACAGCACCAGGCCTTCGGGAACCATCGTGACGACACCGGCGATAGTGCCGCGAATTGCCTCGTTGATCGGTAGATCCGCGCGGATCAGTTGGGACGTCAGCAGTAGGACACCCACGGGAATCAGGAAGTAACTGACGATCCGGATGAACTTGTTGATGGCATCGCGCAGTTCGGAGTTGGTGAGCTCGAACTTCTTGGCCTGCTCGGTGAGACCGGCCGCGAAGGATTCCCGTCCAACCCGGGTCGCGCGGTAGACGCCTGAACCGGCGACAACGAAAGAGCCCGACATAGCGGCTTGCCCGGGATGCTTGTCGACCGGATCGGCCTCACCGGTGAGCAGGCTCTCGTCGATCTGCAGTCCGGCCGCGGCCAGCACCTCACCGTCCACCACGAGTTGATCACCGGTGCGCAGCACGATGACGTCGTCGAGCACCACTTCGGAGGGCCGCACCTCGACGTCCTCACCGTCACGGCGGACAACGGGCTTGGCCTCGCCGATGACGGCGAGCTTCTCTAGCGTCCGGGCAGCTCGATACTCCTGGATGATGCCGATGAGTGTGTTGGCAACGATCACGAATCCGAACAGGGAATCCTGAATCGGCGCGACTATCAGCATGATCACCCACATCGATCCGATGAGGGCGTTGAACCAGGTGAAGGTGTTCTTGCGGATGATGTCCGCAAGGCTCCGCGCGTTGGCAGTTGGTGCCTCGTTGACCTCGCCGCGTTCGATCCGTTGACGAACCTGTTCGTCGGTGAGGCCGCGATCGACGGAGATCTCCGTGCCCGCCACCTCCGGGGCATCAGTCATCGGGTCAGGCCGTCCATGCGTCGAAGGATGACTCCCTCCCGCAGCGCCCACGGACACACGTCGAGTTCTTCGACTTCAAGGAGGTCCATCGCAGCTTCGGCAACGATCGCCCCGGCGAGCATCTGACCGGCACGCCCCGAGGACACACCGGGAAGTTTCGCGCGCTCGGCCACAGTGAGACCGGACAGCAACGTGACTAATTGGCGAACATCGGATGACTTCAATCGACGCCGAGCGTAGAGCCCCTCGGAGGAGGCAGGAGCGCCGGCGATGCGAGCCAGCTGCTTGAACGTCTTGCTGGTGGCAACGGACAGCATCGGATCGGCAGCCCTGCGGATCGGACCGATGGAATCAGCGATCACCGCGCGGGCATGCTTTCGTAGCTCCTTGATCTCTGACGCCGTGGGTGGGTCGGCCGTCACAAAGTCTCGCGTCAAGCGTCCGGCGCCGAGCGGTAGCGAGATGGCCACTTCCGGTTCTTCGTCGGCCCCGATCGCAAGTTCAAGTGAGCCACCGCCGATGTCCATGAGCAGCAGCCGCCCCGACGACCACCCGAACCAACGTCTCACGGCAAGAAAAGTCAACCGGGCTTCGTCGTCCCCAGAGAGCACATCGATGGCAATACCGGTCCGGTCGTTGATCTCCCTGATGACGTCAACGCCGTTTCCAGCGCCGCGGATCGCTGAGGTGGCAAAGGCGATGATCTCGGTCGCACCCTGGTCTTCTGCGAGTTGCTGACCCTGCTCGATGAACTCCACGAGCGAGTCGATGAGGGAACGATCAATGTTGCCATCGGCATCGATGTGCTCGGACAACCGCATCTGCGTTTTGTGTTTGGAGGCCGGGATCGGAGCAGCGCCATAGTGCGCGTCCACCAGCAGCAGGTGAACGGTGTTGCTGCCCACGTCCAGGACGCCCATCCGCACAACCCCACCCTATGTCCACAACACACCCCCGCGCCTTCGCCGATGTCACCTCTCTGACCTAGGCTCGGCTGGTGCCTGAAGTACCTCTGGACTTTCCGCGGCAATGGGTCGAGTTCGTCGATCCCGCTGACGACGATCAACTGATCCGCGCAGACCTCACCTGGCTCACGTCACGGTGGACCTGCATCTTCGGCCGCGGCTGCAAGGGCATCGATGCAGACCGCCCCGATGCCGGCTGCTGTGTCCACGGTGCGCACTTCTCCGAAAAGGCCGACCGCAAGCGCGTCACCACGTGGGTCGACAAGCTCACACCCAACGAGTGGGAAAACTACGAAATTGGACACAAGGGCGGCTGGACGGAGAAGGAAGACGGCGCATCGAAGACTCGCGTCATCGACAACGCCTGCATCTTCCACAACTCCGAGGGTTTCGAGGGTGGCTACGGATGCGCGTTGCACCACCTCGCCGCCAAGGAGGGGGTCTCCTTCATTGAGACCAAGCCCGAGGTCTGCTGGCAGCTTCCCTTACGCCGCAACTACGAAGACAGGGAATACGAGGACGGCACCGAGCGGCTCGTTGTGGTCCTCGGCGAGTACGACCGCCGTGGTTGGGGCGAGGGCGGCCATGACTTCCCGTGGTACTGCACCGGCAATACCGATGCCCACATCGCTACCGACCCCGTCTACATCGGCTCCAAAGACGAGATCGTCGCGCTCATCGGCCAGGAGGCATACGACGTCCTCGCCGAGATGTGTGCCAAGCGCGAGGCACTCCTTCGGGGCAATCCAACCGACGCAGCCTTGGCTCCGCACCCAGCCGATCCCATTCCGTAGCGAGTAGCAACCGTGGCAAAGTCCAAGCCGTCGTTTGAGTGCTCCGCATGCGGGGCGAGTTCGCTGCGCTGGACCGGTAAGTGCGTCAAGTGCGGGGAGTTTGGAACCGTTGCCGAGGTAGCGCCCACTACCCCAGCGCCAGGACGACGCGCTTCTACACAGGGAGCATCACCCACCAGTCCAGCCCGCCCCGTCTCGACCGTCACCGCCCAGGGCCCGGTGCCCCGCATCAACACCGGCATCGGTGAATTTGATCGTGTGCTCGGTGGCGGACTCGTTGCCGGACAGGTGCTACTCGTCAGCGGTGAGCCCGGTGCGGGCAAGAGCACGCTGCTGCTGAACGTCGCCAATGCGATCGCTGAGAAGACCGGCAAGCCCGCCCTCTACGTCTCCGGCGAGGAGAGCGTCCATCAGATCGCAGTGCGCGCTTCCCGAATCGGAGTAAACAGCGAGCAGCTATTCATCGCCGATGAAACCGATCTCGCAAACGTCATTGGCCACATCGACGAACTCGGCAAGGACGCCTCACTGGTGATCGTCGATTCGGTGCAGACCATCGCGTCGGCGGACGTGGACGGTCGCGCCGGAGGCGTAGCCCAGGTCATGGAGGTCGCTCAGGCCCTCACCCGCGTTGCCAAAGAACGCGGCATTCCGGTGTGCTTGGTTGGCCAGGTCACCAAGGAGTCCACCGTCGCCGGACCGCGAGCGCTCGAACACATTTGCGACGCCACGCTTTCTCTCGATGGCGATCGTCAAACGTCGTTGCGCCTGCTACGCGCAGTGAAGAACCGCTACGGGCCGGCCGACGAGGTCGCCTGTTTTGAGCAGACAGATAGGGGAATGCAGGAGGTCGTCGATCCGAGCATGCTGTTCCGCGAGGAACGCGCGGCGCCGGTGCCAGGAACGTGCGTCACGGTCACCATCGAGGGCCGTCGCGCGATGCTCGCCGAAGTTCAGGCACTCGTCGCTCCCACCACCAACCCGAACCCGCGTCGCGGTGTTTCCGGACTCGACTCCTCCCGAGTGGCGATGCTGGTAGCGATCACCGAGCGAGTGGCTGGACTCAAGCTCGCCGACAAGGACGTCTTCGTCGCGACAGTCGGTGGCATCAAACTTTCCGACCCCAGCACCGATCTCGCGACCTGTCTGGCTATCGGATCGGCCGGTAAGGACACACCCATCCCGCTGAACGTCGCTGCGATAGGTGAAGTCACCCTCTCCGGTGATGTCCGCCGCGTACCGATGATCACCCAACGCATCGCAGAAGCCACCCGGCTCGGCTACACCCGCATCCTCGCGCCCACAGGAACCCAAGGGTCGCTGGACAAGCGTGCCGCCGGCGCCGACATCGTCGAAGTAGCCAACCTGAGCGAAGCACTTCGTGAGATCCACGGAACTTCGACCGTGAATCCTGACTTCTAGCCCTTCTTGTTACTGAGGGCGAACGGTGTGCCATCGCTGGAGACACTCAGGTTCCGCCCGACCACTTCGTAGCGGCCAGCCTTGGCTTTGCGGCCCTTGCCCTCGTCTGGGCAACCCTTCTGACTGAGTCGGCTGTTCCAGGTCAAACTTGAGACCGCCTGCTGACCGGGAGCCATGAGGGTCACGCTCGATTCGTCGCTGGTGGAGCAATCGTCGCTGGACCACACGTGGTACCCACCCGAGGTGATCTCAAGCTCATTGGCCTTCGGTCCGATGTCCCGGTAACAGGGCACATCACCGACATTCGTAATGGTGAGGGTTAGGACGGGATCCTGTTGACCAACTCGATACGTGGATGAGTCGGTGGTTGCTGTGACCTCGATGGCCGAGTCCGTGCAGTCGGTGGGCTCAGCAGGAGTAGCGAGCGCCTCGTCGACAGGAGCATTCGGGTCCCTTTCCTCCACTGCCACTCCGTCATCCGTGGCCGACTCCGGGTCGGTTGCGGTGCCCGGTGCAGCTGAACTGCGGGCACCGAGCAGCCACCAAGCACCGAGCACCAGCGTCAGGAGAACCAACAGGATCGCACCGCGGCGGACCCAGTAGACGACCGGTGGCTCGGGTCCCACGGGTTGCATGAGGCCGGCCATGTTGTCCACGTTACTGCGAGGCGCTGCAACCCATGGAACGATCCAGGTCGTGGCGAAGGACACACCCCGCATCGAGCGCGTCTGCTCCTGGTTCGTGGACAACGCGCGGCCGCTGCCCTGGCGCTCTACCAGCCCGTGGGGAGTGCT
>Ga0181588_10001924_pt1 | contig 18186 bp, 10 predicted proteins | sample 071ome_26_FD_148607 | JGI IMG/M metagenome (GOLD analysis project Ga0181588, IMG submission 148607) | Coastal salt marsh microbial communities from the Groves Creek Marsh, Skidaway Island, Georgia - 071409BT metaG (spades assembly) | ecosystem: Environmental > Aquatic > Marine > Intertidal zone...
GAGGACGAGGAAGGTGGAAAGAGGGGTGAAGCTTTAAGCTTTAGTGTGCGTGCGTTGACAGAGAGTTCTCCTCGAACGCTCGACGAAAACGCAGAGAAAAGAGTGTGGCGCCGCGAGAAGTAAGTGCACGCGGTGGAAATCTCTTCGCGAGTGCCGGCGCGACGGTGTTCTATAGTTTACCTGCGTAGGGTTTCATCATTTCTTTCCCCAAACGAACCACAACTTCAAAGGAGCACCACGTGTCCCCTAAAGCAAAACGACGCCTGGCGATAATACGGCAAATACACACGCACGCACGCGAGCGCACTCGAAAGAGAGAGCGCAGAATCGACTACTCGACGCTGATAATATATAACACACGCGTATGCGGTGCGATGTGCGCGTGTTCGTGTAGGAGACAAAAAAGCGAATTGGGGAAAGTTTGGTGTTAGGTAACGCACGTTACTCTGAACGCGCGTTTAATCGCACGGATTTCTGCAATCTTTGCTCTTCTCGGGCTCTGCCCGTCCTCGAACGAGAGAGAGAGAGAGTAAACATATGCATCGATTTCTTTTCGCGCCGTCGTCGATTTTTTCCGACGAGAAGCGCGGCGATGGTGACGACGACGACAACCTCGGAAAAGGGAAAGATACTGATACTGATGAAGAAGTGCTTTTGGTCGTCGCCGCGGAGAAACGCGGACCGAAAAAGGCGTTCGTTTTATCACCGCCTTTAACGACGACGACGAAAGAAAGCGGCGGGGGCGCTCAGTCTTGGATTCGAACACTTTTCTTCGTCGCGGCGTTCTTATGTTTTGTGTTGTTTTACGAGGAGACTTTGGCGGTGAGGAAGACGCTGAGAGCGCAGTTGACGACGTTTGGTGGCGGCGGACGCGGCGCCGCGAGCGTCGCGGAGGATCGCCGTCGGAGTAGGAGGAGCGCGGCGGTACCTGGTCGAGATTCTCCTTCTTCTTTTCTTGGTGCTAATATTTCTTCTCCTCATGTATCTTCGGCTTCGTTGCGCCGGCACTTTGTGAGCGGCGAAGACCGGGACGGATTTTTTTTTCGATTCTTCGAGAAGAATTTCCAAGACGTGGAGAAGTTTGCAAACGAGAAACTTTCGAGAGAGCGGATGCGCGCGGCCGTGAGAAGAGACTCTAGGAAGCTGGCGTTATACGCGTTGCGGCGAAATACTAATAACCCTAGCGCGTTCGAATGGGTTCGGTTGGAAGGGCAGACGCAGTGGTGGTCCACGAATGACTTTCACGAATTCATGCGCGATAAAGTCACGGAGATTGGCCAAAAGTACCTCCCCGACGATTTTAAGGAGATGTGGTTTTTGATTAATTGTTTCGACGAGCCTTTGATGATGGGCGAGTGCCCGAAACAACAGCAACTGTCCAATTTGCACGGGGTAATCCAGAAAAGAACGTCGCCGTTTTCTTTTATTGGAGATGGCGTGGTCGTGTGGAGCATGGCGAAGGTGGACGGCTGTCACGACGACTTTTTGTTCCCTTTTCCCGATTATTTCGGGCACTTCAAGAATTACATCAGACAAGATGGGGAGAGAAAGAAAGGAGGCGCCTCATCGATACTAAACGCCACGGAACGTTCGTCGTGGGAACAGTTTCAGCTTCGCAAGGATCCGAGTTGGGACGAACGTTCGAACGATATTAAATTTAGAGGATCGTCGACGGGATCGAGTACGCCGGAGACCAACTTGCGCAACAGAGTGATTAAAGATTTGATAAATGAACCCGGTTTTGACGTAGGCTTTACGGAATTCATACAAGGGTTTCCGCAAGCTCACCACTTAGCGAAACCAAGGATGGGAGACGGCGATTTCGGGAAGAATAAAGTGCTTTTAGACATCGATGGTAACTCGCACTCGTTCAATAGGCAGTTAGTCATCGCTCGCGCAGGATCGGCGATGCTGCGCGTAAACGTGTTCGATGATTGGTTTAGTAGAGGTTTAGAGGACGGCGAGTTTAGCTTCACGGTGAATCCAGAAAACGTGCTGGCAGAAGCGAGGGCGTTTCGCGACGACAAGCTCCTCGGCGGAAAAGAAGGAGAGTTGGAAGACGTGCGACAATCGGCGATGGCTTTACAGGATTTGGCGCAATGGCTCGACGAGAGCGTCGGCGTTCGGTACATGGGAGAGATGATCAAACGATACGTAAAAGCGATGACATTAGTAGACTAAACAATCGATAACAATAATGTAAAATTAAATAATGTTACTACTACTACTACTACTACTAGTTGCTCCTACCGTTGCTGCTAAGCACTGCGTCTCGAACCAAGGATACCGCGACTTTATTTCTTCTCTGAGAGATGAAGAAGAGGAGGAAGAAGACGACGAAGAAAAGCACTCGATGCTTCTTCTCGCGACCGGAAAAAGCGCGACTTTACCTCCGTTGAAGTGAATTATCGAAGGCTCGCTGTTGTGCTCAGTATTTTCAACGGCGCACTTTGCCTCGTTGTAATACGCGCCGTTCGGATCGCGCGCCGCGTACCGGCCGTCCGCGAGATGAGACCCCCACCCTGTTTGGAAAATCGACGCTTTGTGGTCGAGAAGTATCGTAAATGCGTCTTCTTCTTTTTCCCCTCCTTCGTTCTTTTGCTTAATCTGACGCTCGTATTGCATTTGTAACAACTGCTGATCGTCGTCATTTTCCTTGCCTTCCTCCATGACAGCCTCAACTCTTTTCAACAACGCCTTCACTGCGTCCACTCTGCCCATCAAACTCCCGCTATTTAGAAAGTGATAACTCGAGTTCCCGGACACCGATTTAAACTGCTCGCAGTATTTTCTCCCGCCAGGTACGAGTTCTCTTTCTCCGTCCATGCTCGGCCAACAATTCCTTTCTGCACCAACCAAAACTATGGTGTGTTTCCTACTTTCATCCACCGGCGCGTCTCGAACAATCTGCTTATACTTTTCCATGATCGTCGCGCCGTCTTGAAAGTACAAGACGTCGCTCGCGTCCGCGATGTTCACAATCGTATCGCCGCTCGCGATCCCAAATGCCTCCCAGTGCTTCTCTCTCTCCGTAAGCGCTTCCAAAAAACCGTACATCTTTCTCGACTTGACCGTTTTCACTTTCGCGAACTTCTCTAAAGCGAAACCGTTCTTCTCGCCTTCGCTCTTCGCATCTTTTACGCCGATGACGTTCAACTCGATCCCGCGCAACAGCGCCGTCTCGACCCCGGCGCACACGCCTTCGCCGACAAAATCTGAAAACGTGATAAATACCGGCGATGTTTGCTCTCGCTGCTTTTCTTCGTCGTGTTCCCGGGGCGTCATCGTCCAAACGTTCGCATCCTCCGCCTCCCGGCGGTTGACCTCCTCTCCGGTGTCGTAAAGAGGGAAACCAACAAAGACTCGACGTCGCACGACTTTCCCAACCGCGACCAACTCTTCAAACAGTAAAGCGCACGCGATGACGACTAAAACGATGAACGTGTTCAATATCGCTCCTTTTCTGTTCCCGACGTTGTTGTTGTTGTTGATGCTGCTTCGATGGCGATGATGATGATGGTGTTCTTCTCGCGAGTCGATGACTACGCGCGATTCCATTTTTGGAATACAAAAAAACTCGCGGAGAACGCCAGCGCGCGCGCTCGGAAAAACACGACGCCGGAGAGGAGATGTTTGTTATAACCTCGCGCGAAAGGAGTTTTATTTCGCTCGGTGGATTGTGCTTCGAATCGAAGACAGAGGCAGAGAGAGAGAGATGCGGATTTTTAAAATGCGGATATTTAAAATGATGAACAAAAGTTCAATTTATTACACAAAATGAAATAATGAATACACCGCGAAGGGTGTCATCGACAGCCGAGAACGACGCATTTCTGGTCGTATATGCCTCTCCCTATGACGTCTCCGCCTGCAGTCGCGTGCTCTTTTTGGTACCGATCGATGCGAGTTTTACAAGTTTTCGAACGCTCGTCGAAGGTGAACTTTTGACATCCCGCTTCGCCGGCGCAGCGCCAGTTGCACTGGACGCGGTTCGGGAGGACAAAGACAGGGGAGGAGAGATGCGCTTCGTCTTCTCCTCCTCCTTCTTTATCTCCTTCTTCACCTTCCTCTCTTCGCATCGAAACCAACGCGTGGACGATTCTCGCAATCATGCCGTCGTCGACATCTACGCTCGCTTTGCGGGATAAGTAGCGACAGTAATACATTTTCATGCAAGCGTCTGTCGTGAAGAATTTCGCGATGAGTTTTGAAACGAAACCGACTGGTTTTGATTGCGAATACCCATACGCGAGATTAAACTCCAACGCTAAACGTTTGTATCCGTGTTTGTAATACCTGGAAGGAAACGCTTCGTAAAGGAGCGCGTTTTCAGACATGAAAACTGCGAGCATGGATTGAAATCCGTGCGGTGTGAGCACCAAAGACGCGCTTCCAACGCATTTGCTCAGTAAACACGGCGGGTTCTTCTCGTCGTGCGTGAGTACGAGCACTCGCCAGTGAGAGACAGTGCCATGTCTCCTCTTACTTTCTGATAAGTTTAAAAGCTCTTCCAATTTCGCACGCACGCTTTGAACGTCGTCGATGGCCCGACCGGCGTTGCGATTGTACACGAGCGCGAGTTTTACTTCTTCGCCCCTGCTGTTGCCATTGCTTCTGCTACTACTAATACCGCTGCTGCTGCTATCGTGACTAATGCTGCTGCTGCTGCTACTACTACTACTACTACTACTGCTTCTATCACTAACACTAGTTTCTATCCTTCTACTTTCATCGTGTTTGCGTATTTGAGAAGCGATGCGGAGACATCCGTCCAAGGAATCCGAGTTTACATTTTCAGCTCCTTCATCGTCGTCGTCGAGGGAGAAGGAAGAGTGCCTCGGCGGTGAGCACACATTTTTAATCGCCTCGCGAATACTTTCACTGTCACCCGCGTTTGGCATCCACGCACCTCGATCGACGTGCATGCCGCCAAAACTCCCCTCGTACAAACTCTTCTCCACGGCACCGTTCATCTTATTCTCACCGTCGTCGTCGTTCCCATCGCCGCGCGCGTAGGCATAGTTTTCAGGCGGTTCAACGTTTACGACTTCAACCATTCCGTTCCACGCATCAACACCCTTCTCGCCGTTTTCTTCCATCGCGCACAACGCGAGCAAACTCGCCGACGACGATTCGCGAAAATTCTCCACGAACCGTCTCCTCAGAGACTGCCTCGTGCGCGACACCACGAACGTATCTTCCGCTCTTTTACCTCGCCCATCTATAAACGTAAACACCACCTCCTCGCATCCATTCTCGTCCTTAAATTCCTCGCAGTAACTCACCGCCAACAAAAATCTCGTCGTCGGCGAGAGCGTTCGCAAAAACGTCTCGCTCGGTACCGTCAACGCCACCGTTTTCGTCGTTCTTTTCGTCGTCGTCGTCGAAAATTCTCCTCCACCAAAATCAGCTCCGACGAGAGGAGCATCGTTGTTGTTAATATCCTTCCTCCTTCGTCTCTCGCGCAGCCTCGAGTGCGCGTGCGCGTGAAACTCAGCCACGTGAAACCAGTGGTTACTCGCGTATCTTCTCTCTTTCGGGTTCACGAGCGCGTAGCGTCGCGCTCTGACGACGAACGCTTTCGAAGAAGACGAAGAAGAAGAGAAATAAGCGCGAACGCACGCGGTCGCGCCGTTTGCTGTCGTCGTCGACGACGACACGGACGACGACCGTCGTCCCGAAGACAGATGAAGAACGACGACGACGACGACGACGAAAACTCCAATCCGCTTCACCATTCTTTGTCGATGAGAAGAATAAAAGAGCTTCACAATCCACCTGGGAACAACAACCGATGACACTCCTCCTCGAGGGCAAAAGGCGTTATTCTTCTTCTCGGGTGAGGAGAGAGAGGAGAACACGGGTCTCATCCTTCTTTGTTGCTTTCAAATGAATGGCATTTTGTCGTTGCGCGTGGGGGAAATGCGGCACTTCAAAAGCGCTTAAAAATGGTGATGAAAAACACGACCAGACGATAACAAACGCACTCTCTCTCTTCGCAATGTTTTCCCGTTCGGAGGACTACTCGTCTGTTGCCGATGTCGTCGTTCGAGCGCGCCTGGAAGTTGTTCTTCCGCGACTTGGAGGAGAAGACTTTAACGACGAGGTCGAGGAGAAAGAGAAGACGATGGTGCGCGTCACTCTGACGATTCCGAGCAACGACGACGACGACGGCGATGAAGAAGAAGAAGAAGAAGAAGAAGAAGAAGAAGACGATGGTGCTAACGATAACGCGCATCGGCACGAGCGGAACGCGTCGTTCCTGTCGAACGTGTCCTCGATTATCACGCTCAACACGCTCAACGCGGAAGACGACGCGGAAGACGAGGAGGCTGGGAAGAGATTTCTGTTTTCGCAGGATGAGAAAATTGGTCACCTGGAAGAGGCGATTGCGTTCACGGAGGAGGATTTCGTGCGGCCAAAGTTTGCCGCGAGTCGTGGTGCTGGTACAGGCACGACGGGCAGAACGCGGGAGCAGCAGCAGCGGCACGATCGCACGGAGTCGTCTCTGAATAACGCGACGACGTGTTCGATTTTGTCTCTGGAAGATTCCGCGTTGGAGGCGGAGGCGCTCGCGGCGAGGGGTCGGATGTACGAGCAAAATACGGATTTGATGGGAGAGGAGGAAGAGGTAGATCCGAGGGTAGAGACGGCTTTGGAAGATTTGAACGACGCCGCGGAGGAAGTGAACAAAGCTGAGCAAGAGTACGATCGAGGGAAGCGGACGTTGAGAGAGGAGAAGGAGCGCGCGAAGGAAGCGGTGGACGGGATGTATAAGCAGCTGAGCGGGGCGGTGAAGAAGGCGGTGCCGGCGTTGCACAAGAGAGCGGTGGCGAGTTTGTATCAGAATAGGAGTCAAGAGGCGATGATTGCGCACGCGGAATGTTTCGATCATCACGAAAAGTGTAAGAGAACGGTTTCAAAGTTAGAGAGAATGTTAGCCAAGAGACGAGAAGAAGGGACGAGGGGAGACGGAGGAGGCGATTCTCCTCGTTCTTGCTCTTCTTCTTCTTCTTCTTCTTTTAGCAAAGACGAAGACGAGGAGGAGGATAAGGAAAACGTCACAGACGACTGCGACGACGAGGAGGACAACGAACACAGCGACATCGCCAACCCAGAGCTCGCAACCTCTCCTTCAGCCTCTCCGAAGAAGAAGAAGAAAAAACGGAAGAAGAAAAAACTGGACAAATCGAACCTCCGCCTCCTCGAAAAACTCTCCGAGGCCGTCGCCAACGTCGCCGAAGCCGAACGCGTCATGCGTCGCGCTTTGCTCGCGCACGAAACCAACGCCAAACTCGCCATGGAAGCCGTCGACGAGTGCGCTCGCCTCTCCTCCAACACCAAAAACATTCGCGCGATTAAAAAAGCCCAGCCGTACTTTGCGATCAAAAAAGAAGGCGAAGACGCCATCGAAAAACTCGAATCCTCCGTGAAAGAGATGCGCGCGAGAGTAAAATCGAGCAAAGCCAGATACGGCGAGTGTCTGGAACAGCTCGACGCCATCAGCAAAGAAATACACGAGAGAAGAGAGCTGGAGAAGAAGACAAAGGCGCTGAAATTGATGAAGAGCGCCACTCAATAAGGCGTTTCCAAAAACGCAGAGAAGAGAGAAAGCGAGAGCAAGCCCGTCAAACGAAAGGCGCGAGAAACTATATAGAGGAAAAGTGTCGCCCCGTATACGTATACGTATATATATATAGAGAGAGAGAGTTACCACTACCGCTTGTAAGATCATAGATCCGCGTACGCGCTCTTGTAGAATTCATACGTTTTCGCTCGTATTTTCCTCTCTTTTGGAAGTTTTGGATAAAGTTTTTGAGGTCAAAATTGCTTCAACATTATTCTTTTGGACGCCGCGCGCGCTCGCACGGTGAGTATTCTATCGCCGCCGCCGCCGCCACCACCACCACCACCACTACCATCACGACCACCACCAGCAGCTGCGAAAAGAGAAAGAGAATACGTTAACGATGACGACGACGACGTTAACGCTCTCCTCCTCTCTCCTTCGTTGTTTTTACGGCGATAACGACTTCAACGGGGGAAACAAAGGACGACGACTTTCCGTCGTCGGGAGAGCGACGACGATAACGGTCGGGAAAAGAATTGGTGGTGAAGGAGAAGGACAACGACGACGACTCGCGAGGGTCGCGGCGACGACGATGTCTTCGTCTTCGTCTTCTCCATCTCCATCTTCTTCCTATCCTTCTGCTTTGGAAAAGTTGAAGCCTCCGGAGACGCTGACGGCGACCGATTTCGTGGTCCAAGTGCCCTCTTCGCGACCGGCGGAGGCGATGTTACCGCCGCCGCCGCCGCCGCCGACGACGACGGTCGTGTCTTCGTCCATCTCGGATCCACAAGTCGTGCAAACTATTCTTCAAGCGCTCGCGTTGTTTGCGTTTGGTGGTTTCCTCTCGCTCTCGGAGACTGCGCTGACGACGCTGTGGCCGTGGAAAATCAAGGAGCTCGCCAACGAGGAAGGACCGACGTCGCCGTTCTACGCGGTGCAACAAAACGTGACTCGATTCTTGACGACTATTTTGATTGGGAGCACGGTGAGTTCGATTTTAGCGACGGCGATGATGACTGAGGCGATCGTGAAGGTGTACGGGGAGAAGGCGATTGGTCTGGCGACGATTGCGATGTCGGCGTTTGTTTTGTTATTTTGCGAGATTGCGCCGAAATCGATCGCGGTGCAGCACGCGTTGGCAGTTGGGAGGTTAGTGGTGACTCCGATACGGTTGATGTCGACGATTTTGTACCCGCTGGGTAGGATATGTACCGCCATAGTGGATTTTGGATTTCATTTGTTGCGGATACAAACGAGCGCCGAGCCATTCGTCAGCGAAAACGAGTTGAAGTTGGTATTGAGCGGAGCGATGGAATCGAATTCTATCGAAGCGAGCGAGCAGTCGATGATACGAAATGTTTTGGATTTATCGAACACACCAGCAAGGGAGGTGATGACGCCTTTGGTGCAAATTTGCGGTATTGAAAGCAAAGCGACGTTGGAAAATTTGAAGGAACTTTGGAGGGAAGAGAAGTATACGAGAGTGATTGTATTCGACGAACGAGTTGATAATGTGGTTGGCGTTGTAAACGTGCTATCGATGATGGAAAGAGATGATTCTAAATCGGACGACACTATCGAAACGATTATGGATAAAAACGTCTATTTCATTCCCGAATCGATGCCGGTGGAGAAATTGTTGAGCGAGATGTTGAGGAGAAAGATTCACATCGCCGTCGTCGTAAACGAACACGGTGGAACTATAGGGCTTGTGACTCTCGAGGATTGCATCGAGGAAATCGTGGGCGAAATCTACGACGAAAACGACGACGATGAGTGGGGCGAGATCAAGTCGGACAGGGAGGATGATTTCGAAGAAAACGACGCGAGAGGCAAAACTTTGCCGAGGTTCGTGTACGAGGTTGTGGAAGAAGAAGTAAACGGGAAAGACGTCGATATCAACGGTGGCGTTGGGAACAGTAACAGTAGCAGTAATAGCGATAGTAGTAATAATAGCGGCGGTAGCGGTGATAGCAGCACTGGTAGTAGCGGTAGAGTGTACGAAGTGGACGCAAAAGCTGATATCGAAGAGCTCGCGGAGTATTTAGAGATTGATATTCCCAAAAGCCCACTCTACGAGACCGCTGGAGGTTGGGTGTGCGATATTTTCGCGCGAATTCCAAAAGAAGGCGAAACATTTTCGGTTTCTTACCCCGTCTTACAAGACGCTTCCGCTTCGACGCTCGCGTTGGCATCGTCGTCGTCTAACAGCAAGTTGTACGTGGACTACGCTGATGATTCGGAGGAAATTGATGGTTTAGAAGAAAATGCGGACCATAGAAAGTCCGACTTTGATCTCGACGACGATTACGCGTCTAGTTCGTCTTCCTCCTCTTCTTCGTCATCATCAAACGGTGGCATACCTGAACTGGTTTTGAGAGTTGCCATCGTAGAGGCTGACGAAAGGCGAGTTTCCTCGATTAAAATTTCAATTGGCGAAGAAAGTAAGAAGCAGGAGAAACGGGAAGGAAAAATAAATGGTAGCACCAACGACCGTCGAGGAATGAACGGCGTCTCGTCGTCTACTAAACAACAACGACAACAACCGGTATCGTGATGACGTTTCTTAAAAATAAATGTATATAATTAATTAAAAATGTTATGTGAAAAAAATAAGTTCGGATGATTTGAGGCGTTTTCGCGCAAGCGAAAGGAGAACCTTCTCACGCCTCTACCGCGCCAAAGTCTACGCGAGAAATGGTAACATCCTCATTCATATTTTGTTTCTCAGCAGCGTTCATTTTTCCATCTCCCGTAGCCGCCGACGACGACAACGTGTAAGATTCTCCGAGTCGTCGTTGCGACATCAGCCATTTCGTGATGCGACTGAATAATTCGAGCGATGTCTTTTCCTCGAGAAAGTGATCGGTTCCATCAATCGTCCAACTTTCGAGAGTGCCTTCTCCTCGACACTGTTCGTACGTGGTCACGTCGACGTTTACTTCTTTGGGAGCTCGTCTTTGCGTAGCCTCGGTTGGCAGTGTAAATTTATCTTCGTCGAAACGCTCGCTCTTGCAACCAAAAGCTGAAGAAAGAATCGACATCGACTCGCGAAAGGACGGGAATTTCGTTCCGACGATGTTCACTCCACCTTCGATGGGTACCACGGTATCGCCCGTACCGTGCACGCCGAGAAAATTCGTCGCCTTTTTAGGCTTGCACTTGGATTCATCGGCGAAAGTTGCTCCGGCAAATGACGCGATGGCACCAAAATATTCTGGTTTTTCGCACGCTAATCGATTAGCCATAAAGCCCCCGGTAGCGATTCCAAACAGATACACGCGATTCGCATCGATGTTCGGATACGCTTCCTTTACTTTTTCAATCGCATCGACGATGTATTCCGCGTCGTTGTTTTCCTCCATTTTGGCAGATTGTTCAAGATTGCAGCACGCGTCGCTTCCGGCCCAAGCCGCGCACTGGAACTCCGGTCCGATTCGAGACATGGTACTGTTGATCCAATTCGATGTCAAACGATCTGCGAGGTAGTTATTCGAATCCGACGCGATGTTACACAAAGCGCAACTCCTCGTGTTGTGCGGCGCCGAAAGAGGCAGGTACAAAAACTGATCCGAGGTGATTCGCTCTCGCATGCCTATTTGCATCAGCGTTTGCCTTCTCTCTCCTCCGCCCCCGGGCGACGCTCGAGCCGCCGTGAACGAATACAACTGCTGCGCGTCGTCGCCGAGACAAAATCCGTGCAAGTACACCACCAGCGGGTACGATTTGTCTTCCGTAAAGTCGTTCGGTTTCAACACCGAAAGAGTCGTCGATATCGGTAACGAGGCGGAAATATCTGATCTCGTGTAATCGAACGACGACGACGACGCTTCGGCGAAGCAACGACGGACGAGAAGAGAGAGCGCGAAAACGACGAGTGATGACGACGACGACGACGACGACGACGACGCGCCGAAAACAGGAAAAGGCGGTCGTCGCATGTTGAAAAGAAAGATGTGAGGATTTCTCCTTCGAATATTTTTTACCACATCGGAAAATCGAAAAGACGTTTCGTTGCGCAAAATTTTACGTCGGAACCAACGCCGCGCTACCTAACACGTATGTCTCTAATTTAATTACTAAAATCGCTTCTATTACTATCGCAACTGCGTCTCTCGACAGCGCCGCAGCTCTTATTAATCACTACCATCGCTTTTAATAAGACTATTATCGCAACTACTACTACCACTACTCTCGACGGCGCCGCCGCAGCGCTTCGACGCGCTCGCCGAGCACCCGACGTAACATCCGCCAGCCTCTTCGCCTTCGCTTCCGTCCGCGACGCGCCCGTAACAAAATTGACACTCTAAGGTTTCGTAATTCGGAATTAGCGTCACCGGCAAACCGACTTTTTCCGTGAAAAAAGTCTCCGTCGGTATCTTGCACACGTTCTTACACACCGACACGCACCCTGACTCCTCCAAAACCCGGCACCTCTTCACCAAAACGCCTTGTTTGTACCCGCTCTTCTGACTTTTCTTCCCGGGCGCGAACACTGCCTCGAACGCGTTCGCCGGTGCCCCGCTTTCTTCCACCGCGTACTCCTCCGGCACGTCGTTCACCTCCGCGTCGCCGACCAACCACGGCAACAGCAACGGCGTCACGAACGCCGCGTGTCGTCTCGCGAACCACTCCGGAAAAAGTCTCAAAAACCACCCAAACGCCTTCGCCGCTCCCGTCGGTATGAACGATTCGATGATCGCCAGACCGAACATTCGTTGCTCTTCTTCGCTCGAACTCTTCGCCACCGCGCGTACGCAGCGACGCGCCACGTCTCGCTCAAAGTTGATTTTTCCATCATCGTCATCACTCGTTGTTCTTCTTCCCTTTTCTTCTTCCAATTCTCCCTCTTCTTCGTTCAAAAACTGCGCCAAACGGCTCGCGAATATCGATATCAAAGCTCTGTCGATTTCGGAATCTTTTCTCTTCTTCGTTTTCATCGTCCGTCTCTCTTCTTCCTCCTCCTCGTCCTCGTCGTCGTCGTCGTCGCGAGAGGAAGAAGAAGAAGCGGACGCCGGTGGTGGCGGTTTTGGAGTAATCCATCGCCTTCCCGAAGACGAAGACGAAGACGAAGAAGAAACGCGTCGTGGTCGACGACGACCACACGTCTTCTCACTCTTCCTCGAGGAGGAGAAGAAGGAGGAAGAGGAAGAAGACGACGCGGCAAAGCGCATCATCATCGCGACGCGTTTTTGTGCGGTTTCTTCTCTCGAACGATTTTTGGGGGAAATTCGCTTTTTCTCTCCGCACTATTTGCCGCTCGCACTTCTTCTTCTTACCTCGTCGTTTCAGAGAGAGAGCGATAGAGAGAGAGAAGAGAGAGAGAGACTGTGAACGGCGAGAGAGAGAGCGATAGAGAGAGTTAGAGATGCTGCGGCGGCGGCGCCTGCAAACGACGACGCGCCTTTGCGGTTTCCCCAACAGAGGCCTCGTCCTCGTCGCTCTTTTCTTCGTCGTCTCGCTGAGAAGCACCGACAACGTCGTCGTCGCCGCCGGCGCAAGAGGAGAGGACGCGCCGTTGTGGTGCGAACCGGATAACTGCTACGATTTGTTGGAGGTGCATCAGCACAACGCGACCAAGGCGCTGATTAAGAAACAGTACTTCAAGTTTTCGAGGATGTACCATCCGGATAAAATAGGGACGACGACGACGAGCGGCGAGAACGACAAAGACGACGAAAACGACGACGAAAACGAAAACGCTGGGATCGAAGAACGACGAAAAGAGATGACGCAGAAGTTTGCAAAGCTCGCGCGAGCGTACGAGATATTATCGGACGAAAGGAGACGCCAGGACTACGACTACGCGTTGAAGTATCCGGAGGATAGAGAACGGAACAGAGCGATGTTTTACAGAGACAAGTATTCAAACCAAGGCATGAAGGCGAGCGTTACGTATATCCTTCTCGGAATCGTGATCGTGGTGACTTTGTTTCAGTTCTTCAACGATAGGAGCGTGTATAGAAATGTGTGGTTAGATTTCAAGGCGAGCGACGTATACGCGCGAGAGATGAAGACGAGGTTGAAGAAGGTGAACGAGAGGAGGATGATGGCGAGCGTTGGCGGCGTCGGCGGGAAGAAGAAAGGCGGAGGGAGCGGAGGAGTAGGAGGAGGGGGGTCCTCGAGCTCGTTGTCGACGATGAATAGAGAAGATTCCAATTCGTCTTTGAACGCGTCGACGAGCGGGAATAACAACAACAACAAAGTGCACGCCAGTAAACGCGAAAAAAAGAAGTTTTTGAGAAATCGGAGCAAAGAAGACGAAGAGAGAGATATTTTAGACATCGAAGACGAGTTGAGAGCGCAGTTGGTGGAACAAGGCGTGTTGTCGACGCCAAACTGGAGAAACTTGGCCGTTGTCGTCGTTTCTAAATGGGCAGCGAAGAAGGCGAAAGAGCTCGGCGCCAAAGCGAAAGCGAAAGCGAGGGATCTCTCGAAGAAGAAAAAGTAGATAGATTACGTACCCGTTGGTACCTACCACTGTTAGTAAATACTACTATGTTATGCTTGTCGTTCCTTACATCTTTTCGGGATTTGACATACTAAACTACATCATCTAACTTTCTCTATCATTTTTACCTACTATGTTAAGCGCTACAATTTACTCTCTCTTTCTATATTTGATCGTACGTTTCCCTTCGAAGTTTATTGCCCAACGTCAAGTACGCTTTTTGAATCATCTGGAATTTTTCCACTTTTCCACCTTTCTTATCTGGATGCCATCTGTGCGCCAATCGTCGGTAACTATCCTTGATCTCCTCAATCGTCGCCTCGTTGCGTTTGTCGTCGAGTTCTAAAATCTTGTAAAACGATTGCGAATCCGTGGAGAGTCCACGATTTGCCGCCTTCCTCGACGCACGATCCCAATCATCTCCCCATTTCAAACGCTTTTCTTCCGCGCGCCTCTCTGCTTCCAACTTCTGCGCGCGTTGGCTCTCCAACTCCTCCCTTCTTTCGTTCCTCTCTCGACGCCGGTAGACTTGATTCTCCCAAATCGCCAACGCCCACGATTTTCGTTCCTCGTTCACCCAATCCTCCCGTTTCGTGCGTTTCCACCGACTCCACTCCGCATCGTCTCTCGCGAGCTGCGCACATTCGTCGAGCCAATTTATCGATTGCTCTGTCGCAAAGTTAAACGCGTTGTGTTCTTTTATGACATCTTCTCGATCCTTCTTTTGTTGCGCTCGAGAGCGGAAATCCAACGTTTTCGCGTAGTGTGATAGCAACGCCGCGGATATCACACCGGATAGGAAGGATAAACCATAATCCGTCATTCCAGAAAACATGAACGTCAAAGTACTCATACTTATACCCCCGATACCCATGGCTCGCTTGGAGCATGCCAATTCATCGCAGGCCACATTCCCAGATGTCCCGCACACAATCGCGCTTCTTCGTAAATATCGAATCGTTTCCTTCTTTTCCGTTTCGTGTCCGTGCGTGAATTCTACGAGATACGCGGGCAAATACACCGCCAGCGGCGTTCCCCGAGATACGACTTCTAAGTGCACGAGCACATCTTTCACGTGGTTCGTCGAAAACGTGTCTTTGAGTTCCTTCGAAGCTTTTTCACGAAGATCGTCTCGAATATTTGCCAACGCCAACGTCCACGCGAACGAACGTTTAATTTCAAACGGCAACACGGTCACATCACGCGAGTTCTGCATTTTCTTATTTGCTTCTTCAACCTCTACTTCCGTCTCTCCTTTTTTTCCTACGCTTCCTGCTAATGACGCCGGCGGCTCGATCAACCTCGCAAAATCCGGCCGCACCGAAAACGTCGCAAACTGCCTCGCCGCCGCGTCCTTCTCGAAATCGTATCGCACCGCCTCGCCGTCGTTAAATTCTCGCCACTCCTCGATCTCTTGCCACTCCACGTCGCCGTCCTCGCCACCTCCTTTCCCTTCTTTCCTCTCTCTCCCGCTGAACCCAACCTTCGCCTTATACTTCACCCGAAACGAAACGTCCGCAAACTTCCAATACGGTATCAACGTCTTCAACACCCTCGGACCTCCGCCGCCGCCGCCCGCCGAAGAATCAACAACCTTCCTCGGTCGCAACGGATCGCGCTTCAACCATCTCTCGAAAATCTGCAGCGCCTCTCTCTCCGTTTCGACGGTAAATCCGACCGTTTTCGCCCGGCACGATCCGAGCACGTGGTCTTCGTCTCGTCGCGGTTTCTTCTTCGCCAAAGTCGAAAAGCCATCGTCATCGTCATCGTCATCGTCGTCATCATCCACTTTTTCCTCCTCTTTGTCCAACGACGAAGCGCTCTTCTCGCTGTTGTTCGTCGCGGCGTCGTTAAACTTTGTCGTCGTCGACGATGAAGTAAACGCGCGACGACAAAAAGGGAAAGATCTGGTGGCAGAGCACGTCGTCGTCGTCGTGGTCGTCGTCGTCGTCGTCGTCGCGGCGTTCCTAATAACTATGCGCATCATTTCCAGCGCGCGCGAGGGGTGTCGCAGGCGACGCATCTCTCTCTCTCTCTCTCTCTCTCTTCCGCGCGTATACAAAAAAAGCGTTCTCAAGCGCTACGACCGAGTGAGCGCGGTGCTTCTCTCCTCGTTCGCGCATAATGACCGTCGTTATCGTTGTTTTCGGCGTCGCGCTGCATCGTTGTCGCGCGTTTTTCGTCCGTTTCGGGAGAGAAAAGTGTGCGCGCGTTTTTTTTTTCTCGCGATGGTTGATGATGAAAATGTTCGATGGAAAAAATTGATGCGTGATGTGGATTTTAACAATTTCTCTATTACACACACGCAGGAATAGCTCTCTCTCTCTCTCTCGTTCGTTCGTTCGTTCGTTCGTTAGCGCTAGTTCTTCTCTCTTCTTCTAATGTCGTTTTCGTCGTCGCGATATCTTCTTTCTTCTTCCGCGTCAATCACGTGATGCTCATCATCCCTCGCAAAACCATCTCTCGCAACTGCCACGTCGGCTTGCTAAATTTCCTCCCGTCTTCGGTTTCAAACTCCACGTCGGATAACTGCATGGCCCATAAATAGTGCACGGATTGAATGTCGTCGTTGGCACCTTCGATGATTTCTTTCGTCTTCGCGTCTCGGACGCAGTTGACTTGTTGGCAGGCGAATTGTAAAACTACGGTTGGAGCGTTATCGAGGACGCGGATTTCCACGAGTTCGAGTTCGCTGACGTGTAATAATCGCGCGTCGACAACGTGACCTAAAGACTTCCAGGCGTTGATTTGACCGTCCATGCGCTCGATAATTTCCGGGGAGATGTTTTCCATTTTCTTCAACGCCTCGACGTCGCCGAGGAGGTAGGATTTGATGACGTCTGGTACCGTGGATTTGACTTCGCTCAAGAAATCAGACGTGTTGAAACCAACATCCATTTGGCGTATGAGTTTTATCGCTTCAGCTTGGTCTGTCTCTCCGAAGAACGATTCGGAGGCGTCTTGGATGCGATGGACCATGGGAGAGTCCGAGGTTTCCCATCGTTCGCGCAAATCCTCCTGGACGTTTTTCAGTTTTTTCACCGCTTCGGATTGTTGCAATCTATCTAAATTTTCCTCGCTAAAACCGAGCTTTTGTTTCACGTCTTCAAACATGCGCTCGAATCGAGTCGGGTCTTTCGGCTTGACAATTTGTACGGCACTCGAGGCGGGCGCATCGCCATCTCTAACGGCGGCGGCGGCGTAGTCTCGCATTTCCTTTTCGCGTTGTTTTCTCCGCTTTTCTTTAAACTGCTCGGCTTCGTCCATGTTGAGCAAACGGACTTCTTCTCGGATAGCCTCGAGCGCGACGTTAAAGTAACGGCCGATGAATGACGTCTTCAAGGTCGACGTCGATGCGCTCGACGACGACGCACCGCTGCTACTGCTCTCATCAGAGGCAGAAGATGCATCTTTCCCCGACGTCGACGTCGCCGCGTCTTCCTTCTCGCTCTTGCCAAACATCTTCTCCATCCCAACCTCTCGCTTCATCTCTTCCTTAAACTTCTGCGCCTCGGAAAACGCCTCTTTCACTCGAGGGTCCGACCGAAGTTTTTCTCGTTGCTTCCTGAACGAGTTCAATAAATCTTGCGCTTTCTTCGACGTGCTCGCCGCCGCGGAAGTCGCCGCGGACGCGGCGGCGGCGCTCGCAGCCTCTTCTTCTCCTTTCTTCCTCCCATCGTCACCAGCACCACTCCCATCGCTCGTCTTCGAACCGCTCTTGTTCTTGTTGTTGTTGTTTTCGTCGTCGTTCGAAGATGGAGAAGAGGAGGAAGAAGAAACAGACGTCGAGGTACCGAACAACGCGCGCCCGCTCGTCGTCGTCGAAGAGAACGGCGACGACGACGACGACGACGACGACGACGACGCAATCCATCGCCCGACGGCGACATCTTCGGCCATCATCATCATCATCGTCGGGAAAAAAGAAGGACGAAATCGCGATTTCGAACGACTCTTCTCCAACGCGGCGGCGGCGGCAGTTGCGGCGGCTTTGCGGGACGATCTTCGAGCACCGGCGGCGATCATATTTTTCTCTCTCTTCTTCTTCTTCTTCTTCTTCTTCTCGCGCGATGATGATTTTCTCTCGCCGCTCGCCGGGGTCTCTCTTCCTCGTATTTAGGGTTACATGTAAACCCTAAACAGAGCGCACGTGCCACGTAAGCGT
>Ga0181588_10001930_pt1 | contig 18167 bp, 9 predicted proteins | sample 071ome_26_FD_148607 | JGI IMG/M metagenome (GOLD analysis project Ga0181588, IMG submission 148607) | Coastal salt marsh microbial communities from the Groves Creek Marsh, Skidaway Island, Georgia - 071409BT metaG (spades assembly) | ecosystem: Environmental > Aquatic > Marine > Intertidal zone...
GTTTTTGGGGAAACAAAAAAAGACACACTTACAAACTCATAAAATCTCTCCCCATAGTATAAATAATATTATAATAGAGCAATAATAATACACAGAAGAGAGGTGAGGAATCGTAGCAGCGGCGCGTCGTGGATAAAAGAAAGAAGCGCTCGCTCGCTCGCTCGCTCGATGGCACCTTCGTTCTGGTTCGGCGGAGGAGGAGGAAACGGAGACGCGGCGGAGAACTTTGACGGAAACACTCATCATCGCAGAGGAGGAGAGAGGAACAACCATCAAAGTGAGCGCGCGTCTTTGCTTTCCGCGCAAGGCTACGTCAAAGACGAGCGAGACGATCCGCAATTTTCCCAGAAAGCTAGGAGAGGGAGAGAAAAAGTCGCCGAGCAGCTTCTGAGAGACGCGCAAATGCGCGGAGGTTCAGGTTCAGGAGGAGAGAGGAAATCTTCCAGGCGGCACCATCGCGACCGGCATGAGGCCGCGGAATTGGGAGGAGGAGGAGGAGGAGGAAACGGCGGTTCTTTGTTTCCTCCTCGGATAAATTCGTACGGCACGAGCAATAACAACGAGTATCAACAGTATCAACACGGAACAAACGCATCATCATTAGCACCAACGACGTCGATTTCTCGATTACTGGGCGGGTGTTTGATCGCCGGCTCTGTGGCCATGGTGTGCACGGCATCTTCAGACTCAGTGATTGGACATTTGCTCCTTTCTCCAAACAACAACGCGAACGACGACATTGACATCAACGCTTCGAATAATCGAGGCGGCGTCGCATCTAGTTCTAAGCGAAAGTCTCCATCATCATACAGAGGTGGTGGAGGAGGAGGAGGACGAGGACGAGCGGGAATATCAGGATGGTCGAGCGAATATGCGACGAACTTTCTCGGCGGAGTGACAAAGAACGAGGACGATATCGAGGATGATAAACTCTTGGAAGAAGATTTGAGCAACGATGCCATCGCGTTGGCGAACGGCAAAACGTTACTAGAGAAATTTGATGCTGACGCGTTTGAGAAGGACTTGGCGTCAACCTCGGGAGATTTCGAAGACGAAGAGAAGAGAGATGTGCAGTTATCGGACGACGATTTGCTCACCACGTGTGAAGCGTGGAGAGTGCAAATTAAAAACGACGCGACGATGTTTCAAGCCCGATTGTTGAAACTTTCAGCCATTTTAGACGCAACGAGTGATGATTCGAGCAGGTTGCCGCACGATGATGTAGTTAATTCGATCAAGAGTGTCCGGAAGTGGCACACGACTACAGACGTGGACGCAACCGCAAAAGTAAAAGAGTTGACGCGAAGAGCGAAAATGGAGAAAGCTGGCGACGGCAATAAGTCTGTGCGAAGGAAGAAGCTCGAGGCTGAAGCCATAAAAGTCGAAGAGCTCGCGTCGACGTCTTTGCCCAAGCTTGAAAATGCTTTGAATGAAATCGAGGAGAAATTTATCCCGTCTTCGGCGCAATCGGAGCCAGTACGACAAAGAGCTGAACTCGGTGCTGCACCGACGCAATCTTCGTGGTTATCGAGTCTTTTTGGTGGCGTGAAAGCACCTATCAAAATGGCACAACTCGGGGCCGCTACAAATTCAAACGATAATGCTAAATTAGGTGCCGGATATAGCAGCGATCCCTGGGGAGCTCGCGGTGAATTTGACGATGAACTCGAGATGGAAGAGGAGCGCGACGTGAAGGATGAACGCAGGAAAAATGTAGCTTCTCTTCACGAGCGTCAACGTATACAAAAGCAAAAAGAAGAATTCGGATTAGTGGATGATAAAGCCGACGAATTACCCGTTCGTGCAACCTCGTTCGCGAAAGGACTTTCGAACCGACGCAGCCGTCGCGTGGGTCCCTTTTATGACTCGATGGGAAATACCGAGGAACAACGACTACGACAGCAACAGCAATATATGCCAGCTTCTATCACTCCTTCAACATCAGACGGCCGTATTTCTGAAGCAGATATAGAGAGAAGAGCGCAAGAGCTTGTTGATGAAGCGCATGGTGGCATCGACGAAGAGGAAGAGCGAGTGAACGAAGGAGAAGAAGTTTTTTACGACTTTGACGATGGATTCGCAGACGAAGGAGTTGAAGAGACAGTAGAAGACGAACAGTTCGTTCAAGAAGAAGAAGTGACGAAGCCGTCGAGGGCAAAGAAGCCGCGCGGATTGTCGGATCGACTTTCAGATACCGTACGAAGAGCCTTTGGGTACGCAGACCCAGGAGAAGAGTTCTTGGAAGAGGCGAGCGAAGAAATTCGAGAAGAAGAGGGAGAACAGATTGAGCAAAATGCGCAGCGTCAGCAGCAAAAGGTGCTCAGAAATGGGAAAAGAAACGGCATCATCAACAGCAAGAAGAAGGGATCATCTTCTTCTTTGTCTGGTGCGGGAGCTGCGACGACAACATCTAAAGAGAGAAAACAGCAGGAAAAGAGAGGATCAGCGACGACGACGGTAAGTATCAACTCGGGCGAGAGGATGAAGAAAGGCACCAATTCTGAAAGCGCATCGACGAAACCATTCTCAAAATTCAACGACATCAACGGCGATGACGATGAGCCCGTGGACACGTTCTCCGCTCGCATGAAGGCTGCCAAGAAATTGAAGGAAGCGCAAGAAAGTGGTTCGGCGACGAAATCGTGGAACTCGGCTGGTGAGGAGCACCAGATGAAGTTCAAGCCAGGTCAAAAGCTCATTGTTCAAGAGGATGGCTCGTTTGCATTTGCCGATGAAGATGACGTCAACTCGAAGGATTCCGACGCCGGTTTGCAAAAACGAAACGAGGAAACTTCGAAAGTTTTGCGCTCGCTCTCCGAGGATCAAGATTCGTCGTCGTCGCCGTCGTCATCGAGTGATGTGAACGAGAAAGAAGTGCAATCGCCGCCTCCGGCTATTTCGCCACCTCCGCCTTCCCCATCGCCTCCTCCTCCGAACGCGCCAGTCGCTCAACCAGTTGCTGTTCAACCTGCGGCAATCGATCCGACCCAGACTGCGCAAATGTTGTACCAACAAAATATAGCCGCCATGAACAATCAAATGATGATGAATGCCGCGGCGTCGAATAACAACAACGCGAATGCAAACGCAAACATGGGAAGTAATTTCAAGCTGACGTCGGAGAATCTAGATGCTGTCGCGATGGCAAAGCTAGAACACGATACGGCAAACAGAAATGCTTTGGAACTGTACGACATCTCAAACCAAAATCGAGACGCGGCTGAGTTGGCGAGATCAGAGCACGAAACTGCCATGCACTGGAGACAAGAAGCGCAAAAGAATCTCGAACGCTTAGAAGCGACTGCCGCGAAGAAAGCCATTTCGGAAGAAAATGCGGCGCAGCAACAAGAAAAGTTACAGAATTTGAACGCTTTAGTCTCTGAATTTAAAAAGGCTTTGGTGGAAGAAACGGCACTGCGACGTAAAGCTGACATCGAGAAGGAAAATTTGGCCCGCGAGTACGAGCAAAAGAAAATTGAAATTGCCACGAAGGCATCTGAAGCGCAAGGTCGCTTGATTGAGCACGCCAAAGATAAGATCTTAGAGGCTCGTCGCACTGCCGCGTTGGCGACGCAACAAGCGAACGAGTATTTAGAACAGGCAAAGAGAGAAGCGATAGCGAGGAGAAGAATCGGCGAGTTTGCCAAAAGATCAAACTCAAAAATGAACGAAGACAAGAAAGCTTTGGCGAAGAGACTCCAAGCTGAGAAAGATGAAATCTCAGAAGCCGCTAAAGAAGTTCAAAGATCTGCCGAGGAAGCGTTGATGAGATTGAACTCGGCTAACTCGCAAGCGCAGAAGGAAAGAGATCTCGCTTTGAGTGATCGTCAGCAAGCCTTAGAGGAGGCTAAACGAGCCGTCGATACGGCCAAAATGAGCTTAGACGGTATGAAGGAAATGTCGAGAAAAGCGCAAAAGTATAAGAGACGCCAAGAAGAGACAGTGGATTCGGTTAAAGAGTACATCAAAAACGACGGAGAGGGCAAGTTTGACAAGTTGGATAAATTGTTGCGCAAAGCCGAAGACGAAGACCTGTCCTCTTCTCACCCTGGTGGAAAGAAATCTAAATCTTCATCATCGTCAACCAAGAAGAAGAGAAAGAACAGCGACAAAGGAATTAAAGACATCGATGGAATGAGCGACGAGGACGCGGCGGCGGAGAAAGTAAAAAAGCTATTGGGCGGTGGCGGTGGCGGTGGCGGTGAAGGAGCCGACGCGGACGCTTCAGCTGACTCGGATGACGCGGTGGCAGAAGGAAGTGGGAAAGAAGATGATGCAATCTTGGAACCAATGACAGATGATGTCGACTCTATTTTAGCCGACGCAGAGAAGAACGGCGCATTAGCTGAAAGCAACTCTGAAGTATCCACCGCAGAAGACGTTCGATCTTCGGTTGAAAACTCTGGCGCCATCACGGAAGCGGAAGCGGAGAAGAATCTCGCGGCATACTTTGGAGAAACGACCCCTTCGCCAACGTCTGTTTTGTCCGCTAGCGATGATAGTGGCAAGGAAGAGGAAAGTAATGAGAAGAAAAGTGACGACGCAACTGAAGAGAAAACCTCCACCGAAGAAAACGTAGAAGCGGCGGACAAAGGAGAAAAGGAAGAAGAGGAGAAGAAACGAGACGAGGCTAATACTGAAACGAGGCAAAACGCCGCCGACGACGACGACAACGCTTCGGATCCGTCGTCCTTGATCACTTTAGACGATCAAGAAGTTTCAAACGTCCCCACGAGTGGAGTCGTCGCTTCATTAGGTTTTCCTGGCATAACTCGCATCGCGTTTGGCGAGCCGGAACAAAAAGCGTTCAAAGGGGTGTTCTTTGCGTACTTACAAGAGCAAGCTCCAGACTCGTGCGCTAGCGCAGACGATATGGAAACGTACGTTCAAGAGCGAACGAAAAAGACTGGTACAAAAGCGGAGCACTTGCGCGTGACATTAGTGTGCCCCTCGGCGAGCTCTGAAGCAGACACTTTGAAAGCGCAGCAAGTCGTTCGCGACGGCGTCTCGGACGGTTCGCTCTTGAAGAAGCTCGCCGCTTCCGGCATAAAGAGCCGCGTATTTATGGACGAATACGAAGACAAAAAAGAGGCAAAAGACGAGGGGGAAGATGTCGATGATACCACCACTACCGAAGAAGATGAAAAAGAAAGAGGGGTGAAGCAAGAGGAAAACGACGAGCAACAGTAGAAGTATGACAAGTTGTGATTTCAATTATCAAACAATTCTTAACACTCTCACATGTTTGAATTTTCCGTATTTTAAGTTTAAGGGCCATGGTACTGAAATACTAGTTCGCACTGCAGTGTATTCTCCATGGCATGTGATCATATTCTTTTTTTAAATGAGCTTTTCTTTTTTTCGTTCCTTCGTTTGAACAAGTCGAACATACAGAGAAAAAAAGATTCAAACGCTTCTCAAATCAACCTTCTTTAGGCCTTAGAGTCGAGCTCTTTTTCAAAATTGTACGCGGATCCACCGTGGTGCGAGGTGTCCAAACCAACTTCTTCTTCCTCGACCGGGACGCGGAGCACACCAGCAGCTTTGAGCGAGCCAAACAAGATTGCGCTCGTGGAGCCGACCCAAGCGATGATAGCAAGAACACCGGCAATCTGGTTGCCGAGCTGTTTACCGCCACCTCCGTAGAACGCGCCATAATCGTCAGCACCTCCTTCACACCCGTAATCGTTGAGCACGTACTTTTGCTTGGCGAAGAGGCCGGCGGCGATGACGCCCCAGGCGCCGCAGGCGCCGTGAACGGCAGAAGCATCCAGCGGGTCATCGATTTTCAGCTTCTTGATGAGTGCACTGAAGCCGTAGTAGACAGCTGCACCGATGGCCCCAATGACTGCGGCGGCCCAGGGTTCAACCACGACGCAGTTACCAGTAACAGAAACCAGACCGGCGAGGATCCCGTTGCACATCGGACCGACGTCCAGGTGCTTCGTCAAACTGTAATGGATGGTCAACGCTGAGATACCTCCGGCTGCTGCGCCCAACGTGGTCGTCACGGCAACGCGCGCCGCAGTTTCCATGTATTCGAACGCCAGAGTACTGACCGGATTAAAACCGTACCAGCCGAACCAGAGGATAAAGGTTCCGAGCGCGACCAACACAGACGAGTGACCGGGCATATCGATGACTTCTCCCGAGGGTGAAAATCGACCGGTTCTCGGACCGAGAAAGATCGCGCCAACGAGGGCAGCCACACCACCAGTCATGTGGACAATCCCCGAACCGGCAAAGTCAATCATACCGTTAGCACCGAGGTATGGTTCAACTCCGACCCACGGAGAGAGCCACCCTTTGTAACTCCATCCCCAGTGAACGACGACTGGGTAGATGATACCGGTCAAAGCGGCAGTGTACGCCAGATACGCTTTGAATTGGCACCTTTCCGCGACGGCACCAGATACAATGGTCGATGCGGCAGCGGCAAACGCCCACTGAAACATCCATCCCGCGTAATAACCGCCGGAACTTCCGAGAGGCGACATACTCGCCGCTTTGTTCATGAACACGTCCTTGCCGTTCCCGACAAACCCGTCGCAGTCACTTCCGCCCGTGCACGTGTCCTCCGTTCCGTAAGCGAGGTGGTACCCGAGGAACCACCACACCATGGCGCCGAGGCACCCATCCATTAGATTTTTAATCAGAATGTTTTTCGTGTTTTTCGCGCGAACCGAGCCGGCTTCCAGGAGCGCGAATCCAGCCTAAGATTTTTTACAAATATGTCAGAAACTTTACTTTAGACGAAGAAGAAAAACGCGCACCTGCATAATAAACACCAAGTAGGCGCCGATGAGCAGCCACTGAGTGGTCAAGAAGCCTCCTGTGGTTGAATCGGCCGCAGTGAGCTCCGCATCAGCCGAGGTGAGATTCGTCAAGTATTGGCACAACGTTTCTGTTCGAGAGAGAGAGAGAGAGAGAGAGAGAGAGAGAGTCGTGTTAGTTTGAAGTATTTTCGAGAGAGGAAAAAAACTTGAAAAATCGAGAGGCAGCAGCAGCAACAGCTCTAGAAAAGCTCTTCAAATTTTCTTCTTTCTGTCTTTTTTTTTTTTGCAAAAAAGGCAAACACCTCCCCTCTTCCCTTTTTTTTCTCCTCCTCCTGCAGCCTCAATTTAACCGAACTTTTTTCTTTTCCGCAAAATACGGAAAAAGTGGCATCCGACGCTTCATCGTTTTGGTAGTTCGAGCGACCACCATTAACTCTACCGTTTCCCGCCCAAACGCGAACGAATGCGTTTTTCTCGTGGCTCGTTTCGCGCACTCTCTCGTCGCATCTTTCTCGCGCCAGAAGGAGCGGGAAGTAAAATTTTGCGTCGCTTCGTGGGATTTATTATATCTGAAATTGCCGGAAACAGTTGCAATCGCGACGGCAGACCGAAAGAGAATAGGAAAAGAAGAGAAAAAAAACAATCAGACGTCTGCGCGCGATACTCACCGTGAGCAGGGCTACCATCGTTCAAGACGGCGAGTTCGCCGATGCAATTCGTAGTCATCGCAAAAGTTGTTGATGTGTAAGATGTGTTTTGCGCGCACAATGAGTGACGGTTCAAAAAAGAAAAAGTGCGGGAAAACCACGAAAAAAGTTGAATTTTTCCTCGATCTCTGACTTGAAAAAGTTAAAATTTTTAACCGTGTTTGGAGGTGGAGTGAGCGTTTCCTCCAGACACGTGTCTTCCTTTTGGGGGGACAATCAAAAAAAAAAACGAGAGAAAAGTAGTTGCAAAGTTAACTTCCTGACTTCGAAGCGACGACGCTTCGGACTTCAAAAAAAAGTACGAGAGTCGTTTTCCCCATTACGGAAAACAACGCGCGGAGAACGAATTTACCTCTCCCCTCACACATACATAAGAAAAAGAAAAGAATCGTTAGATAAGAATACACGATGGCTACGCATTGCGTCGGCGCCCTCGCCGCCTTGGCCGACGGTAAGCATCGCGTCGTCGACTGATAGTTCTTTTTTCCTATTCTCTTTTGGTTTTCGTCGTCGCAACTGTATTCAAGTTTTTGGGGGCTTTGGGGGGACAATTACGTGATGATGAAGAGTGAATTATCCACTCAAAACACACCGCGAGACAGAAAAATTAAAGAAGAGTAAACGCATTCAATGCGCTGAACTAATCGCGATACGATGCGTTCTTCTCGCGTACCACCTCCTCTTCGTTTCGTTTTAAGTCTGGAGCGCGCGCGAAGCGACGGCGATTCGGACAATTATATACATAATTGTCCGAATCGTTGTCCTCCTTTTGGTCCCTTTGTCGAAGGAAGAAGCCAAAGGCCAAGTCCGGAACACTTTTCGAAAAAGGGGGAAAATTTTTTTTCACACTATTAAAGCACGCAAAGTGGGAGGAAAATACTGACGACACACTTCTATATATTTCTCTCTCTCTCCTTATTAAAAATGAAACGTTTGTGCCGTGTGCCGTGAATAACAATAAACAGAATCCCTCTGTGAATACTTGGCCAGTAATGCTGCTGGTGTCGCAACCATCACGGGCTCCTCGGACAACCAATTTTTGTTGTCGTCCGCGTACCTCGTGTTCTTTATGCAAGCTGGATTCGCGATGTTGTGCGCCGGTTCGGTGAGATCTAAAAACACCAAAAACATTTTAATCAAGAACGTCTTGGACGCGTGCGTCGGGGCGCTCGCTTTCTTCATCTTTGGCTACGGTTTCGCGTACGGGAAGAAAGAAGGCAAATCAACGAATGAATTCATCGGCAACTGGAACTTTGGCTTGCAAGACTTCACCGACTGGGCTGGTTTCTTATTTCAATGGGCGTTCTCTGCGGCGGCGGCAACTATTGTCTCCGGTTCCGTCGCGGAAAGAACGGCGTTCCAAGCCTACTTGGGCTACTCTTTCTTTCTCACCGCCTTCGTCTACCCAGTCGTCGTTCACTGGGTTTGGGACGGAAGCGGATGGCTCAACGCGTTCAAATCAGGAGATAAACTCTTTGATTGTGGTATGTATGACTTCGCCGGCTCTGGCGTCGTTCACATGACTGGCGGCGTCGCCGGTTTGATGGGCGCCATGATTGTAGGCCCGAGAACTGGTAGATTCGGCCCGGACGGTCGCGTCGTCGCCATGCCGGGACACAACGCCTCGTTAGTTGTTTTGGGCACGTTTATTCTTTGGGTCGGATGGTACGGCTTCAACCCGGGTTCGCAGTTGGCCATCATCGGGTCGGAAGTCGTCGTCGCTAGAACTGCCGTCGCGACTACGTTATCGGCCGCCGCCGGTGGCGTGACCGCCATGGCCATCAACTACGGATTGTACCACGTCTGGGACTTGATTGCCGTGTGCAACGGTGTTTTGGCTGGCTTAGTCGGCATCACCGCCGGTTGCTCCGTCACTGAACCGTGGACTGCTATCGTTTGCGGCTTTCTCTCTGCGTGGGTCATCCACGGCGCCGGTAAATTACTCTTGAAGCTCAAAATTGACGATCCTTTGGAAGCGGCGCCGATGCACGGCGCGTGCGGCGCCTTTGGCGTCTTTTGGGTCGGTCTCATGGCAAAGAAGGAATACGTTGCCGAAGTCTACGGCGGCGCCGAGAAGTGCGCGGGCGTCTTCTACGGCGGCGACGGCGGTATGCTCGGCGCCCAAGTTGTTGGCATCATCTGCATTACTCTCTGGGTCGGCGGTTTGCTCGGCCTCTTCTTCTTGGCCTTGAAGAAAATGAACATGTTGAGAACGTCTGCGGAAGAAGAACAGTTGGGTTTGGATGAGTCCAAACACGGCGGTTCGGCGTACAACATGGAGTTGGTTGCTCCGATGCCGTCTTTGTAATATGAGAGAGACGGAGAACAAGAAGGAATAAAAAAAATATATACCTTAAAAGTGTTTCTAATGGTCTGGTAGAATCTATGAGACATTGAAAGCACATGAAAACAAACGTACTTGAAAGAAGATTTGGATGTTTAAGTTCACCTTCGTGGTACACGATAAACTATCAGAGACGCACTTGGCGTCTTTCAAAAGCAATTCAATTCTTTTTCTTCAATACACGAAAAGTACTAATCATATCATAAAACTGGAATCATCCATCGCGCTCTTTTTTTTTCACTTCCACGAGAACTTTGCAATTGTACACGTAGGAGGTGCTACGTTATATTTTTTACACATTGAAGCGAGAGCGGGTTCTACCCCCTCGTTTCCTTCACCTCCCGACGCGAGAGAAGAAAAATTAAACTCCTCGGCGTGAATGCCTGTTTCGACGATAAAACAGCTCTTCGCGTCGACGGATTGCGCGCCTTTTATGTCGTGCTCTAAAGAATCTCCTACACACAAACATTTCGAGAAGAAAAAGTTCGTCGCATCCTCTTTCGCTTCCTCGTTTTTACTACTATTTTCGCTCAGCTCTTTGCAAAGCGTCGTGTATATTATCGGCGCCGGCTTACCAAGCTTGACGACGTACTCGTCCGCGCTGAACGCGCCGCTGCTTTCTTTATACGTTTCGTTTAAAATGTCTTTATACCACAGGCTAATCGTTCCCGGCATGACTTCTAACTTATCGCCGTTAACGGTCACGTAGTCCGGATTCGCCAACATCATCTTTGGCGGCGCTGCGCCGCTTTGTCGACACCTCTTCGCGATCCCGGTCAACACCTCCTTAATCTCTTCGTGCGTCAACCTAGCAATGTTTTGCACTTCTCTGTCGTAACTACCTAACGTTGTCCCAGGTATACTCATGGACTCGCACCCGGAGGCGACTATGTGCGTTGTCTTTTCAATCGCTTCTTCTTTACTTTGCGGTAAGACGCATCCAGACGGCAACGTCACTGCGCCTCGTTCGCCCCAGTTCAAGTGTAAGAAAGTAAACGACGACGACGTGTGCTCCGTCGCGTTCGATAAAATCTCTTCTTCGATGTATCTGTGGCACACCTCCCCGCTCGTCATCGCCGAATAGAACCACTCCTCTTCAAATCCCATCCGTTTCAGCTTTCTCAGAGTCGACGATCGACGTCTCGACGAGTTTGAGATTATGTGCACTCTCACTCGAGGAAACTCTTCGTGTATTCGACGCAAACACTCGATGGCCTCTGGGAATGGATTTTTACCGTCGTGTAAAACGCCAAACTGGTCGAGGAAAATATCCTCGATATCGTGTCGACGCAAGAGCTGCTCCATGTTGTTGATGTCGACGTTGTTGTCGATGTTATAATCTTCTTCTCCTTTTGTTTCTTCTGACGACGACGACGACTTTATCTCCTCAACCGCGCTGACTTTGAACGACGACGACGCGTCGCTTCCTCTTCTCAAACTTCCTCTTTGTCGTCGTTCTGTTGGTCGTGATCGTCTTCGTCTTCCTACCGCTGGTGATGGCACCGATACCAACGTCGACGACGACGTCGACGTCGTCGTCGTCGTCGTCGTCGTCGTCTGCATGCAAGAAAGAACGCGCGCGTTTGTTGTTGTTTTTTGTGTCTTGTGGTGGATTCCTCTGAAAAAACAGTTGGTGTGTGTGATTATATGTGTGATAATATGTATAATAAATGTGTGCGCGTGCGAACGCACGCGGTAGTAACGACGACGACGACGACGACACGTTTCAATAACGAACGCCGCGCCGATGAAGACACTTTTAAATTCTTGAAAATAACAACAACAAAAACAAGTTTTAATAACACACTTCTTCTTCTTCTTCTTCTTCTTCTTCTCCGCGCGTTCAGTTCTTTTCGAGATACTCCATGTCGCTCTCTAATTCGACCATGCACCCGTCGATTTCGCTCGCGTCGCCGGATAAAATCGCGCTCATGCAATCGTCTACTATTCTCGTCGCCGCGATTTCTTTCACTTTCTTCTTCCAAAACGCATCCGGCGCGGCTTCTTCTAACTTTTTGGACAATTTCGCAACCTTCTTCTCGGACTCGATTTGCAACAGACACGACTCTAACGCTTGTTCGTCGCCATCCGCGATCGCGCCTAAACACTGATCAAAAATGCGTTCCGCTTTAAACCGATCGTTTTGTGCGTCCCAATCGATGTCTTCCTTCGAAGAAGAAGTAGCAAAGCTCCTCACAAAGCGACTGTTGTTATTATTATTGTTATTAGTATTATTAGCATCACGATGATGATGATGACGATGATTTTTGAAAAGAACGGACGAGGAAAAAGAAGATCCTCCTCTCTTCAAAACTTTTGACGACGACGACGACGACGACGCTCTGGAAGAAGAGGTCGTCGTCGTCGTCGTTAAAACAGCTCGATGATGACAAACGCAGATCATTTTTAAATGATGCGTTTTTTGTGTGTTATTCGTTACGCGCGCGAGATAATAAATAGTGAAGAAAGAGATCGAATTTTTGTTGAAGAGATGACGAGGATTTTCAAACGAGAGAGAGTGGATTTTCACACTTAAAAAGTATGAGAAAAAGAGACTCTCTTCTGTGGAGAGAGAGAGGCAGAAAAGGCACCCAAACAAACAAAAAAAAAAGAAATCGAGAACGAAAGAACGTCACAGAAGACACGCTTTGATATATAAAAACACATCATAAAAAACAATTTCAACAAGGATCACAAACGCCACGCGCGCGCTCGAGAGAGAGAGAGAGAGAGAGAGAGAGAGAGAGAGGCTGTTGGAATTGTTTTTTATTTTGCGCGCTTAAATATAGAAATATAGAGGAGTTTAAGAGAGAGAGCACACACGAATCATCATCAACAACTTTTAGTTAGAGAGAGAGAGAGAGAGAGAAAATGTTTTGGTGGAAAAAGAAAGAGTTGGACAAAAAAGAAGAACCAAACGCGACAAAGAAGAAGAAAAAAATCTGTTGCGCGTGCCCGGAGACGAAAGAGCCGAGAGATCAGTGCATCGGAGAATTTGGCGCGGACGACGAGAGGTGCAAGAAGTTAGTGGAAGCGCATCTGGTGTGCTTGCGAAAGGAAGGGTTCGATGTCTGAAGAAAGAAAGAACGCGCGCGCGTCAGTTGAGAATACATACGCACGTGGCTGTAGTAAAAAATCACATTCGCAATCAATCAATCAATAGTTCAATAGTTCACGACGTATTCCAACTCCTCTCCTTCTTTGTTACTATAATTATTCTTCTCTCGCTCTGCTAATTTGTTCAGCTCTATTTTCTTCATCTCTAATTGGTTCTCGTCGCACGCTATTGGGGTGGTAAATTTGCTCGAATATTCGCACCGGCTCGGTTCTTGAACGTCGAACAAGGACTCTTTGCTCCCGCAGACTAACTCCACCGTCATGGACCTTTTCGGTCCGTTCCAACACTTTTCGCCGTTTTCAAATTTCGCGAAACGTTTGCCAGTCAGATCATCGAACGTAATCTCGCTTTTCATGTCGCCTAATCGCACGTGATTGTCTTGCTTAGATTGGCCAAAGAGGCAAATTTCGTACGTGTATTTATCCGCCTTCGTAGAAAAGCACTGGTCGGACAACGCGCCGACGAGCAACTTTGTCGTTTCGTCTTCAGTCGTGGACGAAAGCTTTTCGATTTTCGCGTTGAACGTCGATAACTTTGTGTTGGATTCTTCGAACTTTTCCCTCGCCTCGCTCGCTTTCCTCGACGCCTCGTTTTTTATTTTCCGAGCGTCTTCGAGCGCGCGTTCCTCTTCTTCCAATTTATTGTCCTCGTGCTTCGCTTTCTTCTTGTCGCCGCCCATTACCATTCGCTTCATGCGACCAAACATTCCAACTTTTTCCTCCTCCTTTGTTGCTTCCTGCTCTTCTCTCTGATCGGAATCGTCGTCGTAAGGTGGATAGTACCCATCTTCCCCGCCGTAGTCGTCCTCTTCATCGTAGGGATCGTGATGTCCATCGTAATCGCCATCGATGAAATCTTCTTCTTCTCCCTCTTTTTCTTCTCCTTCACTACGATCGTTGTCGTCCCCGTGCACCCATTGCTCGGCAATCCGTCGTCCTCTCTCCTCGTCCGTCTCTTCTCTTTCTTCTATCACCTCTTTTTTCGCTTCTTCACTTTCCCTTTCATTGTTGTCACCACCGCTCGTCTTCTCCGCGGCTTCCTCTCGCTCGATTTCCCGCATCTCCTCTTCCATCTCTCGCATCTCTCGTTCCTCTTTGCTCTCGTCGTCGGGATGATGATGATGATGATGATCTCTGTTCTTTTCTTCTTCTTCTTCTTTTTCTCGACGTTTCCTCTCCTCTTCCTCTTTTACCCGGTCTCTCTCTTCTTTCAGCTTCTCGTGCTCTCGAAAAACTTCCTTCGCCTTCTCCTCTTCCGCTTCCTTCTTCTCTTTTTCTTCCCGCAACTGTTCGACGGCTTTTCGCAATCGAACGACTTCCTTCTCCGCTTCTTTCTTCGCGTTCTTCGCCTTCTTCGCGTACTCGTTTCGCTTCTTACCAACGCCAATTTCGAAATTACGAACCTCTTCTCTCAGCGATTCCATCGCTTCCCGTCCGTCGTTCGCGCACGTATTTTCGCAGTGCTTCTTCGCGTTGAATTTTTCATCCGAACCGTCGCAACAGTCGCAGACGTTGTCGTTGACGAAGGAGCTTTTAATCAGTTTCGGTTTCGACCCGAGATTTTGACAGTAAAATCCGCGCTGCTTTTGCTGCGGTGTTATTCCGCTGCACGCGTTCGTCCCGGGCTCGTCCGAGCCGTCCGTCGGACAGTCGCAAAAGTTGTCGTTTACTCGCGCGAAATCGATTTCGATTTTTTCGTCGTTGTTGTTTTCGCACGAAAACGCAATCAACTTTGTCCGATCGTATTCGTGCGCGTGGAGAGGATCTACGCCTAAAAACGCCTCCCTTTTTTGATTTTGTTGTTCAACATCATCGCGAGAACGCTCTTTCTCTTCTCCTTCTTTGGAACAATGCACCGACGAAGCGCCGACGAAGAAGAAGATCAAAAGCGAGAAGCAAAGAAGAAGAAAAAGACGGAGATTTTGATGGTTTCGCGTCTTCATCATTATTTTTTTGTGAAGATGATGCGAACAAGAAATCACTCAAAAAGAAAAACGACGTGCAACGCTCGCGTAGTCTCTTGCGGTTAGAATTATAATGTTATTATTATCATCATTATTTTTATCATTATTAGTATTAGTATTCGGAAGATCATTTCTTAGAGTTGTAGCCTGCGGCTCGTAATCGCGCTCGCAAAACCGGAACGGTTCCGGCGGCGTCCAAGTCCATCGCCTCGCACGCGGCGACGAGATCTGCTTTTTTCATCTTGGAAAGAGGCGTCGTATTCGTCGACGGCGGAACCGGCGCGTCTACCGATGATGATTGCGAGGCGTTCACAGGCTCGGCAGATGTGGTGGCATCGGCCGTGTCTGCAGCGATGGCACTTTTATTCGTCGCTTCCGTGACCGCTTTCACGGCGGCATCGAACGTCCTCGCCGAGTCGTCTTCAGCCTTCTCGGCGAGTTGTTGCAAAGCCTCCGCGCGCATCTCCGCGTCGCGAGTTGCAGCTTCAGCAATCAAAACTTTTTCTTCTAAAGCGCGCATTTGGTAGTGGAAGTCCTCTCGGACTCGTTCCACGGCTCGCGCTTCTCTTTCTTCGAATTCTGACTCCACGGTGGACAGTTTTTCCTTCTTCAAATCGAGTTCGCTGAACAAAATCGATGTTTGCTTCTTCTCGTTCTCCAACTCCATTTGTAACGAACCTAACTGCAACTCGAGCGAAGAATACGTCACGGCGCTTTCCGTTCGTTCTTTCATCAACAGCGACTCGGCTCGTTTCGCTCGCTCTTTGGTTTCTGAGACAATCTTCATCGCTTCGATTCGAGCTTCTTCTTTGACTTTCGCCAACATCTCGGTCGTTTGCAACGCTTGGTTGTCCGCCTCCGCGAGTCTGTTTTCGAGCTCATTCGCGAGCGCAGTCAGTCTTCTCACCTCATCTTTTGCCGCGCGCTCGATTTGAACCGTCTCGCTTAACTCTCTCTTCAATTCAACGTTTTCTTTCGCGGTATTTTGAAACGTTTGCTTCATAGTTTCGTAGTTTCTCTCCGTCTCCTTCAACTTTTGCTCCGTCACTTGGACGTTCTTTTGCTGAACAGAGTTTTCGTAACTTTGTCTCGTCACCGCGTCCTGACGTAACTCGCGATTTTTGTTGTTGAGGTCTCGTTTTTGAACGACTAACGAGGCGTTGACCATTTGTTGCGCCAACAAATCGGCGCGCATGTGGGAAGCTTCTTCCTCTTTTTGCATCTTTTGCGCGTTCAACAAGTCCATGTTTCTTTGCATCTCTTCGATTTCCGAGGGCTCGACCAAATTCAACGCCGCTTGCGACGCCTCGTGTAACTCTTGCTTCAAGCTTTCCACGGCAGAATCTTTCTCTTGCAAAGTTCTTTCCAACTCCCAAACTTTCTTCATTTGCTCTTTGACTTTCATCTCCGCCTCCATTTTGACTTTCATGGCGTAGTTTTGCGCCTTGTCCAGACGCGCCTTGTACTCTTCGCTCAACTCCGTTTTAGAGTCCAACTCGGTTTGCAAAGTCGCAATTCTTTGCATGAAGCCTTCGACTCGCTCTTCGGCGTGCATCAAAGCGTCTCGGAAGGTTTTCGCGTTCGATTGCTCTTTCTTCACGCGTTCATGCAAGTTGGAAATTTCTCTCTCGTATTCCTTCGCGTTGGCCTCAAACTCTTGACGCATCTCCTCTTTCTCTTGGAGTATCCCCTCCTTCTCTTGGAGCATCTCCTCTTTCTCCGCGGCAAAGTTTGCTCTTTCGATTTGAATTTGCTTCATAGCTTCCATTTGCGCTTTTTCCATCTCCTCGGCTTTCGCCGCGGACGCTTGGACTTTGTTTTTCATGTTCTCCAACTCGCTTTGCAACGAACGATTTCTCTCGTTTGCGCGCAACGTCGTCTCCTCGTAGTGTCGGTGCATCTTCGCTAACTCTTGCTCCAAGGACATTTTCGTCTTCTTCGACTCTTCGACTTCGAGTTCAATCATTTCAATTTCTTTGACGGCCATTTCGGCGTCCTTCTCGTAGTCTTCCTTTTCCTTCTCCAACTGTTGCGCCAAGTTTACGAGGAGTTGCTTCTTCTCCTCGTCGAAAGCGAGCTCGGCTTCCTTCAAAGCCGTCTCGGCTTCGTAAGCGGCTAACTTTGCGCTTTCATGCGCAAACTTTTCATTCGCGAGCTGCCTTTCAATGTTTGCAACGCGCATGTTTTCATTTTCCGTGGCTTCGATGATGGACGCTTCCAATAAAGCAATCTCGTTCTTCGCCTTGGTGAGCTCTTCTTGCATAGATTGGATTTCCTCGTCGTGAGCTTGTTCTCTCGTCAACAGTTCGTTTTGGACCGATCTCAACATTTCGTTCGCAATAGCAAGCTCTTGTTTTCTTTGAATCAGCTTCACGGAAATGTCGTGATATTTTTGTTCCAAGTCAACGATTCTCGCGTTCGCTTTCTCCAGCGGAATGCTCATTTGCACTTCGAGCGTTTGTTTCCTCTTTTCGAGTTCCTCGGCCATATCAGCTCTCATTTTTTGCTCTTGAACTTCCATGTCCGCTTTAAACGTCTCGATTTCATTTTTCGTTTCGTTTCTAACGAACTCCATTTGTTCCAGCAACGCTCTTTCGGCCAATTTCGCCTGGTTTCTGATTTCGTCGATGACTTTGGTGTTTTGCGCCTCGGCGTTGAGAAAATCTTGCGTTTGGTCGCGTTCCATGTTTTCAAATTTTTCCAAATCTTTCTTCGCGTCCAAAAGCTCTTGTTCTAACTTTTCAATCGCCTCGCGGTTATTCAAATTTTGTCCCGACAACAAGGAGATTTGATTCGTCAACGCCGAGACGGTTTGCTCGCTCGTGCGTTGTAAATCTTGAAGCTCCTTCGTGCGTTTATCGAGCGCCAAGCGCGCTTCCAACTTTGCACTCTTCACTTGCGATTCAAACTCCGCCGCTTCTTTTTGCGCTTTATACACTAAATCTTGCGCCTTTTCCAACTTTTCCGGCAACGTTTGCAACGCTTTCAATCGTTCTCCTTGAGACAGCAACTGAAAATCGGTTTCCGAGACGAAATCCGTCACGATGGCTCTCAACACCTTCGCGTCTTGACTCTCCCAATCTAATTCCCCACCATTCATGGCTTTCTTCAACCGTTCGTCCAAGTCTTTGTTCCCGGTGGATTTCAAAAAGTTAAAAATCGAATCGTCTTTTAAAACTTCTTCAATCTTCTCCGCGGCTGAAATTTTCGCCTCTTGCCTCCCGCGTTCGGTCAGCAAAGGCTTGAGAACTTCCGGTCC
>Ga0181588_10001931_pt1 | contig 18165 bp, 37 predicted proteins | sample 071ome_26_FD_148607 | JGI IMG/M metagenome (GOLD analysis project Ga0181588, IMG submission 148607) | Coastal salt marsh microbial communities from the Groves Creek Marsh, Skidaway Island, Georgia - 071409BT metaG (spades assembly) | ecosystem: Environmental > Aquatic > Marine > Intertidal zone...
CTTGATAATTCATCTCTCTTTGGTGTTAAAGGTTAAAAAAAGACCCCATTAACTGCGTGTACTTTGCAGAGCCTACTTCGCCTTGTTCTTATGGGTAAGGGGTGGGGTCAGTTTTTTTTTAATTAGCGTGTTTCTTTACTGACTTAACGAATCCTTTAATGAATCCGATGGTGAAACTAATTGGGATGGGTGATAAAACCAACCACCAAGACCAATCAATTACTGATGTTAGTTTCAGCACTAAAAATGCTAATGCGATTAAAAATACAATCTTCTTCATTACTCTTCTGTTTTAATAATTTCTTGTTCATTAAGTTCCGAAATGCACTTATCCAAGTACTTCTGACTTGCAGCAGGACGTCCTCGCTTAAGTTCAGCAAATAATTCTTGCAATGTGTAGTTTGCAGGAGCATCTAAGGGGTTTACATCAGATGGCTCATCTTCCTCAACTGAATCTGTTGGTACTTCAATAATCTCTACTCCGCATCTATCTGCATTATCCCAAATCATAGAATCATCGCAGTTAAGAATCTCAAGAAGGTGTGCTGATTCTTCTTGCGTAGTCTCTTTTGTGTTGTAAATAATTAGTGTTCTTTTCATTTTATTTATTATTAAAGATTTCTTCAAAGTATTCTTCAGCAGTCCATCTTGATTCAACTGCTCCGTGTTGTGCATCGCTGAATGCGTTGCGGATGATTTCCCCCTCTTTCTTAAGGTGTTCCTCTGTAAAACTTATGGCATCTTCAAATGCTTTTGCTCTGCCTTCATAATACTCTTTATTGTTAGGGTATATTTTTTCCTTCTCAAATGCTGTATCTCTATGGATTTTAAGCACCTCAATCAACTCTTGCATTGGTGTTTTCATTTCTATTTTGTTTTAAAGGTTTGGTACTGCAAACCAAAAATGAACGGGGTACTGCTCACCTATATTGGTTGAAACTTCCCATTGTTTTGTTGGTATATCGTAAATACCAATTCCCGTCACCCAAGTATCATTAAATTGATTCCACATTTTCACAACGCACTCAAAAGTGTTGGTGGGTAATTCCTTTTTTACATCTTTATACATTGGCATTTCTTTTAAATCACTCATTTCTATTTTGTTTTAAAGGTTTCTTCGTAAACTTTATTGAGTAACATCCCCCAAATAGGTAACTCCTCTTTAGTTGTTACTATTGGTGTATACTCACATCTCTCAAGTTTCTCTGCTACTTGGTTTAATAATTCTCTATCTTTCATTTCTCTTTGGTGTTAAAGGTTATATGTGTCCGCATATGATTTAATGGATAAGCCCATCATTATATGCTTAAACTCTTGTATTGGTGTTTTCATAAGATAAATTTATTTATCGGTGAGGAGTGCAACGACTCATCTCTCTTTGGTGTTAAATTTCGTTATCAACGATTTCTTTGGGTTGCATGTTAAGTGGATAAGCCTCATAATCACAGCGATATTTACCACCTCTATTCATTTCTTCAATTTTACCAGCCTTTATTGCGTCTTCAGAATTCTCATACAGACCAACTATATAAGAGTGGTTGTTATTGTGATTTACATTCCTTGCTACTGTTACCCAAATGTTTTTCATTACTCCTCAGTATCTTTATAATTAAACAGCTCGTCGAGTACAACTAGAACGGTAAGTATCGCGGTTATGATAATTACTAGGATTGGGAAATCTATCATTGCTTACGGGGTTTAGCTGCACTCGGGTGGTTTTCCCAGCGTTTTCCAAAAGGATCTTTAAGGTCGTAATTTGGTAATGCGCCCAGGTTACCCTGCTTTTTAAGTTCTTCGTATGCTCTTCTTCCTTTCCAGTCGTTGTTGAATCTAATTGCTTTCTCCTTCATTTATTTGCTATCTGAGGATTCTTCTCCTCTTTTATAATATCCGTATTCTATGTAATAAGCCAAATTTTGTAAACGCTCTGGAGCAATGATGCTGATCCTGAGATCGTGATCTGACCATTTTGTTTTCCAGTCGGTAAAACTGATTCCCTTAGTCAGCTTTCTTTTTAAATTGGAGAGGGTTCGGTTTCTTACCCTAACTATAGATCTATCATCACCAAACACATGTAGGAATCTCAAAAACCATCTTGGACACCACTTTGGTTTTGCTTCATAATCTAAAGCAAGAACAAGAGGATAGAGTGCATCGAAGTAAGAACCATCATCTTTCCAAAGTCTAGCTCCAAGATATCCGTATTTTTCACCAAAGTCTTTGGGAAAGAAAATAAATCTTAGATCATCCCACTCTATGTTTCTTGTGTGGATCATTCCCTTAGCACGACCTCTCCAGAACATCATGCTTTGGAGAAAAGACTTTACCTTCTCTTTGAAAGGGCGATTATCCTTGGTGTAGAATTTGCTTTTTTTATTCATTATGACCTTATACTTTAAAATCTTCGAATTTTAAACCCCACATCATACTAATCCAGCCCATTTGCTTTGTTGCATATGTTTTGTTGTAACGGAAGTTTTTGTAGAGATATGCTGTTCCCCACTCTACCCATTTATTGCTTTGGTCAACCGTCATAGTCCATTCTTGGAACCAGTTGTCCTTCCGATCCTTTATATCGTTGTAGGTGACATCATGACCTGCAATCTCAAACATCTTGTTTATGATATCAGAAATAGCTTTTTGCTCTTTCTCTTCTTTAGTAAGTCTTTTAGTCTGTGTCATTACATATTATATTTCAAACCACTAATATATTTCTAATTTTCGTAATTTTCGTGATATAATTGTATCATTTCCAATTACTTGTGCAATAAAAAAAGGAGCAGATCTTTACAGATGCTTGCTCCTTTTGGGTTGTTGGGGAAACAGATGTATATATCAGCCTCGATATTCCAAATCATTACCCCGGTATCTTAAGTGCAATTCTTCAAGCTTTGAAATTGGTGGATATTTCTGGAGCTTAATAAATACCTCAAGATCAGAAGCTTGCATTGTGTAGTCTCCAATATTGTGTCCGACCATTAGGTCGTGCATAATGTTTTTCTTAATCTGCTTGATGTTTTCCTTTCGCATTTCCCTACTTAGAACCCTAGCAAGTTTGCCACCCCTTCTATAGGTGTGCCACCAAACAACCAGCTTTCTTTTCATTACTGGTTGGGAGAGGTTGGTTTATTAGTAACCATCCTTATCATATGAAGACGGATTGCATCTTTGTCTTCATCTTTGATATTGGCTTCATTAAGATCTCTGACTACCTCTTGCATTTTAAGGTAGATGTTTCTGGCAACATTGGTAACCACCTGGTTGTACTGCGCCTTTAATTCTCTAGTTTTCTGATCTTCCATTTTGTCTTTGTTTTTTTAGGAACCTACTCAGTTCTTCTTTGCTCATGTCTGAGATGATTACTGAGCTGGGGTTTAGACTTTTAGCCACACACTTCCAACAAGTCACTGCAACAGTTTTCTCGTCGACATTGTGGACCTCAGCTTTGCACTCCTTGCATTCCATGGATTTTACTCCGCCTGTTCTGCTGCCGAAAGTTGCTTTTCTCATAGTGTTCTATAATCAAACAACGGGGTCAAATCTGAATTGCTTTTAAAGTTCTTTTCGAGGATTTGCTTGACTAGGGTACATTTCTCATACTCCTCTTGCTCTATAAATAGACCAAGCATTCTGCGGAGTGCAAGCAAAGCTTGTGCCCTGTCTGCTTCATTAGATATTCTCAGGCCTTCTTCTTGTAGAAGCTCGTATGCCTCGTCGCACCACTTCTTTAGTGTGCTTTCTAATTGTTGTTCGTCGATTTGGGTATATTCGTTACCCTCTTCGTAACCTAAGTAATCCTCTTCGTTCATAGACAGTCCAAATTTATAATCCCTGTGTGTTTTAAAAAAATGTATTTTAAGATTCTGTCGGGTCAGTTATTAACACAATTGTCTTGCAGAGACCTGAATCCTTCAGTTCTCTGTAAAGTGATCTACCGTGAGACAGAACGTCGAGTTCGCAAAAGAACTCGTCTTTTAGATCCCTTTGTCTTTCCCTAATCGGTGTTGCCCGGTGGAATGAGATCTTTTTTCTTATCTCGTAGTAGTCCTTCTTGTTGTCTGTTGTACAATTGAACTTAACTACCATATCTATTCTAGAATAAAGTGGTCTGGGATGTTTCGCCATTTGCTGTAACAAATGGTGAATGAGCTTTCACTCTCAGATCGTGAAGGTAAGATTTAAAGAGAAGCTTTTCTCTTTCGTCCATACCATTATAAAATTCTTCAAAGTTTCCTGCGGACTCTTCGAAGTCCTTAATTAATTGTTCCAAAGGTCTGGGTGTAGTAAATAAAAACATATGTTTATAGTTTAGAAAATTGATTCTGTTTCATTAGACGATTTCTCCCCTTTCGTTGAATTGGTAATCGTTGGCAATAAGTGTTTCTGCTACCTCTTCGTCGCTTTGTAGTTCGTCGTGGTATTTGTCTAGTCTCTGGTAGAGTTCTTTAGATTCTTCTCTTGCCCAGTCTGTAATCATAGACATCATCTCGTCGTAGAATTTATTCCAGTCCCTGTCATCGTCTTCGACTCCCAGTTCCTCCATTTCCACTGATGCTTCTATGGTATTTTCGTGACTATATCTACTTGAGATTCTAACAATCTCCATATAGAGGTCTTCAGGCTTTAATTTTTCCCTGGTGTCATATCCAACGTTCCTAAGATCTCCCATTAATTGGCGAAGCTCATCTGCTTCTTTAGAGGTATCTTCATCTTCTCCCATGTCCAAGAATTCTGTGGAGGCATTAATATCGAGTGCTTTTTTAAGAAATAGCTCCTCGTCATCAACTCTAGCCGTGAATGATGCACCATCTCCTTGAGAGTAGAATCCGGTAAACTCGACCTCTACGTCTTTGAGACCCAATTTTTCCATGGCATACTCAAAATCTTCTATGATTGGCTCATACCATTCGGTGTACTCCACGTTGATATACCTATTATTCTCAAGGGCTTTTTCCTTAACCTCCTTGGGGAGCTCGTCAAAAGAGTATGTTTTCTCTTCCTCGCTTTCGAAAATAAATTCTTTGAACCTCTTGAGTGACATGTTGGATATGAATTTTTTTATATATCCAACAAAAAAAGAAGGAGATCTTATCGATCTCCTTCCTGCTGATTTCCAAACCAATAAACCTTGAGCCAGCTACTCAAAATAGATATTTTCAACACACTGGGCGTGATCTTTCATTCCTTTTTCCCGAAACAGGGACCAAGCTCCTTTTGGATTAGCCAAATATACAACTGATAATGTAAATTCCACGATCTCAGTGCCGAATCTTTCGATGGCTCTTGTAATCCTTGCTTCCTTATTAGGCATATTTGTAATGTTCTTCGATCTGATGGGCAAATCTTTTCTTATACTCGTAGTAGATTATAAGATGCGTTTCGCTTGGCTTGCTTCCGTGAATAATGTGGATCATCTGGTTAATAATGAAATCCCTGTACTCTTCAGCGTTGCCAAAGTGGAGTGGTTCGTGGGAAGATATAGAATCGTTGAGCTGTCTTTTAGCTTCCCTTATTTTGAGAGAAAGTCTCATATCAATTTGTTAATCAATCAAATATAACATAACCACTTTGACTAAAAAAATGAAATTTAGCAAAACATCAGTGCTCCAGTTCCAGCAGCACTTTCAAAAGCAATCATGAAATCGTCGTACAACGAAAGAAATTCGTTTTCGTCCTGTTGCTCGTCATATCCAAGCTTTACAATATCTTCTAGCAATTCCCAGGCTTCTTCCGATTCTAGTTTTGCTATTGATTCGCCATTCTTTAGGTAGTAAATAAACTTCCATCGATTGGTGGTGTTAAAGTCTCCGTGTAACTTGTAACATGCTTGTGGACCAAAAACCCCCTCGCAATCCGAAAAGTCTATCAATTCATAAAAAGGCTTACCAAGGTAAGCATTGCTATTTAGCCAGAATTCTTGTGCAGAAATTCCATGAATAGCATAGCATAGTGCATCTCTAAACTTGTTGTAATATGAATAGGGTCCAGCTCTGAATGAACTTGCCTCTCCGTCGGTATTAAACCAGCCAACTTCTATATCTGGGTTTTGGTGGAAGTTGTTATCAATGTAAATCCTTCCGGTTTCATACTCTTGTATGTCTGACCTTTCGACCCTTTCGAACACTGAAATATCTAATCCCATAACTAATTTTGTTTAGGTATGAGTAAATATACTAAAAATAGGTCGGAAGAAAAAATTAAAACATAGAATAAATCACTAATGCCAATAGTCCGACCAGTACAATAGATCCAATTGTGTTCAGGATTTCATAAGATCCTGTAACTTGTCGATAAGTTCTACCTTGGTGTTCGTCCCGATCCCATCTAGTCATGCTGATGAATTCCTTAATGGATTTGGCTGCTGTTGATGGCTGAAGATCTTCGTAAACCTTTTCTATACATTTCTTCTTTTTGCAAACTAGAATAAATGATCCATCAAGGTTGCTGACAAGCTTTTTATAAGCTTCTCTCTTTTTACAGATTTGGCAAACTTTCTTGTTTTCCATAGTTCTAGGTAATTAGTACGCCAGACAGGATTCGAACCTGTGACCGTCTGCTTAGAAGGCAGATGCTCTATCCAGCTGAGCTACTGGCGCATGTATTCTAAAGAATCATCTGTACATGATAATAAAATCACCAAAGTAGTCTTCCATAGTTTGAAGTAGATCCTCGTAGTCTCCGAGCATCATTTCTTTGGTAATCATTTCACCATCTAAGCCGAGTTGCCTTGCAAGATTTTTAGCAATTCCCATCAGGGCGAAAGCGTTTCCGTCAGGACCGGTTAAATCGATCTCGATCTTCTTCTCTTTCCTATTTTCCTTTGGTACTATTGCCATGATTCCTTATATATCTGCTAATCTATTGATTTGTCATGTTCCAAAAAAATGATTATAGCTTCTTAGCTATAAAATTTACATTGTCGAATAACTTTTTATTTTCTGACTTAAGTTTAGCCTTGACCTTTCCAAGATATTCGTTTTGATATTTTGAATTTCCCCAAAGGTGAACAAACCCAATTTTCTGGGCATATCCAAAAAGATCGTCCCTTTGCATATCACCAACGGTGATGAGTTCTTTAACGTGCATGTTGGAGCATTCGGCTACACTAGTAAGTAGGGATTGCTCTACTGCAATATTAGGGTCCTGGTTTGGTGGAAATTTAACCCCCGCCTTTTCTAGGTTGTAAAGCAAATCAAAATATCTATATGTGTAATCCTTGAGGAATTCCATATTTTGAAATCCAACTATACCGCTGTTGTACACAAAGTTAAATATATTGATGTCGTCTATTTGAGGGTACACTTTTCTTAGTTCTCTGAAAACCGGTGGGTAAGTGCTATAGAAGTGTGAACCGATTTCTCTCATTTGGACAATAGCATCCCAATCTCCTTTGATGATCGATTTTGATTTCTTATTCATAAAGAAAACGTCACCGTCTATATGAATGAATGGTTCTTCTTGAACCCTCATTGCATGAACCTTCCCTGCAGTCCAAAACCTTTTGTCTATGTGACTTATATCCTCCAGGTCAGTGTCAATATTCTTGTATGGTAAGCATTCTAGTATAGAAGCACCGAACTCGTCAGTGACAAGATCGATGCTCTTAAATAGTTTGCTGGATAGATGTGCCGAGAGTGCAAAATTAAAGATGTCGTAAACTATCTTTGATTCCTCTCCCCATCTCCCAGAAAAATAAGCCTTCGACCAGAAGGAGTGGATTGCTTTCATTTACAGTAGTTCTCCCCCGATCGGCTTGTGGTTCTGGTATGCATTAGATTTCTTCATTCCGAAGAGTCTTCTAAAAAATGCAATGATCTTTTTCATAGTATTATTTGGTTGTTTATTCTTTGTTATATTCTGCAATCACGTTTTTCCTCCACCACCTTTTGACTTTATTCTTGTCGCTTAAAGGTGAGATAATAATTTCGGCAACAACTAATAATGCACAGAATGCTATGCAAATGATATAAAGTAATCCTATTCCTTTAAACATGGCTTTGTTTTTTTACTTGGTTAAAAGTACTAAGATAAATTCCAATCTAATGGGTTAGTTTTTTTCTTTTGTACCTCTTGGTCCCTGATTATCGTAAGATATACTCCTACTTTTTCCCAATAGTTTCGATCTTTTTCATCTACAGCCAATTCTTTGATCTGTAAAAAATTTACTAGTGAATCTTGGATGCCGTGTTTTTTGAAAAGATCCTGAGCTTTTTCTTTCGGTGTAAGTTTTTTCATTATCCTAAAATTTCTTTGGTGTCTATACCAAGGTTTCTTGCAACTAGTTTTAGCCTTTTAAGGGCTTTGTGGTGGATAGTCCTGACCATTTCCTGCGAAATCTCCAAATCGTCCGCAATTAAAGCATAGCTTCTCTGAAATTTGTTTTTGCCTAACCCATAGTGTTCCTTGATTACGTACCTTTCTCTCTCCGATAACTTTGAAAAAAGCTTGTTTATATAAAAAGCTCTGCTATCGTGTGAAAAATCTGTATCAAAGGTATCACCGTCATCCCAAACAACATCCAGCAGTGTTGATTTGGAATCTTCACCTCCTACTGGTACATCAAGAGACGAGTGTTTTTGGTCCGAGTTGATTATTAGAATAAGAGTTTCCAGATCAAGTGTTTTTGCAAGCTTAACCTGATTCTTTTTAAGGTCCTCTAATAATTCTTGCTCTGATGGATCCCTACCAAGTAAACCGCTTAACCTAGACTGTGCTTCTCTAATATGTGTAAGTAGTTGCCCTTTGTTGAGTGGTAATCTGACCATACGGCTATTTTGACCTAAGTGCATGATCATTTCTTTCCTGATGTGCCAGACTGCAAAAGAGATAAATTTAAAACCAAGAGTCGGGTCGAACTTCTGGGAAGCTTCTATGAGACCGATGTTTCCAACTTGGATTAGTTCCTCCATTGTTATTGGGTCCATCGTATACATTTTAGCAACAGAAAGGACAAAGCGAAGATTTGCTTCGACTAATTTATCCTGAGCTTCCTTATCCCCTTCGGCTGCTTTTTTAGCTACCTCAAGTTCTTCGTCTGGGCTCATAACTGCTCTCCTTGCCAAATCCTGTGAATACAACTGAGAGGCCCTCCCACTTCTGGTTGTGATCCTTTCAGTTATCTTAAACTGTCTCAACTTATTTGTTTTATTTGATTTGATCCTTTTATGAGGGGAGGTCCAACCAGGTTTCCACCTTATATAAAGAATTTAAATATTTATCTGTGGAGATCTCAGTCTTCTAATTATCCAGACTGTATTTGGTTTTTGACTCCCCTCTCAATTTATAGCTAACGTCTTTGATTGCTTCGTTCATAAGGGATTCGCTCTCCTCGATCATCTTCAGATGTTTGACGCGATCTCTGTGTGGTCCGCTAAAGGCGGACTTTGAATGCATCTCTAAAAGGTTCATACAAAATCTTCTTGCACACTCAAGGTGCTCTAGATTTTTACAACTTAAAACAACTTTGATTGCTTTTTCGTGGTGTACATACAGATCTTGAGTAGTTGCTATCATGATAATCTATATAATGGTTTTTCCTTTTTTAGATCAAATCGTTATGGTTTATTTCGGTTTTTCTTGTTGTAGAATGTCTTTCGTATTGATATATAGAAAAAATACCACAATTATGGACATTATTAGATTTGAAAATTTTGGGGATGAGCAACTAAACGAGGGTGATTCTTACAGACCTCTTACACCAGCCGAGTTTGAAAAAGTAAAGAAGCTTCCAAGGGTAGAAGATATGGATGGGGAAGAACTTAAGAAACTTGTTGGTGCAACAGTTCATCCAGTGATTAAGCCAAAAACCAATATTAATCAAAATGCAGCTGCAGCAGCTGCAGCAGCTTGGAAATATATGGGTGGGAAGGATAATGATCCAAAGCTTCTCCTGAAAGATAAAGCAGGAAAGCCCCTTTGCATAATCATATAGTTTGGCGGGGTTTTTGAACCTCTACCTTTAAACCTTTATTTCTTATGAGCAAGAATTTTTTAGCAATCCTATTGTTTGCTTTGCCCCTTATTTCTTTTAGTCAAACCGAAAGGGAGCAAAAAATTCAAAAAGTGCAGGAAAATAGGACCAGCAGCAGTCCTGTAAATAACAACACCACTACTAACTATAACCAAGGATACCAGAGTGGTTACCAAAATGGATATAATGATGGTGCGTGGAGAAACCGTTATCTTACCCCCTATTATTATAATCCTTATGATGTAGGTTATTATCCATATTGGAATACCCGTCGGACCTGGGACAGGAGGGAATATGTGATGACCACAGACCCAAATCTTGTCCAGAGAAACCCTTCTAAACCGATGAGGCTTTCCTTCGGTGCTATAACTGAGAGAGATCTATTCCAATATCAGATATCACCTTACTTAATTTCTGGAGGAGAATCTTTTTGGATACTTCAGTACCACATGACACTTCCTTTAATGTATCCGTACTATGATAACATTGAAACTTGGGAAGTACAAGCGTGGGATGATGAAAGCGCAGGTGGTGTGGAGACAAAGTATGATTTTTCAATCGGTGGTGGAAGAACCATAAACAGATTCTCCCCATTTGCTACTGTTGGTATAGCATCAAGAAAAAAGTATGATGCTTACTACGATGAAACTTTTATTCTTTCCTCAATAAATCAAAATGGGATATACCTTATAAACCAACAGAGACAAATCAACATGTCTGTGAGAGCAGGTATACTCTATCACTGGGAATTTTTGGAACTCCTTACTCAGTTAAGGTTTGACGGAAGGATTGGAATTGGTTTTGGTGCAGGTATTAAGCTTTAATTAGATAACCTATGAGAAAATTTATAGAAAGAATATTAAGTAAATACACTTTAATCCGTGAGATCTGGGATGTCATGTCCTTTGTGGGGTTTATCCTGATAGTGCTTTGGCTTACAAGTTGTGAGAATAAATACCAGCCGAACAATAATTACGTTTACACTTTCTCTGCCATGACTCATAAGGATGACTATGGTAGGAAGCAGTGGAGTGCACATCATTTCGTCATTGACGAGCAAATAAAAAACCTTGGGTCTTTTAAAGAGTGTTATGTGAATTACTTGGAGTGGTCTGGGTTAGATCCTAGCGGAACTTACAAAAAGGTTTATTATGCAGATCCCAAGAACATCAACATCTATTTATTTGATAAGAGATGGGGTGGGACAACCATAGACAAAGCTGATCTTTGTAATGTAGATTAATAAATGGGACTTACCTAAAAGATAAACTATACCTCCCCATAGTCCCAAATAATGGACCACAGGTTAATGCGAAATTTAGATTTACTATAGAGTGAATTTTCTGAGAGAATAGTGTTAGTGAAAAAGAACAGGCCAACGAATAACCATTTCGTTTTATAATTTAAGTTAGTAATTAATAATGGCCTGTTCTTATGGACAATTTACCACACAATATTTTACTAGGAGGCAAAATCCCATAATATTTTACATCCCCCTAAAATTGAAAATGGGTTTCGATGTGAAACCCATTGGATGTTTTGTTGTAAAATATTTACTTACTTGATTGAAAATCGGTATTTAGGTATTCAAGAAAGTGAGTGCTAGGAGTGAAGGCAGAGTGGGGACTCTGCCTTCTTTTTTATTTGGGATACTCAATTATAGGTTATATCCAGGATATACTACAGCTGTATCTTTGTGTGTATTCTTTTGGATCTCTTCCTTTTTGTGTTTAATCTCTTCGCTACGTTCTTTTGCTTCCTGTTCAAATTTACCATTTGATCGGTAGTGATTTTCAGTTCCCTTAATCTCTTTTGGACTGATATTTAGTTTAACGATCCAAGCTGTGGCAAAGATTGCTAAGAAAATGTAAAGCGGCTTCAAATTGTAATTTTTCATGACTATCTCCTTTTTGTTAATATCAAATATCAGGATTATTAGCGTAACTAAAAAATGAAAACTAAAAATAAAGGAACTTTCTTAGAACAAAATTCTAAAAAGATATAAAGGTCAAACATTTGAAAGCAGTCGTTACTGGAGCCTTAGGATTTGTTGGCTCAAACCTTGTAAGCAAACTATTATCTGAGGGATATGAGGTACACGGTATTGATAATTTAAGCTCATTATCATCCACATTAAAAAATTCAGTAGAAGGAGCTGAATATGCTGTAGGTCCTGCTATAGACGAAAACCTTTGGCCCGAAAAATTTGATGTTATCTTTCACCTGGCAGCAGATGCCCGGATTCAACCGAGTTTTGATGCTCCATTTGACACATATGATAATAATGTCGTAAGTCTTGCCTTTGCAGCTGAGATGGCTCTTAAGAAGAATGCAAAGATTGTCTTTTCGTCGACATCATCATCTCTCCATGGAGACTATGTCTCTCCATACACTCAAAGCAAAAGAGCCAGTGAAGAATACCTAAAGATGATGTCCTATTGTTTTGATCTCGATTGCTCAAGTGCAAGATTCTTCAATGTTTATGGACCAAATGAACCTGTCCAAGGTGAATATGCTACTGTTGTTGCTAAGTTTGGAAGACAATACTTTTCTGGTGAACCTATGACTGTAGTTGGTGATGGTAGCCAATCCCGGGACTTTACACATGTTGATGATATTTGTAGTGGCCTTATTGCAATCAGTAAAAAGAAAATGTCTGGTGAAATAGTTAACCTTGGTAGGAATAACCCTTACACCATCATGGATCTTGTGCACATGTATGCAGGAGATGATGCAAAAGAAGGGGTTGATTACAAGTTTGTACCAAAAAGAAAAAATGAGGGACAAGCAACCCAGTGGACAAAGACAATTGATCTTGATTGGCAACCACAAATCAACCTCCCTGACTATATCAGCTCTTTAAAAGAAATTAGTGGCTAACTATTTTTCTCTTGCCACTTATTAGAAATTGAGTCCTTTGTTATAGGACCTCCTTTAGCCCATGTCCTGCAGGTTCTTGCAGAATGACATTTGAAGTGGTGCAATAAATATAAGAGTTGTTTTAAGCCTACATTAAAAAGTAAAGACCTTTTTTAATCTGCTATGGCCCCTTGATTACTGGATAAATACAGATAAAAAAGAACATGAAATTAATCAATTGGTTCAAGAGGTTATTCACTGACGATAAAGGTGTACCCTCATCAAAGAGGTTTGTTGGTATCATTGCAGGTCTTAGCCTTTGTGTTACTCTTTTCGCAAACCAGTTTACTGAAGAGCACATCGCTCCTTCTCCAGTTTTAATCAATGCCGTTGCCGCTTTAGCTTTTGGTGCTTTAGGACTTGCTTCTGCTGATAAGATCTGGGGTAAAAAAGGTGGAGACGGAACACAGGAATAAAAATAAAGACGATAAACTCGTGAAAGCCCACTTTAGGATTACTTATTTTCTAATCATGTGGGCTTTTTCTTTGCCCTCTTTTGGTCAACCTATTATCCACCCTGCTGGTGATGGTTGGCACATAAAAGCTGATTCTGCTTTGTCAGTAATCAAAAAATACGCCCCGGAGAAATACGACTTGATAGTCGATGTTTGCCAAGAGATTGAATTCTGGTCAAGCACTTTCTCATCTAATGAAATGAGAGACGGGGATGGGGTAATTTATGTGTCAAACGGAGATATGAAAATAGAATCATACAACAACTTAGCTTGTGTCTTGGTTCATGAAAGTCTCCACCTCTTTTTCCTTAAAAGTGGAATAAAAGTTAGCAAAAGAGAAGAAGAAAAGCTATGCTACAAATACGAGTTAGAGCTACTACATAAAATCCCGGGAGCTGAACCCTGGCTTATTCAGCACACAAAAGATAAAATAAAACAATTTTCATGAAACGCTTACTCCTAGCACTCACTCTCATGGTTGCGTCTTTCCCCTTATTTTCGCAATCTGTTCCGCCGGCACCTTCGTCGGGGCACTGGGTAATTGTTGACACTACATATGATGTAGGAACAAGTACCACAGGAACAACTGAAGCCGATCTCTATTTCAGAAACGAAAGTACTTCTGAGAAGATCACAGGTCTTCAATTTAGGGTTTTCTATGATAAAGTAGCATTCGGCGGAGCTTCTCCCACAGTTTCTCTACTTTATAATTCATCAAACCAGTACATGCAATATGTTTCCGATACAACAAACGGACACATTACTGTAACTATGGTATACACTGGTTCAAGTACTACCTTTAACTATAGCGATGGAGCTGCAGTTAAAGTAACATTCACTCATGCTGATGCAGCTACTTGGAACACATTATCTGGAATTGATAGTTTGAAAATCTCTGGAACCCAAACTTTCAGCAACCTGGCTTCAACCAATCTTGGTAACGACACCACACTTACACTTTATAGCTATGGTGGTGCATTCGTTCAAAAGACACTTACTTTCAAAGGAAGATTCCTAACCACAGATGGTGATGGAGCAGAAACTGTTTGGCTTTCTTTAGAAAAAAAGCCTAAATCTGGTTCTTCTTGGACTCAAGTAAATGCTTATTCAACAGATTCAACTGGTAGATTTGCTTTTACCGAAACCCTCGATACAACTTACTGGGATACTAGAATAAGTGTTCATGGTGATACATTAAGCTACGGTAACATTCTTTCTACAGCAGATGCTCAAAAGATCAACCAAACCGTGCTTGGACAACACACACCAGCTGGATTTGATTTCTACACGATGGATGTTAATGGAAGCTCTTCCATCTCAATCTCTGATGCTTATGGTGTATTCTCAAGAATCGCTGGAGGCTTAACAGCTTGGCCTAATTCTGTGCCAGAACTTCTATTCTTCACAGACACAGAGTTCAGTGCAATTGACGGATCTTCTACAGACCAAAGTTCAACCTACCCAGGGGTTACTAATTTCACTCACTATATTAATGGTGGTGTAGATTCGGTTACTTATTATGTCTCTGTTAAGGGTGATGCAAATTCAACTGGATTTAACATGGCTCGTCTAACACCTATTGAGATAGTAAATCCAAACAATGCTCCAAACTATATCATCGACCAAACAGTTGAATATAAAAATGTGATGGAAGAGGTTGAATTGAGATTTGCAGATCTAGAAGTTGATGCTGGTAATTTTGTTGAGGTACCTGTAAAAATTCTTGCTCCTGGTAAAGAAGTTGGTGCATTACAACTTAACATAAAGTATGATGAGGATCTTTTGCAATTCCACAATATACAAAACTCATCTAAGGTGATGAGATGGTTAAGCTTCTTTGATCCTTCTGAAGGAAAAGTAGCTTGGGGAGGAGCAGATTTTAGTAATGAAAATAACCTTATAAACGATGAGGTTGCTTTTACACTACAATTCACTGCTTTAGAACCAAAGCAAGACTGGACAGTCTCTCCACTATGGGTTGCTGAAAAATACGTAGGTGATGACAACTCTTCTGACATGAACATTCGTCCAACAAACGGAAGGGTGGAAGTAAGAAAGAGATCGTTCGATCCAGAAATGCTAGACGGATTCAGCATTTTAGCTTTCCCCAATCCAGCAACAAACTACACAAGACTACAGTTTAATCTAGAGCAAGATGGCCCTATCGAATTATGCATCTTTGATGTAACAGGAAGGAAGTTAATCGAAGTTCTAAACGAAGAAAATATGCCAGCAGGCCAGTACCAATATGATGTAGATCTATCGGTATTATCTGCAGGTGTTTACTATTCCTCTATTCTTTCTGTGGATAGAGTGGCTACCTCAAAGGTGGTAATCTTAAAATAATCCTTTTTTTAAATGGCTAAGAAAAAACCAAATTTTCTTACAAGGATGTTCCTTGATGAGAATGACATTAACGAAAAATCAATTGTTGGATTTGGCTCCTTCCTAATGATGGTAGCTTGTTTAGCAGTTGACATCTGGACTGGCTTCCACGGACAAGAAATGCCAATTAATGAATTCATCTTCGATGGTTTCATGATTATTACACTAGGCTCCTTTGGGATTGCTTCTGTTGATAAGTACATCACATCGAAAAGTAACAAATCAGAGGAGGAAGAATATTAAAATGGAAGATAATCATATACCTCAGGTAATCATTAATAACGATGGATACACGACTAGCGATGTTCCGGAATTAAAAGAGCTCCATTCCAAAGTTAAAGAATGGAAACCTAATACTCACCAGCCTTCGGTATTAAAAGAAGTCAAAGAGGCCAAAAACATCTATGGCGTAATTAATAGAGGTCGTAAGATAAAAGGCTATTTTGATAAGATGCAAAATAATATAGGTGAGGATGAAGTATCGGCTTCTGAAGATGCAGACACAGTTACTGAAGTGGCTGGTGATTTAGCTGAAACCGGAGAGGTATTGGAGGATTTAATACCGCTTTTATTATTATAAAAAATAAAAAATAAAGAAAAATGAAAGAAGTAGTAGAAGAGGGAATGTCAAACCTCAAGAAAACAATAATTGGCATATTAACAACTGCACTTACAGCAGCTGGAGCTTATGTTACTACGCACATCGACCAATTGTTTGACGCAGAGGAAGAAGCAGCTCCAATAGAACAGGTTGATCAAGCTTCGGAACCTGCTCCAGTTGAGCAAAAGGCAGAGCAAAATGTAAATGTGCAAGGACCTACAATTAACTTGACTATCCCACAACAACAACCACAAACTCGAGTAATTGAGAGAGTAATTGAAAAACCAGTTGCAACACCTGCACCTGCACCAGTAAAAGAAGTTGAAGATGAAGATCCTTGGTAAAATAGCTATTCTTCTTTTGCTTACTGGGTGTGGATCCATGTCAGTAGTAACTGAAGGAGATGAAATAGAAAGCAAAAGCATATCCACAGTTTCTGATTATGTTGGACCAAAAACCACAGTCCAGGTCATTAACATTGACCTTGAAAAAGTTTTCAGAATGTATCCAGATCTTCAGGATAAGAATGTCGGTCTTGGTTTTGCAGAGTCTGTGCTTGATTATTTAGATGAAACTCAGAGATTTCAATTCACTGAGGAAAAGTCTGAGATCAAGGACAGAATGGTTACACAATTCAAAGCCTCCAAAAAGGGGATATTTGAAGAGCCTATTGATGGTAAAGGGAAAATTAAGGCGGCAAGATACTTTGTTTATGTTACAGTAGCTGATTTTGCTGTTGATGAGGATGAGGCATTCCAAAAAGGAAGGGCTAAAGTTGTTGTAACAACTTTTATTAGACTTCAGGTTAGATTTGTCGATGCTGAGACTGGACAGATCTTTATTGGATCTGGCGAAGGTGAAGCAACTAAAGTTGGTGAATCTTTCCTTAGATCTCTTGATGGTATGTCATTTTCTCAAAGTACTGTTGGTAAGGCAACACGTAAATCACTTGAAACAGCAAGTGCTAACGTGATAGAAAAACTTATCAGAGACGGTGTTTTTGAGAATTAAGCTCATATTAGTATTTCTTTTAGTAAGTCTGTCCTCGTATGGGCAGACTTTCTTGTATTCATATACAGATCCCTGTACAAACGAGCTAAAGTTTTTGTCCTTTGATATGTCAACCCCAATAGTGGTTTCATACTACGGACAAACGAAGGCATTTACAGCAGCGGATCTTCAAAATGGAACGTTCGAAGCTTGGCTGAACAGTGTGTTTGCTCAGAATCAACAAAACCCATGTGGTGAAGTTCTTGCTTCACAAACTGCAACAGCTTCAACAAACTTAACAACCAGCGTTATTCAGAATGTAATGAATCTGACAACACTAACGAGCCTTAGTTCAATAAGTGTGGATGTAGGTGGAAACGTTAATGACGGGTCATCACAAATAAGTGAAGAAAATAATGAAAGTAATGATGAAAATGACGAAGAAAATTCAGAGGGTAATGGGGAATCTTCTGGACAAGGTACAAGTACCGAGTCATCGAACAACCAACAAGGTTCTTCTAGTGGTTCAGCTAATAGTTCTGGCTCTTCTTCTAGTGGAAGCAACAATGGATCTGACGGATCTACGGGATCATCAAGTAATTCTGGTTCTAACTCAGGTAATACTGGTGGTTCAAACTCTGGGGGTTCTAACGGCAGCGGTTCCGGTAGCTCAGGATCTGGCAGTGGGTCCGGATCTGGAGGATCTGGAGGAAATTCCGGTGGAGGAACTAACAGTGGCTCAACGAAGGGCGGAACTGGGAATAGAACTGACGGACAAGGGGTTCATGAAGGCGAGTCACAAGAAGGAGGTTCCCTTTCTAAGGAGGAAATCAAAGAAGTAAAGG
>Ga0181588_10001932_pt1 | contig 18152 bp, 16 predicted proteins | sample 071ome_26_FD_148607 | JGI IMG/M metagenome (GOLD analysis project Ga0181588, IMG submission 148607) | Coastal salt marsh microbial communities from the Groves Creek Marsh, Skidaway Island, Georgia - 071409BT metaG (spades assembly) | ecosystem: Environmental > Aquatic > Marine > Intertidal zone...
ACGTTTATCCCGATATTCCCGTCATTGCGTTTCCGCGCGGCGCGGCGCTTTATTTGCCCGAGCTTGCCCGTATGCCGGAAATCGACGGTGTCGGCATCGACTATGCGACCGATCCGGCATGGGCGGCCAGGGAACTGCAGCCCCATGCGACGGTTCAGGGAAATTTCGATCCCATCTTGTTGCTGGCCGGCGGAAACGAGCTTGAACGCCGTGCCCGCGAAATCGTCGAAGCTCTGTCCGGCGGGCCGCATATCTTCAACCTGGGACACGGGATCCTGCCGCCGACGCCGACAGAGCATGTCGAGCGCCTGATAAAGGCGGTTCGTGGATGAGCCGGACCGCCGTCGTTATCTACAATCTCGGCGGACCGGATAGCCCCGAGGCCGTTCGCCCGTTTCTGAAGAACCTGTTTTCGGATCCCATGATCCTGCGTGTGCCGGCGCCGGTCAGATGGTTTCTGTCCTGGCTGATATCCTGGCGGCGTGCGCCCGTGGCAAAGGAAATTTACGCGGAAATTGGCGGCCGGTCGCCGATCCTGCCGGAAACCGAAAAGCAGGCGGTTGCGCTTCAGGCTGCGCTCGGCGACGAATATCGCGTCTTCGTCGCGATGCGGTACTGGCATCCGTTCGCCGATGCCGTGGCCCGAGACGTCGCGGAATGGAACCCGGATCGCGTCGTTCTGCTGCCGCTTTATCCGCAGTATTCCACCACGACCACCGAGAGTTTTACCCGTATCTGGTATCCAGCTGCCCGGGCGGCCGGGCTGTCGGCGCCGACTTCGGAGATCTGTTGCTGGCCGGAAGCGGACGGCTTCGTCAGCGCCGTCGCCGATGCGACGGATGCGGCGATTGCGAAGCTTTCCCGAGATATCCCGTTTCGCGTTCTTTTTTCGGCCCACGGCCTGCCGAAAAAAATCGTCGAGGGGGGCGATCCCTATGCGCATCAGGTCGTCCGCACGTCCGCTGCCGTGCTTGCCCGGATAACGACCAGGGATGTCGATCACGTCGTCTGCTATCAGAGCCGCGTCGGACCGCTGGAATGGCTTCAGCCCTATACCGAGGACGAGATCAAGCGGGCCGGCGGCGAAAAGCGGGCATTGGTGGTCGTGCCGGTGGCATTTGTCAGCGAACATTCCGAAACGCTGGTCGAACTCGATATCGAATATGCCGGGCTGGCGCGGGAGGCCGGGGTACCGGAATATGTGCGCGCGCCGACGGTCAACGCCGCACAATCGTTTATCGGCGCATTGGCCGAACTGGTGAAATCCGCGCCGGAAACAGGCACGGTCGCCGGCGGCAATATATGCGATGCCGGATATCGTGACTGTCCATGCCGGCGGGAAGCCGCCTGACATGGCCGAGTATTATCTCTGGTTCAAGGCGCTCCACATCATCAGCGTGATCGCCTGGATGGCCGGGATGCTGTATCTGCCGCGCCTTTACGTCTACCACGCGGACGCCGAGACCGGATCTGTCCAGTCGGAAACGTTCAAGATCATGGAACGCCGCCTGCTCCGTGCGATCGTCAATCCGTCGATGATTTCCGCGTTTATTTTCGGCGGGTTGATGCTGGCGACGCCCGGCATGATCGACTGGTCGATGGGCTGGATCTGGGTGAAGCTCGCCATGATCGTCGCGATGGTGACCATCCACGGCCTGTTTGCCCGCTGGCGCCGGGATTTCGAGGCCGACCGGAACGTACGCCCGGCGAAATTCTACCGCATGTGGAACGAAGCGCCGACGATCCCGTTGATCGTGATCGTCATCATGGCGGTGGTGAAGCCGTTTTAGCGCGAAGACAGAATTTCCGCATGGTGCCGCAGGTGATCGCCGATCACTGTGGCGATGAAGAAATAGCTGTGGTCGTATCCGTCATGGTGGCGGATTGTGACTTTCTGACCGACATCGGCACAGGCTTCTTCCAGAAGATGCGGATGAAGCTGGTCTTCCAGGAACGGATCGGCGAGGCCCTGGTCGACGAGTATCGCCGCGCGGGCGCTGCCGTCGCCGCGTGACCTCACCAGACCGGTGGCGTCGTAATCCGCCCAGGCCGACCGGTCGTCGCCGAGATAGGCGGTAAAAGCTTTCTCGCCCCAGGGACACTGCATCGGCGCGCAGATCGGCGCCACGGCCGAGGCGGAAACGAACAGTTCCGGATTCTTCAGCCAGATCGTCAGCGCCCCGTGCCCGCCCATGGAATGACCCATGATCGACCGCTTGTCCGGATCGGCCCGGAAATTTGCGTCGATCGCCCGCACCAGTTCTGTGGTGACATAGTCGTACATATGGAAATGCGTGTCCCAGGGCGCGTTCGTCGCGTTGAGATAGAAACCGGCCCCCTTGCCGAGATCGTAGGCGTCATCATCCGGCACGTCGTCGCCGCGCGGGCTGGTATCCGGCGCGACGACCATGAGACCGAGTTCCGCCGCGACGCCGTAGGCGCCCGCCTTGGTGGTGAAATTGTCTTCCGTGCAGGTGAGGCCCGACAGCCAGTACACAGCCGGCACCGGCCCGTCGGCGGCCTGTGGCGGCACGAAGACCGAGAAATTCATATCGCAGCCGCAGGCGGCCGATCGATGGCGGTAATAGCCCAGCGTACCGCCGTGATGACGGTGTTCGGCGGTGGTTTGAAGGGTCATGTACGTGAAGCCTTTCGGGGTTGGGTCGGTATCCTGAACCGGGGAGTATAGAAGCCGGGCATCTTCGGCTCACGGTAATTTCGAAACCGCCGTCGCCCGGTCCGCTGTCATCGAATCATAATTTGACTTGATGTTTGCTATTTATTAACTATCTAAGCGTTATTCGGGACGGCGGTCTGCCGGTTACCCACGGTAAAATCCAGAAAACACAAAACAAAAAACGTTCTACCCGTGTTTGAGGCATCCGTCATTCGGCTGTCTTGCCGCTTCCGAAAATTCCTTCCCGGCACTCAGTGCCTCCATTCTCATATCCTTGGTCCGAAAGCATGAATCTCAAGGAACTAAAGCAAAAAACCCCCGCCGACCTGTTGTCCTATGCGGAAGAGCTGGAGATCGAAAACGCCTCCACGCTGCGAAAGCAGGACATCATGTTCGCAATCCTGAAACAGCTGGCCGAGAACGACGTGCCGATTTTCGGCGACGGCGTGATCGAAATTCTGCAGGACGGCTTCGGCTTTCTGCGGTCGCCCGAAGCGAACTATCTGCCGGGCCCGGACGATATTTACGTGTCGCCCAGCCAGATCCGCCGCTTTGCGCTGCGCACCGGCGATACCGTCGAAGGCGAGATCCGCGCGCCCAAGGACGGCGAACGGTATTTCGCGCTGCTGAAAGTCGGTCAGATCAATTTCGACGACCCCGACGCGGTTCGTCACCGCATCAACTTCGACAATCTGACGCCGCTCTATCCTGAAGAAAAGCTGATGCTCGGCAGCGACGATCCGACCGTCAAGGACATGACGCCGCGCATCGTCGACCTGATCACGCCGCTCGGCAAGGGCCAGCGCGGGCTGATCGTGGCGCCGCCGCGCACCGGCAAGACCATGATGCTGCAGTCGATCGCCGCCGCGATCACCGCCAATCATCCGGAAGTCTATCTGATCGTTCTGCTGATCGACGAACGTCCGGAGGAAGTCACAGACATGCAGCGGTCGGTCAACGGCGAGGTCATTTCGTCGACCTTCGACGAACCCGCTTCGCGCCACGTGACGGTGTCGGAAATGGTGATCGAAAAGGCCAAGCGCCTGGTCGAACACAAGCACGACGTCGTTATCCTGCTGGATTCGATCACGCGCCTGGCGCGCGCCTACAACACCGTGGTGCCGTCGTCCGGCAAGGTGCTGACCGGCGGCGTCGACGCCAATGCGCTGCAGCGTCCCAAACGCTTCTTCGGCGCGGCGCGCAATATCGAGGAAGGCGGCTCGATGACCATTATCGGCACCGCGCTGATCGATACCGGCTCGCGCATGGACGAGGTTATCTTCGAAGAGTTCAAGGGTACCGGTAACTCGGAAATCATTCTCGACCGCAAGCTCGCCGACAAGCGCACCTTCCCGGCGATGGACATCACCAAGTCCGGCACCCGCAAGGAAGAACTGCTGGTCGACAAGGGCGTGCTGGCCAAGATGTGGGTGCTGCGCCGGATTCTCACGCCGATGGGCGTGGTCGATGCGATGGAATTCCTGCTCGACAAGCTGAAAGGCACGAAGTCGAACGACGAGTTCTTCGATTCCATGAACCAGTAACCGGTTCTCCGGACCATCAGATAGTAAAAGGGCGCCCGTCGAGGCGCCCTTTTTGTTTGCCGGGGAGATCCCGCGCCGGCGGCCCGGGATTTAAGGTTCCAGAACGATCGAACCGGTCGTTTTGCGGGCCGCCTGGTCGCGGTGGGCGCGGGCCGCTTCGCGGAGGGAATATTTGTGGTTCACCTCTACCTTGACCGCGCCGGACTTGATGACCTTCATCACGTCGCCCGCCATCTTGCGCATGCGTTCCGGCGTGTCGGCGAAATCGAACAGGGTCGGCCGCGTCATCGACAGCGATCCTTTTTGCATCAGGATCAGCGGATCGATCGCCGGAATCGGCCCCGACGCGTTCCCGAAGGAGACGAACAGCCCGCGTTTATGCAGGCAGTCGAGCGAGGCCGGCCAGGTTGCCTTGCCGATGGAATCGTAAACCACCGGCAACATCTCGCCCTTGGTGATCTTGCGCACCCGGTCGACGAAATTTTCGCGGCTGTAGATGATCGGATAGTCGCAGCCATGCGCCTTTGCCAGCCGCGCTTTTCCCGGTGAACCGACCGTGCCGATGACGGTGGCGCCGAGATGCTTGGCCCACTGGCAGAGGATCAGCCCCACACCGCCGGCGGCGGCGTGGATCAGGATGGTGTCGCCCTTGCCGACCTTGTAGACCTGCCGGATGAGGAACTGGACCGTCATGCCCTGCAGCATCATCGAGGCGGCGACGTCATTGGGAATTTCCTTCGGCACCTTCACCAGCTTGCCGGCATCGATATTGCGGATTTCGGCGTAGCACCCCGACCCGGCGGTGCCGGTCGCGACCCGGTCGCCGATCTTGAAACCCGATACGCCTGTGCCGACGGCCTCGATTTCGCCGCACATTTCGCCGCCCGGCGTGAACGGCAGCGGCATCGGGTAGAGGCCGGAGCGCTGATAGATATCGATGAAGTTCACGCCGATCGCCTTGGCGCGCACGGTCACCTCGCCCTTGCCGGGGCGTCCGACTTCGACATCGCGCCATTTCATGACCGAGGGCGACCCGGTTTCTTCGACGACGATAGCTTTAGGCATCTGCGTTTCCTTCTCTGACGCTGCCGTTCCGGGCCCGTTGAAGGGCGCCGCCGACGGCGGGTATAGGCGGCGGCACGGTGCCGCCGGTGTTTTCGACGATCGGCGCTTTCTCTTCGGGGCCGCCCGTTATCCGAGTGTCCCCCGGAAAAGCTCGGCAGTCCGCCCGTTGGCGGCGGCGGCCGCGGCTGAATCGTAGTTGTCGCCGCCGACACGGGCGAAGGCGTGATCAACGCCGGGATAGGAATAGACCGTGACGTGTTCGTTCGGATCCAGGGCTTCTTTGATCTTTGCCTGGGATTCCGGCGGGCAGAACCCGTCTTTCTCCGCGATATGCAGGATCAGCGGGTTCTTGATGCCGGAGGAGAGATCCAGCGAGTCTTCGATCTGGACGGGATAATATCCCGAACAGGCATCCGCGTCCGTGAAACAGGCCGTGGCATACGCGAGGCTGCCGCCCAGGCAGTAACCCACGGCGCCCACTTTGCCGGTGCAGCCGTCCATGGCGCGGACGTGACCGATCGTCGCCGCGATATCCGCGACGCCCTTTTCGAAATCGGGCAGGAAGGCGTTCATCAGTTCGAACGCCCTGTCCCATTCTTCCTGGCTTTTGTCGGTCAGCTGAACGCCGGGTTCGATGCGCCAGAACAGATCCGGCGAGACGGCGATGTAGCCTTCCTCGGCAAATCCGTCGCACAGATCGCGCATCACCTGATTGACGCCGAAAATTTCCTGCAGGACCACGATCCCCGGCCCGCTGCCGGAGGCCGGCATGGCGCAATACGCGGAAAAGGAACCGCTGCCGTCAGCGGCGTTGATGGAAATATCAGGCATAGACCAGTCCCCTCGATCCCGTAAATGACAACATCCGGACACGTATGGATGTAACCGCTTCTTATTACAGGCATATTAGCGCCGGATGGCGCAAAAGTCACCGTTGGAAAACCGGTTTGGCTTGCGTTTAGAGCAAACGTGCTTTGCGATTTTCGATGTCCAGAAGGGCGGATTTGGTCTTTAGCCCGCCGCGTCCCGAATAACCGCCGCTGCCGCCGGTGGACAAAACGCGATGACAGGGAATGATGATCGGAATGGGATTCGCACCGCAGGCACCGCCGACGGCGCGCGGCGCTGTCCCGGCGCGCGCGGCGAGTTCGCCGTAGGTCCAGGTATCTCCGTGTGGAATTTCGCACATCGTGGACCAAACGCGCTGTTGAAAAGAGGTTCCTGCCGGCGCCAGCGGCAGGTCGAATTCGGTCAATTCGCGGGCGAAGTAGGCGTTGAGCTGACAGACTGCCTGTTTCAGGACCGGAGAATCCGAATTTTCCGGCTCGACATGTTGCCATCCCACGGAAACGATGTTTCCGCCGCGTTCTTCGACCGATACCGGTCCGATCAGCGTATCCAGAGAGATTCGTCCCATGACGCATCGTCGCGGAACTGTGCCGGCCCCGTCAACCGGCGCTTCAGGCCGGCGCTATTTATCCGCGAAGTCGAGACCGTCGAACAGCGCGTCTATTTCCAGCGCCAAAGACGGGACGGGCTCCACCGGCGCCAACGACGATACGATGCCCCGATCACCGAAGGCGTCGATCTTTCCGCCGGACCCGGTCTGCCGGCTCAACGCGGCCCCCAGGGCGGAGGGGTCGATCGGCTTGGCGACGTAATCGTTCATGCCCGCGGACAGATATAGTTCCCGGTCGCCCTTCATGGCGTTGGCCGTGAGGGCGACGATCGGAGTTTTCGCCCGCTTGCCGCCCAGGCTCCGGATTGCCGAGGTGGCGGCGATACCGTCCATCTCGGGCATCTGGATATCCATAAGGACCAGATCGTAATCCTGCCGGCGAACCGCTTCGACGGCCTGCGCACCGTTTTCGGCCATGTCACAGCGATGCCCCGTTTTTTCCAGCATCAGCCGAATGATCTGCTGATTCACGCTGTTGTCTTCGGCGACAAGAATCGTCAGGGGCTGGTCCGGGACCGCCTTTGCCGGGGTCTCGGGCGCGTCCGGCGCGTCCGGCGCGTCGGGTGCGGGCAGAGCGCTATCCGTGCCCGGCTCACAGGCAAGCGTGATCCAGAATGTCGTGCCCTCTCGCGGCGCGGTGTCGTATCCGATTTCGCCGCCCATAAGCTCGATCAGCGATTTGCAGATCGCGAGACCGAGACCGGTGCCGCCGTAGCGTCGTGAAATCGTGCTGTCCGCCTGGGTGAATTTGTCGAACAGCCGACTTTGGTGTTCGTGCGATATGCCGGGACCCGTATCCGAAACTTCGAACCGGTTCATCACTCTGCCGTCCGGGCTTTCCGACGGGGTGACCCGCAATCCGATTTCGCCGTGATCCGTGAACTTCAGCGCGTTGGACACCAGATTGAAAACGATCTGGCGCAGCTTCGCATCGTCGCCGATCAGGACCGGCGCGACCGAAAGATCGACGTCGCAACGCCAGCCAAGCTGTTTCGACTGTGCCTGGGGCTCCCAGAGCGCTTCGATCGAAGCGACAAGATCCTGCAGCCGGAATTCGCGTATCTCGACCTCCAGCTCGCCCGCTTCGACCTTCGAAAGATCGAGGATATCGTTCAGCAGTATCAGCAACGCGTCCCCCGATTCCTGGATGGTATCGACCTTGTTTTGCTGTTCCGCGGTCAGATCTTCCATCGCGAGAAGGTGGGTCATCCTCAGAATGCCGTTCAACGGTGTGCGCAGCTCGTGGCTCATCGATGCCAGGAAATCCGTTTTTGCCCGATCGGCGGCGCGTGCTTTGTCCGCCGCCTGTTCGAAATTGAGGGCGGCCAGCTCGGCTTCGTCCCTGGCGATTTCCAGCTCCCGCTCGCGACTGCGCAGCTCGGTCGTCTCGATATTGATGCCGCCGAGACCGACCGGATTTCCGTCGGCACCGTTTACGGGAAATTTGATCGTAAGGAAGTCGTGCATGTTTCCTTCGGCATCGGGAAATTGCAGCTCTGTCTGCGACACGACGCCGTTCTCGATGATGTTCCGGTCTTCGGCCTCGAAACGTTCCAGTACGTCGGGCGGGACATAGGCGGCGGATTGCCGGCCGAGCACCTGCTCTTCCGTTGTCTTGTAAAACTCGAGAAAACCCCGGTTGGCGAAGCTGATGCGGTGATTCCGGTCTTTCATGAACATCAGGGACGGCGAATTGTCGAAAAACGCCCGTGCCCGGCTTTCGCTTTCCGCCAGCGCCGCCTCTACCTCCTTGCGGTCGCTGATATCGGTGGAAATCGCGCAGATTATATGTTCGCCGCGTCCGGGATCGAAAACCGCGAATTTCTGTGTCATGTGGGTGCGCGTGACGCCGTCCGCATGCACAAGCTCTTCTTCCACGGTCTTTCCAGATCCGGACCGCAGGATCCGGTTTTCGTCCTGCTGCCATTGTTTGGCTTGCGCGTCGCCGAAGATTTCCGCATCCCGTCTTCCGATGACGTCATCCGGTTGAAGACCATGGGTTTCGCAATATTTCCGGTTCGCGATCAGCATGGTTCCGTCGGGAGCCTTCGCAAAAATCATCGCCTGGGCGTTTTCAATCAGCGCGTTGAAACGTGCTTCAGACGTTTTCAGCCGTTCGTGGGTTTCAAACCGGTTCAGTTGCAGCGCGATCCAGGTGGCGATCCTGCCCAGATCGACAACGGTTTCCTTCGGGAACGAGTTCGCTGCCACGCAGCCCAGGTTCAGTGTGCCGAGGCATCTGTCCCCGACCACCAGCGGCAGGATGGCCGTGGACCGGTATCTGTCCTGCCCTGGCGTCGCCGTCCGGGCATATTGTTCTCCGGGAAGATCCGAATCGTTGACGACAATGGGATTGCGGGAAACGTAGCAGTCGCCCAGCTTCGATCCGTCGATGGGAATCGGCGCGACGTCGTATCGGATACGGTCGCCCCGAACCGCCGCGACCGCGAGGAATTTTTCGTCTTTCGGAAGCGCGATACTGATGCGGTCCGCGGGAAATATATCGGGCATCCATTTGGCGATGGAATCGTAGAGCGCACCAAGACTGTCCGCGTTTGCGATCTCCGACAGGAAATCGAGCGGCACGGTCAGTTTCGATCGGTTTCCGTCAGAGGCGGTGGCTCCGCTCATTCAGGGCATCCTTGAACGCGAATCAGCAAATGAAAGTTGTGCCCGAGCCTATATTTTCTCCGTTTAGATAGCGTTAAATAGTCGCCTCAAAGCCCGTTGATCGATACGGCCAGCCCGTTAGGCTGTCGTCGCATGAAAGATGGCTATATCGATATCTACTGCGAGCGCACCGGCCCCGAATTCTGGTCGGAACCCGTCAATGCGATTACCAATATCGCCTTTATTATCAGTGCCGTCCTAATCATAAGGCTGATCCGGGATCAGGCGCGGTCGGGTCATCGGGATATCGCGTCCTGGGTGTTGTGCGCGCTGATATTCGCGATCGGGATCGGCAGCTGGCTGTTTCACACCCATGCTACCCGCTGGGCGTTGTTGGCCGACGTCATTCCGATCGGCATCTTCATTCTGCTTTACACATGGTATGCGCTGCGCCGCTTTGCCGGCGCGTCCGCCCTTGTCTGCGGCGCCGGGGTGATCATGGTTCTCGCGGTGGCGATGGCGGTGCCGCCTTTGACCGGGTTTCGCGGCGGGTCCTACGTGGCGGCCTTGCTGGCGATGCTGACGATCGGCGGGTATCTGCATTTCGCTCTTTCGCATGTCGCCGGTCGCGCACTTCTTGCGGCGGCAGGCGTTTTCGTCGTGTCGCTGACCATGCGGACGATCGACGAGCCGCTCTGCGCGCAGTTTCCGCTGGGGACGCATTTCGGCTGGCACATCTTCAATGCCGTTGTTTTGTTTATCGTCGCCCGTGCAATGGTGTTGTACGGCAGGCGCATTTGACCCTTTCGCCCGCGTCTCCTAGATAGCGGTGACGAACTTTGTCCCCCGCCTCAACCAAGCGAGAATCCGACATGAGCGATCTTTCCGCGTTTCAAATCACCAAGCGCTGGCCTGCTGCACATCCCGACCGCATTCAGCTTTATTCTCTGCCGACGCCCAACGGCGTGAAAGCCTCGATCATGCTCGAGGAAACCGGCCTGCCTTACGAAGCGCATCTCGTTTCGTTCGGTTCGGACGACCAGATGACGCCGGAATTCCTGTCGCTCAATCCCAACAATAAAATACCCGCGATGATCGATCCCGATGGTCCCGGCGGCAAGCCGATGCCGATTTGGGAAAGCGGTGCGATCCTCATCTATCTGGCCGAGAAGACCGGCAAGTTCATGCCGACCGATCCGGTCGCGCGCTACGAATGTCTGCAGTGGCTGATGTTCCAGATGGGCGGCGTCGGTCCGATGTTCGGCCAGCTGGGTCATTTTTACAAATTCGCCGCCAACAAGATCACCGACCAATATCCCACCGACCGCTATCTGAACGAGAGCAAGCGTCTGCTGGGCGTGCTCGACGGACGCCTGTCGGACCGCGATTACATTATGGGCGCCGACTACACGATTGCCGATATCGCAACGGCCCCATGGGTCCGGACGCTGACCAATACCTACGACGCTGGCGAAGCTCTCGGACTCGACGGGTTCACGAACGTCGTCGACTGGCGCGACCGCATTCTGTCGCGCCCGGCGGTTGAAAAAGGTCTTGCCATGCCGCCGCGGCCGTAGGCCGGGCGGCCGGTCCCGGGCTCAGCTTCGGCGAAAAACCTCGGACGCCCGCTGGCGGTCCCGGCCGGATTTTTTCTCCGCTTCGACCCGCCGTTTCAGGTCGCCCTTGGCGGACGAGGCGCCGGCATTGCGCATTTCCTCAAGCCGTTTCGCTTCGGCGTGTTTTTCCCGTTTTTCCTTGTCGACCTGACGCTGCAAATCCTTGTTCATCAGAACCTCCATTCAGGGAATAAGGTGCCTATTGTCGCTGTTTGCCGAAGCCGTGCCTTGATCGTGGTTAATCCCGGTCGGCTATAGGCATTTCTTGTGCATGGGAGTCCTTCGCGGGGCGGGGCGCCTGTCGCCGATCGGTCATGCAACAGGCGGACGACGACGGGAAGTGCCTGAAATAGGCGCCACGAAAGAGGAAAGATCTATAGGGCGTCAGCCAGCGCCGCCGGATCGGTGAGCGGCAGAGAACAGGTCTGGCCGATACAGACATAGGCCGTGGCCTTGCTGTTCACCTGACCTTTGCCGGCGGCGGGGTGGCCGTCCGGCAGGATGTCGCCGGGTGCGATGCGCTGGATCAGTTTGTTCATGTTGGGGGCTTTCCAGGCGGCATCGAGAAGCGCCTTGGTGGCGTCGTCCGCGGGGTCGCCGACGATCACCACCTGAGCGCAGCGCTGCAGAACCTCGTTGGCGCAAAACAGCCCTGTCAGCGGGAAGAAGTTCTTGGATACCTCCCCCGCGAAAGCGGTGAAGATATCCTCGGCGCGGGTACGATAGGCGTCTTCGCCGGTCAGATAATGGAGGCGCGCCAGCGTAGCGGCGATGACGCTGTTGCCGGCGGGCGTGGCATTGTCGGCGGCCGACTTTGTTCGAATGATCAGCGCTTCGGCGTCGTCGGCGGTGAAGAAATACCCGCCGCCATCCGTATCCCAGAAATGCGCATCGATCACGTCGACCCATTCGCGGGCGGTTTCGATATAGGACGTGTCGCCGGTGGCTTCGTACAGTGCGACGGCGGCCCGCGACATGTTGGCATAGTCATCCAGTGTGGCGGCGTGTTTCAGCTTGCCGGCGCGGAAGGAGTGCAGCAGACGGCCGTCCGCCTGCATGCGGTCGCGGACGAAGGCGAAGGCGGAAACGGCGGCATCGCGCCAGTCGGGCTTGCCGAACACGCAGGCGGCGTTCGCCAAGGCGGCGATCATCATCCCGTTCCAGTCGGCCAGCACCTTGTCGTCCCATCCCGGCCATATGCGCCGGTTGCGGACCGCCAGCAGTTTCTCGCGCGCCGCTGACAGGACGGCTTCCTGTGCATCGTCCAGCAGATCCGGATGGGCGATCCGGTTGAGGATGTTTTTGCCTTCCCAGTTTCCCTCGGGAGACACGTTGTAAATCGTCTTAAACAGGACCGTGTCGGCGCCGTCGCCCAGCACGTCCGCGATTTCGGAAGTGGACCAGACATAGAACCGGCCTTCCTCGCCTTCGGAATCGGCATCGTATGTGGCGGCGAACGGGCGGCCCGCGGAAGCGTCGACCGGTGCGATCATCTCGCGCAGGCACCAGTCGACCGTTTCCTCGACGCGCTGCGCGAAAAGCGGATTGTGCGTTTCCTGCCAGGCCCACACCAGAAGATCGACGATCTGGGCGTTGTCGTAGAGCATTTTCTCGAAATGCGGCGCCAGCCAGATGGAATCTGTCGAATAACGGGCGTAGCCGCCGCCGAGATGATCGTAGATCCCGCCCTGGGACATCTTGGTCAGGGACACGAGAACGGCATCGCGCAGCGTCTCGTTCCCGGTGCGCAGATAAGATCGCCAGAGCAGTTCGTGGATCGACGGGTTGGGAAATTTGGGCGCCTGACCGAATCCGCCGTTTACCATGTCGAATTCCTGGGCCAGCCGCGCCGCCGCCTGGTCGTTAACGGCCAGCGGAATGCCGTCCGTTCCGGCGGCGGCCTGTTCCGGGGTCCAGACTTTTTTCAGACCGTTGTTCAGCGCTTCGGCGGTCTCGAATGCCTTTTCGCGTTTCTCGTGCCAATAATCCGAGATTGCGGACAAGACCTGCGGAAAGCCCGGTCGCCCATAACGGGAATCCGGCGGGAAATACGTGCCGCCCCAGAACGGCTCTCCGTCCGGCGTCAGGAACATGGTCAGCGGCCAGCCACCCTGCTGGCCCAGCAGCTGAAGCGCATGCTGGTATATGGTATCGATATCGGGGCGTTCCTCCCGGTCGACCTTCACGTTGATATAAAGGTCGTTCATCTGCGCCGCGATTTCGTCGTTTTCGAAGCTTTCATGCGCCATGACGTGGCACCAGTGGCAGGCGGCGTAGCCGACCGACAGCAGGATGGGCTTGTCCTGGTCCCGCGCGGCGGCGAGGGCCTCCGGCCCCCAGCCGTACCAGTGCACCGGATTGTCGGCATGCTGCAAAAGATAGGGACTGGTTTCTTCGGACAGACGGTTGCGGGACATGCCAGGCTTTCTTTGGGGGTGAACTCTGTATTTTGCGGGCCGCGGTGACGGCAGTGAATGTGATACAGTAGTTGTGACGCGGCACAAGGGAGTCAACCATGAAAATATCATTTGATATCGATTGCACGCCGGAGGAAGCGCGCCGTTTTCTCGGCCTGCCCGATGTAACGCCGGTCAACGAGGCGTTCGTGGAAGAGCTGACCAAACGGGCTGGGGAGATGGCGCAGGAAATGGATGCCGGCAAACTGATGGAGCAATGGATGTCGGCCGGCGTTCAGGGCGTCGGCGATATGCAAAAGGCGTTCATGGAACAGTTCGCCAGGGCGCAGGGCGGCAAGGACTAGCGCGCCTGCGAAGTCATCCGCACGGTTCTTTATCGATGTCATCATCAGATACCATTTTTGCACTGGCGACGGCACAGGGCCGTGCCGGGATTGCGGTCTTTCGCATATCCGGTCCGGCGGCGCGGGAAGCACTGGAAGCCTTGGCCGGGTTCGATACGCTGCCCCCGCCCCGCACGACCATACGGTGCCGTATGGTCGATCCGCGGTCAGGGGATCTTCTTGATGACGGGCTGGCCGTGTGGTTTCCCGGACCGGCCAGCTTCACCGGCGAGGATGTGGCAGAGTTCCATACGCACGGCGGGCGGGCGACGGTCGAGGCTCTCGGGGAAACGCTTGCCGCACTCCCCGGCCTGCGCCTGGCGGAGCCCGGAGAGTTTTCGAAACGGGCCTTTCTGGCCGGAAAGATCGACCTGACGGAAGCCGAGGCGATCGCCGATCTGGTCGATGCGGAAACCGATGCCCAGCGCCTGCAGGCTTTGGCGCAGCTTGGCGGCGGCCTGTCCAAAAAGCTGGAAGCCTGGCGCGCGGATTTGATCGATATTCTGGCCCATACCGAGGCGTGGATCGATTTTCCCGACGAGGATCTTCCGGCGGACGTCGAAGCGGCGGCGCGGGCGCGGATCGCCGGTCTGGCTTCCGATGTCTCGGATTTTCTGGATGACAACCGGCGCGGAGAGCGCCTGCGGGACGGGCTTCAGGTCGCCATTCTCGGTGCGCCGAACGCGGGGAAATCCTCGCTCCTGAATGCTCTGGCGGCGCGGGATGTCGCTATCGTCTCCGATATCGCGGGCACGACCCGGGACGTGATCGAGGTTCACCTGGATCTTGGCGGTTGGCCGGTGACTCTGGCCGATACCGCCGGGCTGCGGGACGCCGAGGACGCGGTCGAACAGGAAGGGGTAAATCGGGCATTGGCCCGGGCCGACGAAGCCGATCTGTGTCTGGTGCTGTTCGACTCGACCCAACCGCCCGATCGCCAGAGCCTTGACCTTCTGGATCGGACCAACGCAATTGCCGTCGCGACAAAGGCGGATTTGCCGGGGAAACCGCAAGCGCCGGCGCTGGGACAGTGCGCGTTGTCGGTTTCAGCAATAAGCGGAGAAGGCCTGCCTGGTCTGCTGTCATCGCTCGAGGGCGCGGTTGCGGATCTCATGGATGTTTCTGGCGGCCCGGTTCCGCTTACGCGCCTGCGGCATCGTGTGGCGTTAGCGGAATGCACCGACGCTCTGCGCCGTGCGGCGACAGCCGTGGATACCGAACTCGTGGCCGAGGATCTGCGGCTTGCTGTCCGGGCCCTGGGCCGGGTGACGGGTCGGGTCGACATCGAAGACCTGCTGGACGTAATATTTTCGGACTTCTGTATCGGGAAGTAACGCCCGCCCCGCGAGATGTTTCACGTGAAACAGTTGAGCCGTCCCTTCCCGTTCTTGCTTTACGGATCGCGGGGTCGTCCCTATATTCCGCGCCATTATGACACCTCCGGATTCATATGATGTGATTGTCGTTGGCGGCGGCCATGCCGGTTGCGAGGCCGCGGCCGCGTCGGCGCGGATGGGGGCTCGGACGTTGCTGGTCACGCACAAGGCGTCGACTATCGGAGAGATGTCATGCAACCCAGCGATTGGCGGTCTGGGCAAGGGACATCTGGTCCGCGAGATTGACGCTCTGGACGGCGTTATGGGCCGGGTCATCGACAGGGCGGGCATCCAGTTTCGTGTTCTGAACAAGCGCAAGGGTCCTGCCGTTCAGGGCCCGCGGGCGCAGGCCGACCGCAAACTGTATCGCGAAGCGATGCAGTCGGTGCTGGCGGATCAGCCCAATCTGTCCATTTGCGAAGGCGGCGTGGAAGATCTCGTCGTGAAAAGCGACGGTGACCGCCGGTTTGTGGCTGGCGTGGTTCTTTCGAACGGTACCACTATTTCCGCGGCGCGGGTGGTTTTGACGACGGGCACATTCCTGCGCGGCTTGATCCATATCGGAGAGAAGAAGATACCGGCGGGCCGGGTCGGCGAGAAACCTGCGCTCGGCCTGTCGGAAACCCTGGAATCCTGCGGGTTTGCACTCGGACGGCTAAAAACCGGCACGCCGCCCCGCCTCGACGGCAAGACCATTGACTGGTCGGTGCTTGAAATCCAGCCAGGCGATGATCCTCCTGTCCCGTTTTCCACGATGACGGATCGGATAACGACACCGCAGATTGCGTGTCACATCACCTATACAAACGAAGCCGCTCACCGGATCATTCAGGAGAACATTCACCGGGCACCGATGTACTCCGGCCAGATCGAAGGCACCGGCCCGCGCTACTGTCCGTCGATCGAGGACAAGGTCGTTCGTTTCGCCGATAAATCGCGGCACCAGATCTTTCTCGAACCCGAGGGCCTGGACGACGACACGGTGTATCCCAACGGGATTTCGACGTCCCTGCCCGAAGATGTTCAGCTCGCTTTCCTCGCCGAAATTCCGGGACTGGAAAATGCCCGTGTCATCCGCCCCGGCTATGCCATCGAGTACGATTTTGTCGATCCCCGGGAACTGGACAGCACCCTGGAGACGCGGCGGGTTCGGGGTCTGTATCTCGCCGGTCAGATCAACGGCACCACCGGTTACGAGGAAGCCGCGGCACAGGGCCTGATGGCCGGGCTTAATGCCGCCCGCATGGCCGGGGGGGATGACACGCCGTTCAGCCTGGACCGGGCCGAAGCCTATATCGGGGTGATGATCGACGATCTGATCACCCGGGGCACAGCGGAACCCTATCGGATGTTCACGTCCCGCGCGGAATACCGCCTGACCCTGCGGGCCGATAACGCGGATCAGCGTCTGACGCCCGCCGGCCTTGCGCTCGGTTGTGTCGGTCCGGACCGGAAACAGGTGTTCTCTGCCAAGATGGCGGCGATATCTGAGACGACGGATAAACTGAGACTCCTCCACGAAACCCCGAAGAATCTGGCCGCGCAGGGGGTCAAAGTCTCCCAGGACGGGGTGCCCCGCTCGGCCCTCAAACTTCTCGCCCAGGCGGATGCGGGGATCGAAGCTGTGCGCCGAATCTGGCCGGACACGCAGGACATCGATGCCGGGATACTGCAGCAGGTTGCGCACGATTCCCTCTATGCCGGCTACCTGGACCGCCAGCAGGCCGACATCGCCGCCTTCCGCAAGGATGAAGCCCTCGCCCTGCCGGGCAATCTCGACTACGGCGCCATTGGCGGACTCTCCAATGAAATGCGCGAAAAGCTTGGCGCTGCCCGGCCCGAAACGCTGGGCGCGGCCAGCCGGATTCCAGGGGTCACGCCGGCGGCGCTGACCGCCCTGCTGCGCCATGTGCGCCGCCACGCCGCCTGACGCCCGTGGCCGACACTACGCCTCTCACCTCCGAAGATTTTCAGGCCCGCGCCAATGTTTCACGTGAAACAATGGAACGTCTGCAGATCTATGCAGATCTGCTGACGGAGCGGCAGAAGATCCAGAATCTGGTGTCCGGCAACAGCCTGGCATATCTCTGGGACCGCCACATGCTCGATTCTTTTCAGCTCGCCGACCATCTGCCGGAAGATGCCGTTTCCCTCACCGATATCGGCAGCGGCGCGGGCTTCCCTGGCCTGGTCCTGGCCATTGCCACGGACATTCCCACGACACTGATCGAATCCCATGGCCGCAAATGCGCCTTTCTGCAGGATGTGATCGACGCGACCGGTGCGCCGGCGACCGTGGCCAACACCCGGGTCGAGGCTTTTGCGGCCGAATCGGGGGATAAAACTGTGGATATTCTGACCGCCCGCGCGCTGGCGCCGCTGTCGAAACTGTGCGGAATGGCGGATTCCCTGGGGGCGCGCATGTGCCTGTTCCAGAAGGGCGCGCGCTGGCAGGAAGAATTGACCGACGCCCGAAAAGGCTGGAAAATGCAGCACGAGGCGTATAAGAGCCGCACATCGGCTAACGCCCGCATATTGCGCATAACGCACCTTGCCCCACGCTAGGCATTGCGGCAATCGGGGCGAGACTGCGGCCGGCAAAGGCAACGCCCGTTTCTGCAACCCATAGGTCTGTCCCCATGCAAGACGACACCCTGGATGTTCTCCCGCCGAACGCCCCCTCGGCAACGCAGGATGATCCCGCCCTGTCGCCCAAGCCGGGCTCCGGCGGGCGCATCATGGCGGTCGCCAACCAGAAAGGCGGCGTCGGCAAGACCACCACGGCGATCAACCTGGCAACCGCCCTGGCGGCGGTCGGGAGCCGTGTGCTGGTGGTCGATCTCGACCCCCAGGGCAATGCGTCGACCGGCCTCGGCATCGAAAGCGCGCGGCGCACCGTCGGCACCTATGATCTGCTGATCGGTGAAATCGGGCTCGACGAGGCGCTGATCGAGACCCGGGTCCCCGGCCTCGCCGTCGTCCCGTCGACCATCGATCTGTCTGCG
>Ga0181588_10001935_pt1 | contig 18144 bp, 17 predicted proteins | sample 071ome_26_FD_148607 | JGI IMG/M metagenome (GOLD analysis project Ga0181588, IMG submission 148607) | Coastal salt marsh microbial communities from the Groves Creek Marsh, Skidaway Island, Georgia - 071409BT metaG (spades assembly) | ecosystem: Environmental > Aquatic > Marine > Intertidal zone...
TTGTGGCGGCGATTCCGGCGCCATCGAGACCGAAGCGGGCGTGGATCACGTCGGGGTGGTCGTGAGGGATGTACTCGGTCGGAAGACCAAGGACCCGGACGCGGCAGTCGGCTCCCCGTTCACCGAGCGCGTCCCGAACCGCTGCTCCTGCGCCACCGATGCGGAGGCCGTCTTCGATTGACACCACCGCGTCGTGGCCCTCGAGTTCGTCGAGCATGGCGGGATCGAGGGGCATCACGACACGCGGATCGAAGACCGTGCAGTCGATGCCTTCAGCCTCGAGACGTTCGGCTGCGTCGGCTGCGGCAGGAAGCATCTGTCCGAAACCGAGCAGGGCGACCCGGCCGTCGCCGTCACGGACCTTGCGGGCAGAGAGCCCGGACCCGATCTCGCCGTCGGCGACGTGCGCAGCCTTGCCGCGGGACCAGCGAAGAGCGACCGGACCGTCGGTGAGCTCCATTGCGTCTTCCAGCATCTGCTGGAGTTCCTGGTAGCTCGACGGCGCAAACACGGTCATGTTCGGCACCTTGGTGAGCAGGACCAGATCGAGTACCCCGTGGTGGCTGGCACCGTCCGGCCCGGTGATGCCAGCTCGGTCGAGGCAGAAGATCACCGGCTGGCCGTGGAGCCCAACGTCGAGGTTGACCTGGTCGATTGCTCGGGTGAGGAAGGTTGAGTAGACAGCGACCAGCGGTCGCAGGCCACCCATCGCCATGCCGGCGGCGGCGGTGACGGCGTGTTGCTCGGCGATACCGACGTCGATGCACCGATCAGGGAACCGCTCGCGGAAGGGCAAGAGGCCGGTCGAGTCAGGCATAGCGGCAGTGATGGCGACCAACTCGGGGTACTGATCGCCCAGCTTCACAAGCGTCTCGGAGAACGCTGCGGTGTAGGACCCTTCGTTCGCCCCGCCGATCGGCAGACCGGGTTTGGCGTCGTGCATGTTCTTGATGTGGTCCTGCTCGGCGGGGGCGTACCCCTTGCCCTTCTGCGTCAGGCAATGCACGACTGCCGGCCCCGTGAACTCTGCCGCGTTCTGAAGTGCTTCCTCCATGGAGGCGATGTCGTGGCCGTCGAACGGGCCCATGTAGCGAACGCCGAGGTCTTCGAAGAACGCCGATGGCTCCCACATCTCTCGAACCGCTGCCTTGGACATGCGGACGCCACGACTGATCTGTTCACCGACCCAGGGAATTGATTCGGCGATCTCTTCGATCTTGGCCTGGCGGCGCATGTAGGTCGGGTTGTTGCGGATCTTGACGAGGCTCTCGGACAGGCGCGACACCGTCGGCGCGTAGGAGCGACCGTTGTCGTTGAGCACGATCGTGACATCGCTTCCGGCGTGGCCGAGGTTGTTGAGTCCCTCGAACGCCATGCCGCCAGTCATCGCCCCGTCGCCGATCACCGCGACGATTCGACGACGGGCGTCGGTGGCGTCGAAGGCGGTCGCCAACCCGTGGGCGTAACTCAACACGGTGGAGGCGTGACTGTTCTCGATCCAATCGTGGTCGGACTCGGCTTGGCTCGGGTAGCCCGAGAGCCCGCCGCCCTCGCGAAGCGTGGAGAAATCGGCGGCCCGCCCGGTCAGCACCTTATGGGGGTAGGTCTGGTGGCCGGTGTCCCACAGGATGACATCGTGCGGCGACCGGAAGACCCGGTGGAGCGCGATCGTGAGCTCGACGGCACCAAGGTTGGATCCAAGGTGACCGCCGTGATCGTTGACGGCGTCGATGATCAGATGACGAATCTGGTCAGCGAGGTCGTCGAGTTCCGCAATGGAGCGGCCTCGGAGATCATCAGGCCCGTTGAGGGCGTCGAGCAACATCACTCGTCAGGGTACCCGGCGGCCCCGGTAGGAGTCGGGTCAGGCGGGGCGCAACTTTGAGCCCAATTCCGAGGGCAAGGAGCCCGCCGACGGCATCGATCCAGTAGTGGTTGGCGGTGACGACGATCGCGAACAGGGTGAGGATCGGGTAGGCGACGATCGCACGGCGCGACCAACGACTACGCAGCACCGGGTAGAGGGCGACGGTGCACCACACGGCCCAGGCCACGTGCAGGCTTGGCATTGCGGCGTACTGGTTACTGATTGTCTCCATCGTTCCGGACTCGAACGACCACAGCCCGCCGGGATCGACCAGGGTGTCGACGAAGTCGAATCCGGGCTCGCATGCGCCGAACCGAGAGTCGCAGTTCCCCAGCAGCCGGGGCGGCATCAGCGGGAAAAACGCGAACCCGACCAACGCCACGGTGGTCGTGGCTGCGAGCGTGGATCGCATGAACGTGTACCGGCGGGGGTACCGGGCGAACAGGATCACCATGGCCCCGACCGTCACGGCGAAGTGGAAGGTGCCGTAGAACACATTCCAGAAGACGATGAACGCGTCCCACTCAAGGAAAAAGGTGTGGACCCGTTCCTCGAAGTAGAGCCCGATCGACCGTTGGAGATCGATGACGCGCTCGGCGTTGCGGAACGACTCCTCCCGAACCGAGTCACCCAACGCAGACCCGAACTGGTTCCGGATCGCGGAGTACACAACGTAAAACGCAAGGGTCAGCCCGATCTCGACCCACCATTTCAGTGGGCGAAACCCCTGGTTCTGTGCCTCGTCGTGGAGTGGGTCGCCGTCCCGGGCAGTGGACGAGGACCCGTCTTCGGCCTCCGACATCGAGCGGATGCTAACCGACGGATCGGTACCCTCGTCAGCGTCTCGCGGCGCGACCGGCTCCGTCATCAACCCCGATTTCGAGGAGATGACATGAGCAAGGTCGGCCCGACCAATCGAGCAGGGCTTGTCACGGCGGTGCAGGGGGCTAGGGCGCTCCTGTCCTTGGTTGCGGCTGCGCTGCTGCTCACCAACTGCAGCGCCCCCGGCCTGCCTGACGGTTCAGAGCCGCTCACTCCTGCCGTTGACGACGCGCCGACCGTCCCGGCCTCACCGGCCGGTTCGATGCACGCCGACACGTACCGGTGGCCAAAGGAGGGATGGTTTCGGCTCGAACTGGACGCCGAGCTCGACCTCGGCGATCGCCAATCGGTCCAGTGGCGTGCCGGTGCTGCCGGGTGGTGGCGCGACGGTCGCTTCGAGTGGTGGAGTGACGCTCCCGTCGCCTTCGGGTCGGACCATCGACACGTTACGCATCAGCTTCTGGCGGGGCAGGAAGCGGTCACTGCTCTGGCGGCTCGAGCCGGGACCTTTGCCGCGTCGGGCGCAGTCCAGGTCGCAACCCCCGCTCGCGAAGAGAGCGAGGGGTGGACGTTTGCGGTGTCGAGAGCCGACGAAGGTTCGTTGGTGGTCGAGCGATGGGTGATCGGGACCGGCGCCCCGCCCTGGAAGACCGACGGGCCCTTCGCCGCCCGCCCGTGAGGTAGGCAGGTGGCAGGGGTACGATGAGCGTCCCCCTGTCATCCACCGCATTCGGAGGCCCCGTGCTCGACCACGAGCTCATCAACCGCACCCTGTCCACCGCAATGGCAACGGGCGGTGAATTCGCCGAGGTCTTCGTCGAGGACAAGCGATCCTCCTCGGCGATGCTCGACGACGGCCGAGTGGAGGAACTCACCAGCGGCCGTGATCGCGGGGCAGGGATCCGGGTTGTGGTCGGTGACACCACCGGGTTTGCGCACACCGCCGACCTGAGCGAGGCCGGCCTCCGGTCCGCAGCTGAAGCGGCCGCAGCGGCCGCACGCGGCGGGGGTGGAGGCAGCAAGGTCGTCGCCGTCTCGCCGATCGATGTCGAGCGTTCAGCGCCGGTTCGTATCCCGCCTGAAGAGGTCGCCAAAGCCACCAAGGTCGGGTTGCTCACGCTCGCGAACGAGGCGGCGCGGGCCGAGGGGTCGGCGATCACCCAGGTGTCCGCCCGCTACGGCGACTCGCGCCGCCGCATTCTCGTCGCGAACTCCGATGGGCTGCTGGCTGAGGACGATCAGATCCGCACCCTGTTCAGCGTCTCGTGCGTCGCGACCGGTGATACCGGCCTGCAGACCGGACGCGAGTCGACCGGCCGGACCGTCGGGTTCGAATTGTTTGACGAGGCTGATGTGGAAGCGATGGGCCGCCGTGCGGCGGAACGGGCGATCACCAAACTGGCCGCCCGCCCGGCACCGTCAGGGGCTGTTCCCGTCGTGGTCGGCCCCGGAGGTGGTGGGGTGCTCTTCCACGAAGCGTGTGGGCACGGACTCGAAGCCGATCTGGTTGGCAAGTCGGCCTCGGTGTTTGCGAATCGGGTGGGGGAGCAGGTGGCATCGCCGCTCGTCACCCTGATCGACGACGGCACGATGGCGGGCGAGTGGGGTCACTTTGCGATCGATGACGAGGGCCGGCCCGCAGCCCACAATGTCCTCATCCAGGACGGTGTCCTCACCGACTACATGTGGGATCAGCTCCGGGCCCGCAAGGAAGGCCGCGAGTCATCGGGCAATGGCCGTCGCCAGAGCTATCAGCACCTACCGATGGTGCGCATGACCAACACCTACATCACCGCCGGTCAGGACGACCCCGAAGCGATCATCGCCGACACCGATTCCGGTGTGTATGTCGCCCAACTCGGAGGAGGGCAGGTCAATACGGCCACGGGCGATTTCGTGTTCGGCATGACCGAGGCCTACCTCATCGAGCATGGCGAGATCACCGAGCCGATTCGCGAGGGCAACCTCATCGGCAACGGTCCTGATGTGCTCAACAAGATCGACATGCTCGGTCACGACTTCGCCATGGGCTCGCCCGGTACGTGCGGCAAGGACGGCCAGGGCGTTCCGGTTGGGGACGGCACCCCGACCCTGCGAGTCACCTCGCTGACGGTCGGCGGCACCGCAGCCTGACCATGGCCGAACTTCTCGATATCGCCACCCGGGTCGCCGGGTGGGCCAACGACGGCGAGCAGGTTGAGGCGTTCGTTGTGCACGAAGCCGAAACCGAGGTTCGCGCCTATGAGGGCGAGATTGAGTCGCTGACCCGGGCCGAGGCCCAGGGCATCGGTGTACGCGTCATCGCCGCAGGGAAACAGGGCTACGCCTATGCGGGGACGCTGGACGAGGAGGCGTTGCAGGAAACGCTCCGAGAGGCTCGCGACAACGCCGAGTTCGCCGAGGCCGATGAGTTCAACGGCCTTGCCAGCCCTGATGGTGTCGCCACGCCCGTTCTCGAGTTGTGGTCGGATGCGCTGAGTTCCTACTCGACCGATGACAAGGTGGCACTCGCCATCGAACTCGAGCGGCTCACTCGAGAAGCCGAACCTCGGATCTCCGGAATCGAGTCGGCGGAATACATCGACACAGCGTTCGAAGCCGCCGTCGCAACCTCGACCGGTATCGCCACGACGAGTCGTGAGACCGGTTGCTACGTGTCCACCTACGCACTGGCGGAGGAGAACGGTGAGACCCAGACCGGGTTCGGGTTCTCGATCGGGCGTGATCCGAGCGTGCTCGATCCTCGCGTGGCGGCGGCCGATGCCGCCGACCGCGCCACGCGGCTTCTCGGAGCGTCGAAGCCGTCGTCCGAACGACTGACCGTGGTGCTGGACCCGTGGGTCACCGCCCAGTTCCTCGGCATCGTGGGGCACACGCTCACCGGCGATGCCGTGCTGAAGGGCCGGTCGATGTTTGCTGACCGACTGGGTGATCAGGTGGCGGCCTCGTCGATCACGCTGGTCGACGACGCCACCGACCCGGCGGCGTTCACCGCCAGCGCAGTCGATGGCGAGGGGCTTGCGACCCGAAAGATTCCGCTCATCGTCGATGGTGAACTGCAGTCCTTCCTGCACAACGCCTACTCGGGTCGACGAGCTGGCGCTCCCTCGACCGGGTCGGCGGTTCGCGGCGGCTTCAAGAGCGGTCCTGGCGTCGGCGCGCATGCGCTGGCGCTCACGCCGGGCGATCGCTCGCCCGAGGAGCTCATCGCGCAGATCGACAATGGCTTTCTCGTGCAGGGCGTTGCCGGGCTGCATTCGGGGGTGAATCCGGTTTCGGGCGACTTCTCGACGGGTGCCGAAGGCCTTCGGATCCGCAGTGGTGAACTCGCCGAGCCGATCCGCGAAGTCACGATCGCCTCGACTTTGCAGCGACTGTTGCAGGACATCGTGGCGATTGGCGACGACCTCGAGTGGTTGCCGATGAGTGCCGCCGGCGTGTCCCTTGTTGTCGCCGACGTCACGATGTCGGGGGCCTGAGGTGGCCACCCCCGAGTCTCGACTGCTCGCTCGGCGGATCGTCGGCCTGGCACAAGCGGGAGAGCAGGTCGAGGTGTGTGCGGGGACATCGACCCGCACCGAGGTGAGAGTGCACGGAGGTGCGGTCGAGTCGCTCACCGTGGCCGAGAGCCGCGGTGTTGGTGTCCGTGTCGTTCGGGATGGACGCGAAGGCTTTGCCCACGCAGGCACCTTCGACCCGGACGTGGTCGACGACTTGCTCGCCGAGGCCCGGGACAACCTCGAGTTCGCAGAACCAGATGATCGGGTCGGGCTGGCCGAGCCCGATGGTGTGGCCCCGGCAGATATCGACCCCTGGGACGACCGGATCGAATCGACACCGGTTGACGACAAGGTGGCACTTGCGCTGGCGCTGGAGGCGGCGACCTTGGCTGCCGATGATCGGGTCCGTGGTGTCCGAACATCGATCTACGCCGATTCGCGAGCCGAGAGTGCCATCGTCAGCACGGCAGGCATCGACGGGTGGGATCGAGGCGCATCGGCCTCGATCTCGACCAGTGCGCTCATCGACGACCCCGCAGGCGCAACCCGCACCGGCGGCGCTGTCGACGCGGCTGCGGCGCCGGAGGAGCTCGATGTCGACCGGGTCGCTCGGCTCGCAGCAGAACGCGGCGTTCAGCTGTTGGGCGCTGGACCACCGACCACCGGCCGCCCGATCGTCGTTCTCGAACCGAGGTTCACGGCAACGGTCCTTGGGATCGTTGCGGGGATGCTCTCGGGCGAGCGGGTTGTGAAGGGTCGATCGCCGTTTGGAGACCGAGTCGGCGAAATGCTCGCAACGTCCTCGCTCACCCTCTTGGATGACCCAGTCGATCCGGATTCGTTGTCTGCGTCGCCGTTCGATGGCGAAGGTCTTGCCTGCCGCCGAGTTCCCCTGATCACCGACGGTGTGCTGCAGGGCTTTCTGCACGACAGCCGGAGCGCTCGTGGTCTCGGCGTTGCGTCGACCGGATCAGCGTTGCGTCCGGTCCGTGGCATGCCGGGCCCTGGGCACCGGTCGCTGCGCGTCGAACCGGGGGAAGGTGATCTCGAAAGCTTCATCGCCGGCATTGATGAGGGGCTCCTTGTCGCTTCGCTTCAAGGCCTCCACAGTGGCGTCAATCCAGTGAGCGGCGACCTCTCCGTTGGGGTTGAGGGGGTCATGATTCGCAACGGTGAACTCGCCGAGCCGATTCGAGAGGGCACGCTCGCCGGTGCAATCCCGCGACTTCTTCTCGACATCGCTGCGGTGGGGGCTGACCTTGAGCGGCAGCCGGGCGGTACCCTCGTCCCCTCGCTGCTTGTCGAGGGGTTGACCCTCGGCGGGGGCACGGGCGCCTAGCGTTCTGTTCGGTCTTCACCGACGAGGAGCTGACCATGGAGATCCTTCACGCCATCGTGCTCGGCATCGTGCAGGGACTCTCGGAGTTCCTGCCCATCTCGTCGAGTGGGCACCTCGAGTTGACCCGTTGGTTGTTCGGGTGGGACGCCCTCGATGACGATCTGGAGACCGCCTTCGATGTTGCGGTCCATCTCGGCACGCTTCTCGGCGCGATCGCGTATCTCCGACGCGATGTCATCAGGTACCTGGTTGCCGGGTTCGCGCCCGTACGCGGTCGATCCCTGGAGACCGACGGGCGGATTGCCTGGTTTCTCGTCGCAAGTGCAATCCCGGCCGGTGTGACGGGGGTCGTGCTGAAGGACCAGATCGCTGACCTCGATCGCATCTGGATGATCGCCCTCATGCTGATCGTCTTCGGTATGGCGCTGCTTGTCGCCGACCGCCTGCCCGAGCGCCGCTCGCTGGAGGAGTTTCGGCTCCGAGACGCCCTTGCGATGGGAGCAGGTCAGGCCCTGGCGCTGCAGCCAGGCGTGAGTCGGTCGGGGGCGACCTTGACGGTGAGCCGGGCCTTGGGGTTCGAACGCGACGCAGCGGCGCGTCTTGTCTTCTTGATGAGCCTGCCGATCATCGCTGGTGCGGGGGTCTTCGCCCTCGCCGACGCATCGGTGCCGTCGGATTTCTGGCCCCCGTTCCTGTGGGGGATGCTCGCCTCGGCGGTCACCGGCTGGGTGGCGGTCTGGGGAACACTCAAGCTCGTGCAGACCCGTACCTTTGCCCCCTTCGTGGCGTATCGGGTTGCGCTCGGTATCGCCGTCTTGTTGATCCTGGCGAGCGGGTGGCGCTAACCCCTCTCAACCAGCTCTGAGGACCGGGACGACCCCGCCACGTCCGAGTCCTCTGACCACGTCAGGGACCGCGTATGCGTCGATGGCGACGGCGATATCACCATCGGTGACCGCAATCACCACACCATTGGCGCCGAGGCGGCGACCGTCGACGAGGTCGTGCAGATCGACACGATCTCCGACGACGAAGAGATCACTGGTGCGATCGAGCGCAATCGCGGCACTCCCGGGCGGGGTCCGCGCCGTGTGAGCCGATGACTCGCCAATCAGTTGGTTGTCGTGCAGGATCACGCCCGCCACTAGGTCGACTCGCGCTCGTGTGCCGGTCGGGTCGTCGACAGTCGCACCACGCGGGGAAAGGCCAGCTGGCACCTCGACGGGAATCGCCATACCGGCATTGAGCGGAGCTCCCGCATCGATGTCGGTGGTGGTCACCCAGCCAATGGCACCGGGCGCCCACCGGGCCCGTTCAGTTGCGGCCGCGTCGAGCGCGCCTTGGAGCCGGAGTGCGGCAACCAGAACGATCGTCACCCCAGCGAGGAGTCGTCCCAGCCGGTAGCGGCGAGCAAGGCTGCGGACGGCAGAGACGAAAATGGCGGGGGAGCGGAGCGGCGACGCAAGCGAGGCGCGGTCGATCGTGGGCATGGCGAAATCCAGTCATGGACAGATGACGGGGAAGTCGCGGGGGGTGGAGCGGGCTCAGTCGCTCGATGAGGAGCTGGAGGACGAGCTGTCGCTCGATGACGAACTGCTGCTCGAGGAGCTCGAGGACGATGTGTCGCTCGAGGAAGAGCTGTCGCTCGATGCGCTGGAGGACGACGATGAGGATCCGTGATCGTTCTTGTAGAACCCGTCACCCTTGAACGCAATACCGACCTTTGAGAAGACCTTCTTGACCTCAGCCCCGCACGGCTCGGTGTCGCCGTCATGGGTCTGGGGGCACACGGTCAAGGTGTCGTCGGAGAACGACTGCCAGATCTCGAACATCTCACCGGTGCGCTCACACCGGTAGTCATAGGTCGGCACGTCGGAGAGGATACCGGTACCCCAGGGGGCCGACACCGTACGATGGGCGGGTGCTGTTGGCTCTCGGCGTCGTTGCTGCGTATCTCGTTGGGACCTTCCCGACCGCTCAGCTCGTTGCCTGGGTCGTGGGTGCGAATGATCCGACCCAGGAGGGGTCAGGCAATCCGGGTGCATCGAACGTGTATCGCATCGCCGGGAAACGAGCCGGTGTTGCTGTTGGTGTCATCGATGCCCTCAAGGGCGCGATCCCCGTCGGGATCGCGCTGGCGGTTGCTGGTCGTCCTGAGGCACATGCTGTCTGGGTGGCCGCCGTTGCCGGTCATGTCTGGCCCGCGACCCGACGCTTTCGAGGCGGGAAGGGTGTGGCGACCGCAGGTGGCGGTGGTCTGGTGATCTCGCCTGTCATCGGGCTTGCCTGTGGCGTGTTGTTCTTCGTGGTGGTGCGTTTCGGCCGGGTCGCAGCGCTCGGCTCGCTTTCGATCGCGGTGGCGTTTCCGTTCGTGAGTGCGATGGCTGGCCGCCCAGCGTGGGAGGTCGCGGTTGGCGCTGGCGTTGCCACCATCCTTTTTGTGCGGCACCAGTCGAATATCCGTCGAATGCTGCAGAATGGTGAGGCCAAGGTCTGACTGCTTGTCCGGCCCATCGTTCCTTCCCCCGTATTCGTGAACGACGCGTGATGGCACGAGGAGTTGTTCCGCGCAATGTCTACCCCTGTTCGTACCGCCGTGATTCCCGCCGCCGGTTTGGGAACTCGCTTTCTTCCGGCCACCAAGTCGATCCCGAAGGAAATGCTGCCGGTCGTCGATCGGCCCTCGATCCAATGGGTGATTGAGGAGGCGGTGGCCGCCGGCATTGATGACATCGTGATCATCACCAGTCCCCACAAGAAGGCGGTCGAGGATCATTTTGACCGGATGGGGGAACTCGAAGCCGAACTTGAGGCGAAGGGGAAGGCATCGATGTTGGCGGAAGTCCGGCGCATCACCGATCTGGCGACCTTTCATTTCACCCGGCAGGGAGCCCCCCTCGGGCTTGGCCATGCGGTTGCGATGGCGGCCAGGCACGTTCGGGATCAGCCGTTCGCGGTCTTGTTGCCGGATGAATTGATGCCCGATGGCGGTCAAACCCTTCGCCGTATGATCGATATCACCGAGTCGACTGGAGCATCAGTTGTGTCGTTGAACGAGGTTGAAGGCGAGGAGATCTCGAACTACGGCTGCGCCGGTGTCGCCACGCGAGACGGTGATGTTGTTGAGATCGATCGCATCGTGGAGAAACCGGCTGTTGCCGATGCGCCGTCCAATCTGCGTGTGACCGGTCGCTATGTTTTCACCGCCGAGATCTTCGACCGTCTCGCTCGGACCCAGCCGGGCCGGGGCGGGGAAATCCAGCTCACCGACGCAATGGCGATGCTGATCGGCGATCCCGGGCTTCGTGGGCTGGTGATCGACGACATTGGTTTCGATGCCGGCCAGAAGGCGGATTGGCTGCGGGCGAATGTCGAACTCGCGCTTCGCGAGGACGCTGACGGTTCGACTGCCGCGATGCTGCGGGCTGCGCTCGGCGACTGACGGCCTCGCCGCCGAGTTGGGCTGTGCCTCGTCGGGTGGCACGCTGATCAGGTGATTCCTCTCGACGAAGCCCGCCGTCACGTTCTTGACCGACTGACTCGTCTCGCCTCGGTCGTTGTTCCGCTCGCCGATGCTGCGGGCTTGGTGTTGGCGAACAAGGTCGTCGCCGCCGAACAGGTGCCGCCGTTCGCAAACACAGCGATGGACGGCTTCGCAGTTCGGGCGGCCGACACCGAAGCTGCGCCGGTGACCTTGGAGATGATCGGCACGATCGCAGCGGGCGCAACCTTCGACGGCGAGGTCGGGCAAGGCCAGGCGGCGCGCATCATGACCGGTGCCCCCATGCCGCTCGGTGCTGATGCGGTCGTGATGGTCGAGAAGACGGCGCTCGACGAGGCAGCGGGCGCAGTTGCCGTCGAGATCACGGTGCCGGTCGGCAATCACGTGCGTGAGGCTGGTGAGGACGTCAACCCCGGTGATGTCTTGTTCGACGCCGGGACCGTTCTGACCGCCGGTCATCTCGGCGTGCTAGCCAGTGTCGGGGTTCGCGAGGTCGAGGTAGTGCGGCGGCCTCGGGTTGGGGTGATCTCAACGGGCGATGAACTTGTCGACGACGACCGCGCTCTGCGGCCGGGCGAGATTCGTGACTCGAATCGGCGGACACTGCTGACGTTGGTTGCCGAGGCGGGATGGGAGGCCGTCGACCTCGGTATTTCGGTTGATGATCCGGACGCTATCCGGGAGGCGTTTTCCGCTGGAGCTGCGTCCTGTGATGCGATCTTGTCGTCGGGGGGCGTGTCGATGGGGGCCTTCGATTATGTGAAGGTCGTGCTCGACGAGATCGGCGATATGCGCTGGATGCAGATCGCGATCAAGCCAGCGAAGCCGTTTGCGTTCGGCCTCATCGGCTCGACGCCGGTGTTCGGCCTGCCCGGCAACCCGGTGTCGTCCATGGTGTCCTTCGAGCTCTTTGCTCGGCCGGCTATCGCCTTCATGGCCGGCGAGGACGACACCTCGATCTCGTTGCTCACCGCAATCAGCGAGGACACGCTCGGCCACGCTCCGGATGGCAAGATCCATTTCCTGCGAGTCGAGGGGCGGGTTGACGACACTGGCCGGTGGTACGTCCGCCGCGCCGGTGGGCAAGGGTCTCATCAGCTCACGGCGATGGCGCGAGCCGACGCGTTGGCCTTGTCTCCCGATGGGGCAGAGATCGAGCCTGGCGACGAGGTACAGGTGCTCCCTCTTCGCTCAGCGTGGTCCCTTCGCTAGATTGAGCTCATGCCGGAGCAGCTGATCGACGGGTTTGGCCGGGTCCACCGTGACCTGCGCATTTCGGTCACCGACCGCTGCAACTTCCGCTGCCAGTACTGCATGCCGGAGGAGGGCATGCAATGGCGTGATCGGGCCGATCTCCTCACCTTCGAAGAGATCGAGCGGGTCGCCGGCGTTCTGGTCGACCGATTCGGTGTGGATGGCATTCGTCTCACCGGTGGAGAGCCGCTCGTGCGGGCCCGCTTGCCGTTGCTGGTCGAGAAGCTCGCCGCGCTCGGTGTTGACCTGTCGATGACCACCAACGGGGTGTCGTTACCGCTGGTTGCCGAAGAACTCCAGAAGGCCGGCCTGAAGCGGGTCAACATTTCGCTCGATTCGCTGCACCGTGAACGCTTCCTGGAACTCACCCGGCGAGATGACCTGGATCGCGTGCTGGAGGGCGTCGACGCTGCGCTCGCCGCTGGATTCGACCCGGTCAAGATCAATGTGGTCGTCATGAAGGGCATCAACGACGACGAGGTCCTCGACTTCGCCGAGTGGGGCCGGGAGAAGGGTGTTGTCGTTCGGTTCATCGAGTTCATGCCCCTCGATGCCGATCGCATCTGGAACAACTCGCTCGTGCTCACACAAGCGGAGATCCTCGACACGCTGCAGTCGGCCTACGACCTTGAGCCGATCGCCCGCACGTCGGCGCCGGCCACGCGCTGGCGCTACACCGATGGCAAGGGCGAGATCGGTGTTGTCGCCACGGTCAGCGAGTCCTTCTGCGACACCTGCGATCGCGTGCGAATTACCGCTGACGGTCAGTTCCGTTCGTGCCTTTTCGCCACGGACGAAACCGACCTTCGAGCGGTGTTGCGGGGCGGAGGTGATGATGACACCGTCGCCGAGGCCGTCCGAGCGGGTGTTGCCGCCAAGTGGGCGGGGCACCAGATCAATCAGGTCCATTTCATCCGGCCCCGCCGGAGCATGAGCGAGATCGGCGGTTGACGATGAGCGACCACGGCTTTACCCACCTCGATCCGCTTGGTCGGGCTCGGATGGTTGACGTCACACCCAAGGAGCCGACCCATCGGCGAGCGATCGCCCGGGCACGTGTCTCGATGACTCCGGAGACGGCATCGGCGGTGGCGCAGGGCGCCATCAAGAAGGGTGATGTGCTGGCGGTGGCCCGAGTCGCCGGGATCCAGGCCGCCAAGCGCACGTCCGACCTCATCCCGTTGTGCCATCCCTTGATGGTGGGCGCAGTGACGGTCAACTTCGAGATCAATGACGACTCGATCGATGTCGAGACGGCGGTGGACACCTTCGACCGCACCGGCGTAGAGATGGAAGCCCTCACCGCCTGCTCCGTCGCTGCGCTCACGATCTATGACATGTGCAAGTCGCTCGATAAGTCGATGGTGATCGGCGACGTCGCGCTCTGGGAGAAGACCGGCGGCAAGTCCGGGACCTACAAGCGGTCGTAGCGATTCGGCCGCTCACGGCCGGCTTGCGCTCCCGGATGAGTGACAGATGACCGTGTTGGCTGGCGACTGAAAAGGCGCCGCCTGCATTGCTTCTGTGTGTCGATCTGTCATACAATCGTCAAGTGGAGTACGGGACTTACCGACCGGTAGGTGCCCAGCGAAACGGCCGAACCGCCTTGGCTGTTTCGTTTGGAGGGGTTCAAACATGACGACGTCGATCGTGCTGCTCGTGCTTGCACTTGGCTGGGTTGCCTATCTCGCCATCTGGTGGAAGGACTCGCGCAAGACTGCGACCACCCGCGCCAACACCATGTCGTCGTTCGCCGGGGGCATGGATTCGCTGGGTGGCAGCACCGCTCGCATGGCACCAATGCTCGGCGGTCGACCAACTGGCCTCAAGCCACAGTCGTCCGTCGCCGCCACTCGCCGTCGTCAGCAGATCTTCATGGGCCTCAGCGGACTTGCCGTGCTCACCCTGCTCGGGTCTTTTGTCATCGGCCCGATCGCTTTGCTCGCTCACGTGCTGACCGACTGCGCGCTGGGGGCCTTTACCTACGCCGTGGTGCATCGCCGCAACGTCGCCGCCGAGCGCGAAATCAAGGTCCAGATGCTCTACCCCGAGGGCGTAACCCCGCTGCACGAAGTGCGGCGAACCGTCAACGCCTGACACTGCGTCTCCCGTCACCAGGGAGGGCCGCTTCGACGTCACGGCCGCTACGCTGTGGCTTCCAACGGGGGTGTAGCTCAGTTGGTAGAGCGCCTCGGTCGCATCGAGGAGGCCAGGGGTTCAACTCCCCTCACCTCCACCCCGTGAAGTCCCAGTTCCGGTCTCGCCGGGCTGGGACTTTCTCGTTTCTGGCTTCGATCCTGTCTGGTGGCGCCACCAGCACCGCACCTGCGCCCCGGCGTGGTCAGATACGCGGGATCTGCCCGCCGTCGACGGCAAGAACATGGCCGGTAATCCATGCGGCCTCGTCAGACAGCAGGAACAACACGGGACCGGTGTGATCGCCAGGTGTTCCCATGCGCTTGATGGCAAGGCTCTGGACGAGCATGTCGTGGAACTCGGCGGGAACCTGCTTCTGCATGGCAGGCGTGTCGGTCGGGCCGGGAGCGATCGCATTCACCCGGATGTGTTGGCTTCCCAGTTCCTGGGCCAGGCACACCGTCACCGAGTTCAGTGCGGCTTTGGCGACGCCGTAGAAGCCCGAAAGGGACATCCACGCCGCCGTGGACGACTGGTTGACGATCGATCCACCCCCTCGTTCCCGCATCGACGGGACAACCGCCCGCGTGCAGTAGGTGGCGCCCAGCACATTGACCCGCATGAAGGTCTCGACGTACGCCGGGTCGGCGGTCGTGATGCCAACCCCCTCCATGTCGCCGAAGATCGCCGCATTGTTGACGAGGTGATCAATGCCGCCGAACGCTTCCGTCGCGGCGGCGGCCATCGCCTCGCAGTTGCCGAGATCGCCGACGTCGGTATGGACGAAGAGGGCACGCTCGCCGAGATCAGCGGCGACTGCAGCCCCTGCTTCCTTGTTGAGTTCGGCGATAACGACGCTGGCCCCCTCGGCGTGCAACGCCCGGGCATAGGCCTCGCCGATACCGCCTCCCGCTCCGGTGACGACAGCGACGCGGTTGGTGAATCGTTGGGTCATCAGGCTTCCTCCATCGTGATGGTGCGGTAGACGGCAGGCATCAGGCTGCGGATCGCATCGATCACTGCGGAGGCACCCACCGCAGGGTCACCGAGGGTCATGGCCAGTTCGAGATCTTTCGTGGCGATGCCGACCTGGGTTTCGAGCATGGTGCGGAACTCGCCGGTGACATGTTCTGGGCCCAGGCCAAGCAGCCCAGCCCACTGTTCGGTGAGTGCCCCGAGCATTCCGGTGTGCCTCCATGCCTCAAGCAGCGCACTCGGATCGCCGCCGGTGTTTGCCACCCCGTCATGAGCGATGGCAGCTGCGGCGAATTGGGCGTAGGTCATGACGTTGACGGCAATCTTCAGGGCTGCGCCGGAACCAACAGGTCCTGCGTCGATAACTTTCGAGCCGTAGATCTCGAGTACCTCGGCAACGACCGGTGGCGCGTCGGCGAGCCCGCCGGCGAATATCGCAAGCTTGCCCTGGCGGGCTGCTTCGTCGCCGCCCGCCACAGCAGCATCGAACAACATGCCCTCCCACGCCGCCACCCGCTGTCCGGCATCACGGATCGTGTCTGGGTGGACCGTTGAGTGGATCAGAAGGATCTGGCCAGCTCGACCGACGGCAGCGAGTTCGTCGATCACCGCATCGATGTGCGTGGCGGCGGGCACACACGTGCTGACGATGTCTGCCCGCGCCGCGATCTCTGCCGAGGAACTGGCGGCGGTTGCCCCGTGTTCGACAGCGGCCTGGACGGCAGCGGGGTTGAGGTCGTGGGCGAGGACCGTCGCGCCGCTTGTCGCGAGACGTTCGCACATTGCGGAACCCATCATGCCGAGGCCGACGTACCCGTAGACCGTCATCGCGCGTCTCCCGACGCTGGTCGGGCGAGTGCCTTGGTCTCTAGGTATTCCTCGAAGCCGGCGACGCCCATTTCTCGTCCGATGCCAGATTGCCGGTAGCCGCCGAACGGCACATCGGCGGAGTACCAGACGCCGCCGTTGACCGACATCGTGCCGGTGCGGATTCGACGAGCGACCGCAAGCGCCCGCTCGTCGTCGGCACCGAAGACATGTCCGGAAAGGCCATAGATCGAGTCGTTCGCGATGCGCACGGCATCATCGTCGTCGTCGTAAGGGATCGCGACGAGCACGGGGCCGAAGATTTCCTCGCGAGCTACCCGCATCTCCGGCGTAACGTCGGCGAGCAGTGTCGGGAGGTAGAACGCGCCGCCGTCGAGTCCCTCTGGGCGAGCCCCACCGCAGACGATTCTTGCGCCCTCATCGAGGGCGGACTGCACATAGCCCTCGACGCGATCGCGCTGTCGGAGATCGATGAGTGGCCCCATCGTGGTGCCTTCGACCGTGGGTGGGCCTGGCGTGATGCTGCCGAAGAGTTCGCCGATGGCGGTGACGGTCTCGTCGTACCTCGATCGCGGGATCAAGATGCGGGTCGAGAGTGCGCAGCCCTGCCCGCAAACAAGGGCCGTGCCGAACGCAGCCGTCATGGCCGGGCCGCTGACGTCGTCGAGATCGTCGAGCAGGATCATTGCCGACTTACCCCCAAGTTCCAGGAACACCTTGGTCACATGCTCCGCCGCGGCTCGCATGATGGTCTTGCCGGTTTCCGTCGAGCCGGTGAAGGAGATCATGTCGACGCGCGGGTCCTCGGTGAGGAGTGCGCCGATGGTTGGGTTGGCGGCCGAGATCACGTTGAAGACGCCCGGGGGGATATCAGTGTGCTCGGTGACGAGTCGACCGAGCGCCAATGCGCTCCATGGGGTCTGTGGTGCCGGCTTCAACACGACCGTGCAGCCGGCGGCGAGCGCCGGTGCGGTCTTGGCGAGGTTGATCTGTGTGGGCACGTTCCACGGGGTGATCGCCGCCACGACCCCGATCGGTTCGCGCTCGGTCCACCGTTCGGCTGGCCCACCGACCGTGTCAGCGATGCCGAGCGGTGTCGTCCATTCGAACGACTCGACCAGGTCGGCGTAGTAGGGGAGGAACTTCAATGGCTCGCCAAGGTGAGCCACATCGCACGCGGCTTGCGGCGCACCAACTTCGGCCATCGTGATCTCGGTCATCTCCGGCAGGTGATCGCGAAGCGCAGCGTCGAGCTGACGGAGCCCGCGCACGCGCAACGCAACATCGTCGGTCCAGCCACTCTCGTCGAACGCCCGGCGAGCAGCGACGAGGGCTCGTTCGACGTCACCCGGCGACGCATCGGCTGCGACGCCGATCTCGTGGCCGGTCGACGGGTCGATGTTGGGGTAGGTCGCGCCTCCCTCGGCGGCGACGAGTTCACCGTCGATCGTCAGGCGGGTCTCCGGCCAGCTCATGCTGCAGCTCCGGCGCGAGTCCCAGGACTGAACGTGATGGGGAGGCTCGTCCAACCGGTGACGTTGGAGGAGTGAAAGCGCACCTTGTGTTCGTGATCGACGATGTAGTCGGGCAGGCGGGCGTGGATCTGCTCGAGGGCGACGCGCCCTTCGAGGCGGGCGAGCGCCGCACCCAGGCAGAAGTGGGCGCCATAGCCGAAGCCGAGGTGCCGGTCGGGGGTGCGCGTGACGTCGAAGACTTCGGCGGACTCGCCGAACTCGCGCTCGTCGTGGTTCGCAGCACCGATGAGCAACAGCACCGAGTCGCCTGCCCTCATCGTCTGACCGTGACGCTCGATATCGGCGGTCAAGGTGCGGTGCATGTACTGCGTCGAGTTGTGGAACCGGAGCACCTCCTCGACGGCGGTCGCCATGCGTTCGGGGTCGGCGGCGAGCAGTGCCTGCTG
>Ga0181588_10001936_pt1 | contig 18143 bp, 12 predicted proteins | sample 071ome_26_FD_148607 | JGI IMG/M metagenome (GOLD analysis project Ga0181588, IMG submission 148607) | Coastal salt marsh microbial communities from the Groves Creek Marsh, Skidaway Island, Georgia - 071409BT metaG (spades assembly) | ecosystem: Environmental > Aquatic > Marine > Intertidal zone...
TCTCTTCCTCTCTCTCTTCCTCTCTCTCTCTCTGCGGCTTTTTTGCAGAGAGACTCTAGAGTCTCTCTTTTTGTGTTATTAGTGTTTTTCCCGGGGAGCTCGCTTGAGAAGAAATGTGCACCCTAAATACTAACGCTACGAAGAAACGGCTTTTGCGACCCCCCGGAGACCGCTCGTCTTCCTGAAAAAGAAGAAAAATCTTCTTCCAAAAGCCAAGAAGAAGAAGAGAGACTTGAGTCGCGTCAACACGCAGAGAGAAGGTAGAAAAAAAAAGAAGCGAGTTTCTCTTTTCTTCTCTCTTGCGCTTTTCGTCATAAAAAGAAACGCACAGAAACTTTCATTCATATAAAGCACAACAAAATAATGGCCGAAGAAACCGAAACGTTCGCTTTCCAAGCGGAAATCAACCAGTTGTTATCTCTGATCATCAACGTGCGTCCTTTGTTGTTTCTCTCGCGCGAATAATAATAATATCGTTCTCTTCTCTCTCGCGCGCTCTTTCTTTGGAATCATATTTTCATTCGATGCGGCGACGAGCGTTTTTTTTCTCTCTTGAAAACTGACTCTCTCTCTCTCTCTCCATTCTCGATGACGACAACAACAGACGTTCTACTCGAACAAAGAAATCTTCTTGCGAGAGTTGATCAGGTGCGTCGTTGTTTTTTCTCTTTTCTTTCTTCGACGCTTTAATAAAACCATCATCGCGCGCCGCGACGACGGTTCATCTTCTCTCTTTCCGATCCAATTTTGGCGGCTTCCGTCGTGTCATTTCATCGATGCACGAAAACAGGAAAGAAAAAAACTGACCCCGCGCGGCGCGATCTTCTTTCCAAATAAAAAATAACACAGTAACTCCTCCGATGCGCTCGATAAGATCCGCTTCGAAGGTTTGACCGATAAGAGCAAGTTAGAGTCGCAGGTAATATCATCAAACAGATCGACTTTTTTTTTCCATTTTTTCTTTTTTTTTTGGGTGCACAAATCGGTGCTTCCAAAAGCTTCTTTTTCCTTCTTTTTTTGATTTGACTATTCACTCAAAATTCTTCGAAAAGTGCAAAAACTGACCTGTTTTGTTCTTCTTCTCGTTCTTCTTCTCGTTCTTTAAACGAACACACTTGAACGAATAAAAAATTACGCAGCCGGAATTATTCATCCACTTAATCCCGGACAAGACGAACAACACCATCTCCATCGTCGATTCTGGGGTTGGCATGACGAAGGCGGATTTGGTGAACAATTTGGGGACGATCGCGCGATCCGGGACGAAGGCGTTTATGGAAGCGTTGACGGCGGGCGCAGATATTTCCATGATTGGCCAGTTTGGGGTTGGTTTTTACTCCTCGTATTTAGTCGCGGAGAAGGTGGTGGTTTACACCAAGCATAACGACGACGATGGGTACAGGTGGGAGTCCCAAGCCGGTGGGTCGTTTACGGTGACGAGAGATACCGAGGCGGACGCTTTGGGGAGAGGGACGAAGATCGTGTTGCACTTGAAGGACGACCAGATGGAGTATTTGGAAGAGAGACGATTGAAGGATTTGGTGAAGAAGCACTCCGAGTTCATTTCCTACCCGATTTCGTTGTGGACGGAAAAGACGACCGAGAAGGAAGTTTCCGACGACGAGGAAGAGGAGTCCAAAGAAGGCGAAGAGGAGGAAGGGAAAATCACCGAGATCAAGGACGAAGACGAAGTCAAGGAGAAGAAGAAGAAGACGGTCAAGGAAGTCTCGCACGAGTGGGCAATCATGAACAAGCAAAAGCCGATTTGGATGAGAAACCCGGAAGAGATCACGAAGGACGAGTACGCCGCGTTTTACAAGTCGTTGACGAACGATTGGGAGGAGCAGTTGGCGGTGAAGCACTTTGCGGTGGAAGGTCAGTTGGAGTTCAAATCCGTTTTGTTCGTTCCGAAGCGCGCGCCGTTTGATTTGTTCGACGGTAAGAAGAAAGCGAACAACATGAAGTTGTACGTGAGAAGAGTGTTTATCATGGACAACTGCGAAGACATCATTCCGGAGTACCTTTCGTTCGTCAAGGGTATCGTCGATTCCGAGGATTTACCGTTGAACATTTCTCGCGAGATGTTGCAACAAAACAAAATCTTGAAGGTCATCAAGAAGAACATCGTCAAGAAGTGCATCGAGATGTTTAACGAAATCGCGGAGAACAAGGACGACTACACGAAGTTTTACGAAGCGTTCGGGAAGAATTTGAAGTTGGGTATCCACGAAGATACGCAAAACAGAGCGAAGTTGGCGGAATTGTTGAGATACAACTCCTCGAAATCCGGCGAAGAAATGACGTCTTTGAAAGATTACGTCACGCGCATGAAGGAAGGACAAAACGACATCTACTACATCACCGGTGAAAACTTGAACGCGGTCAAAGCCTCTCCGTTTATCGAAAAGCTCAAGAAGCGCGGCTACGAAGTCTTGTACATGGTTGACCCGATCGATGAATACGCCGTCCAACAGTTGAAAGAGTACGACGGCAAAAAGTTGGTCTGCTGCACCAAAGAAGGCTTGCAACTCGAACAAACCGAAGAAGAGAAAGCGTCGTTCGAAGAAACCAAGGCGAAGTTTGAAAACTTGTGCAGAACGATGAAGGACGTCCTCGGTGACCGCGTTGAAAAAGTCGTCGTCTCTGACCAACTCGTCGACTCGCCGTGCATTCTAGTCACCGGCGAATACGGCTGGTCCGCGAACATGGAAAGAATCATGAAGGCGCAAGCCTTGAGAGACAACTCCATGTCTGCGTACATGCAATCGAAGAAAACCATGGAAATCAACCCGGACAACGCCATCATCAAGTCTTTGCACGCTCGCGCCGAATCCGACAAAGGCGACAAGACCGTCAAAGATTTGGTCTTGTTGATGTTTGAGACCGCCATCTTGACGTCTGGTTTCTCCTTGGACGAACCAGCCACGTTCGGCTCTCGCATCCACCGCATGATCAAGTTGGGCTTATCCATCGACGACGACGACGAGGAAGGCGACGACTTGGCCGACTTGCCGCCGTTGGAGGAAGACGTCGACGAAGGCTCCAGAATGGAAGAAGTCGATTAAAAGGTGAACACGCGCGCGCGCGCCGAGAGAGAGAGAGAGTCGGAGAGAAAGAGAGAGAGAGAGAGGAGGTCGAGGAGGTAACACGTACAAAATTATACATCATCGCGAACAACAACGATAACAACATCAACAAAAACGGACACACACACACGCACTCAGAGAGAGAGAGAGAGATAAAAGACGCCACTGTATCGAGATTAAGTAATCAAGATATGTAGAGAAGGCGCTGCGGATTTTAATACACGATAATACATAAGTAACAACTTTTAATTTTTAACTTTTTACGACGAGATTTTTTTCTTTGAAAGGGCCGCGTGGGGAAAACTTTTTTTTCCCCACAGAAGCAAATTTCCCCCATTCGCGCGGTAATATATATAAAAGAACGGCTCGTTTTACTTTCTTTGGCGCGGTCGTAACGAGAGAGAGAGAGAGACCCTTTGTTTGTTTGTTTGTTGCGTGCGTATTATCGCGTTATCGCGCGCGGCGGTGAGCGAGAGCGTGAGTTATCGCGCGCGAGAGAACGAAAAGAAAAAGATGGAAAGGCACGCGTTGAGCAAACGCGAGTACGCGGACGCGAAGAAAGAAGTGCACCAAGTCTTGCTTCCAGTCTCCGTGGCGATATGGACGACGGTTTTATTGGTCGAGATGTTACGCACGGACGCGGACGACGACGACGACAGCGCGCGCGGGAGTGGGACGATGGCGGCATCCGCGTACGATGAAAAGTCCACGGATTCGACGAAAACGAAAGTCATCGGCAGCATGGAAAATGCCTTTGTTTTTGTCCTCTTTGTCACCGCGGCGACGTTTGGGCTCTACTTACTGTTCAAACATCGGTTCGGGTCGGTGATTTGGGCGTACATGGCGTTCTCTGGGTTTAGTATTTTCGGTGTTTTAGGGGCGTCGGTGGCTTTGCAAGTGTTGCAAAGGTACGAGATACATCTGGACGTCGTTTCGTTTGCGTTTTACGCGTGGAACGCGACCGTGGTTGGCGTTTTGAGCGTGTTTTTGTGGCCCGGGAGTTTACGCATAAAGCAAGGGTTTTTGGTATTGATATCAGTGATTGTGGCGTATTATTTCGTGACGCAACTCGCGGAGTGGACGACGTGGACGATGTTGGTGTTTATGGCGATTTACGACTTGTACGCCGTGTTGACGCCAAACGGGCCTTTGAGGAAGATTGTAGAGTTGAGTCAAGAGAGAGAAGAGGCGATTCCGGCGTTGGTGTACGAAGCGAGAGGCGGTAGTAGAAGTGGTGGTGGTAGCAGGAGGAGAAGAAGAAAGAAAATCAATAGTAATAATAATAATAGCGAAACACAACGGGAACGAGACGTGGACGCTTCGTTAGACGGAGACTTGTCCTCTTCGCCGGAGAAGGACGCGGTCGTCGGAGAGAAAACGTCTCTGTTAGGAAGAGGTAGTAAGAAAGAAGACGCGTCACTCCTGGAACGTTTCGACGACGAACACGACGACGAACACGACCTCCCAGAAGGCATAAAACTCGGCTTGGGCGATTTCATCTTCTATTCGGTCCTCGTCGGCCGCGCGGCCATGCAGTCCCTATTCTGCGCCGTCTTTTGCTACGTCGCCGTCGTCACGGGCTTAATCGTCACCCTCGCCGGTTTAGCTCTGCACAAAGCCGCACTACCGGCGTTGCCCGTTTCCATCGCGCTCGGCGTCATCACCTTCGTCTCTGTTAAATTCTTGGTCGAACCTTTCGTGGTGTACGAGTTTGGCGCCGACGCGACGGAATCTTTCCCGCTCGATTTCGCGGGGACGAGTAGTAGTAGTAGTAGTAGTAGTAGCAGAGCTACCGCGTATGCGCTCTTAGGTCAGTCAAAGTCCTTCTCTTCTGGCTGGCCTTTGCGATAGCTTTGTAATTTTACGCGTACACGGTAGTATAGACGCGCGACGCGTGACATTTTTGTTTTTCTTCTCCCCACCCTCGTTTTTTCGACGACACAAAAAAATACTCACATCTACACGCGTGCGATGATAAATGTTTCCCACCACCTCCTCGTCATCGCACAGACGATCGCGTTCCTCTCCTTTTTCGATGCCGTTCGCGCCGTAGCGCCGCGCGATTTGTCAAACTTCCAGGGCTTGTATTCGTGCCCGACGGCAAGCAGCATAGCGAGAGTTTCCAGCGTTTCACAAGTCCGAGAAGTCGTCCGAGACGCCACGAAGGTGAAGGCAGTCGGACTCGGGCACAGTTGGTGGCGAGACAACTTTTGCGCGTCGAAAGAACCAAATCTCGACGGGCAAACGACGATACCTCTCGGCGGTGCGAGCGGGTTGCGGTACGTCGGAGGTGTCGATACGAAGAAGAAGACGGTGAAGGTGGGGTGTGGGATAACTATCCGTGACGTGTTGAACGCTCTCGAGAAGGAAGGGTACGTGTTGCCGACGTTCCCGTGGTACATCGATCAAACGTTATGCGGCGCGATTGCAACTGGATCTCACGGTTCGAGTTTAAAGTGGGGTTCTCTTTCGTCCGCGAAGATGTTGTTGGAGATGGAAGTCGTCCTCGCGAGCGGCGAGTTGAAACGGTTGACGCGAGAGAAAGATCCGGAGTTGTTTTCGGCGTTTAGCGTGAGCGCCGGAAGACTCGGGGTGCTCGTGAGCGTCACCGTGCGCGTGGAAGAAAACTCGAGGACGGAGAGACACGTGAAAGTTATGAGCGCGGAAGAGTTAATCGAAGAGCTGGATAGCGCCGGGAAGGAGTTTACGGAGAACAACTTCACCGTGACGGAATCTCTGATGAACCGTTTGGATACCACGCAAAGCTTGTGGTATCTAACGCGAGGCTCGAGTGAGAACGCCGTTTGGAGAGCGACGCATGTAACGCGACCGAAAGTAAGCAACGGTGGTCCTGGTTCGCCGTTTTACGAAGCCGAGAAGAAATATTGGGAGAAGAAACGAGATGCGTTCATCGCGGCGAACGATAAGCCCGAAAACGCCTTTCAAAGGAATTTAGGGAGATTCCAAGAGAGAAGATGGGAGCGGGAGCTGAGCAGAAGAAACGACGGAAGTGAATCTTCCACGCCGAACGTGCCAACGTATTCGAACGTTCGCTTCGATCGTCAACCGAGGAGAATCGAACAGAGAGGAGAAATTCCATCTTTAGGTCCGCGGCAGACGTCTGAAATGGTGGCTTACTTACTCGAACGCGATTGGCTTCCCGGACCAGATTTTTCCAAACGCGAATCGCTTGTCTCGCAACGTTTGGAAATGTCCTACAACTCTCCGGATGCTAATATGATGGATCAATATGAAGTTGCCGTTCCGTTAGAAAAAGCCGCCGCGTGCGCTCGAGAGATATACAAAGAGAGCGGCAAAATATTCCAATCTACCGGAGATACGGTCGCGAGAAGTGGATTCCGAACTCCAATACTTATTCGAATCGTCGCCTCAGAGCCGGAAAACCTCCTGAGTCTCTCTCACGACGGACCAAAAGTGTATTTCAACTACGAGGACTACCTCAAATACTTGCGTTCGCCTTCCGCGTCGGAACCAAACGCCGCCTTCCGTCTCGTCTCCAAAGTGTTCCTCTCCTCCAAATGCTCCAACGGTCGCAACCATTGGGGTAAAACCAAAGACTACGAGGTCTTACGCTCGGTTTCTCAGCCGTTGCACGATCAGTTTCGCATCAACTGGTGTTCGTTCGGTTGCGTCGCCAAGCGCGTGGATCCCGATCGAAAATTTGAGTCTCTCTTCGGCTCGCGCGGGTGGAGGTGGGACGACGCCAGATTAGACTGCGGTTGCTCGAGAAAAGGTAACCTAAAATTCGCGTACGATGCCGAGAAATGCGGCGCGCGGTGCGGCAAAAGCGAGTTCGTTCAGACGTATTGAAGAACAAAAAAATTCATGATAGTGTGTCATAAAATCTCTCCCTCGCGTATTTTTAAAAGTCAGTCTCTCGTCGTGTGAACCTAATGGATAAAGCGCTTAAAAAAAGTCCCCACACAAACTTTTGCGCGCGCACGAAACAAGCGGCAACATATACATATACAGACACACACACACACACAGGAAATAAACATGCTCGCAGCGACGACGACGACGACTCCCATCACCGTTCGGTTCAGAGTTTCCAGCAGCAGTGGACCCGTATCTACGTCCTCTCGGTGTTCTTCGGGAAAAAATTCACGATTTCGATTTCCAATCCGCGCGATAACGAACGACGATAACGATAACGCGCGTTTACTCACCCGTCGTCATCGCATCGGAGGAGGACGACAGCAGCATCGACGCGATAACGATAAGAAGAACGGCAACAACAAAAACAACAACATTTTGCGATGCCAAGCGTCGTCGTCGTCGTCTTCGTCTGGTTTTGGTAGCGACGATGGAGAAGAAGAGAAACCGCCGAAACGTTTATCGAAGAAAGAAGCCGAGGAAGCCGCACGCGCCGCACTGATGGGCGCCATCGGGAACAAAAAAGATAAACTGAAAGCGTTCGATAACGGCGGATCCGGGGGTGGATTTTTCAACTTTTCCGGCGGCGGCGGTGGCGGTGGCGACGACGGCGGCGGCTCGAAAGGAACGCTGCAAGTTTTGTTCCTCTTGTTTTGCATCTTGTTTGTGTTTTACGGGTTGAAACCTTTGAGCGCGATATTCGTAAACTTGATTTATTACGCGTTTAAGATACCGACGGGGCGACCGGGCGACGAAGAACCGGAGGACGCGTTGAGCTACGCGGGGGCGGGACAAAGCGCGGACGCGGATGTGATCAGTAAATACGGTGGGGACGACGACGACGACGACGACGACGACGACGAAGACGACGACGAATAATAATAATAATAATACTAATAAACGACGAGTAGTACACGACGACCTCTCTCCCTCTCTCGCGCGCCCGCCCGGATACAATCCGAGACGAGCCGAGCGGCGCGGAGAGAGCGCGCGTGCCAAACACACACACAAAAAAAACAGATTTTAAAAGAGACGTTCGCGATATGTAACACACATCAACGCACGCGCATAAAACGCAGAGACAAACATCGCTATAGCGAAAATCCTCGCTATTATTCGATGAACCCTCGAACCGCTAAACGCTTTCAAAGCGTTTTCCTGTGTTTTCGACTCTCACTTTTCCTCATAAAAATTATTCAAAACACACGCGAATATACAAAAAAAATGGTCAAGCACGTAGAATCTGCGGATGAATTCGACGCTTTGAAGAAAGCGAGCAAGCCGGTGAGACCATTTATTCTCTTTCTTCTCTCCGCGAAGAGGCGCGCGATGCGATCGATCGTCGTCGTCGCGCGAGGGGAGCCCGCGAATAGTGTTTCTCTCTCGATCTCTTTTTGTGATTTTTCCCCAACCGACTTTTAAAAAGGAGAAGAACGAAACACACACCTTCGCGCGCGCGATGAAGTCAAACGAAGAGAGGCCTCTTTCGTTCCCACTCGCGCGAGAAGGAGAAACGCTTTATTCTCTCTCTTTTTCTCTCTCGTTTCGTACAATCGCTGACTCGTGAGCCTTTTTTTCTTTCCACGCGCGCACGTGTTTGATCAAAACTCTCGTGTGCGTTTTTAAAATCTTTTCACGCGCGCAATAGTTGTTGGTGGACTTTACGGCCACGTGGTGTGGCCCGTGCAAAATGATCGGGCCGTATTTCGAAGAGCTCGCCGCGAAATTCCCGGACGTGGAGTTCGTGAAAGTCGACGTGGACGAGTTGGACGACGTCGCCGCGGCGTGCGGAATCAGCGCGATGCCTACGTTTCAACTGTACTCTAACGGGGTGATGGTGAAGGAGATGTGCGGCGCGGATAAAGCAAAGTTGGAAGCGTTGGCGAACGAGGCGAACGATTTGTAATATTTTTGTTTTTAGAGTTGTAACGAACCACCATTATTTCTATTCATCTGTCTGAGACCAATAATTACGATTATGCGTTTTATCGCGTGCGTATCGTCGTCGAGCGCGGGATCTGACGTACGACTTTATGCGACGACGCTTCGTTTGAAAAGTATAGAAAGAGAGATGTCGAGTTTGGGATGTCTCCATATGCGCGCGTGTTTTGCTTTTCGTGTATGCGTGTGCGTTCTGTGGTTATTTAAATTAAAATATTTTACTTTGGCTGCGGAACTTTGCTACCTCCACCGCCGCCGCCGCCGCCGTTGTTGTCATCGTCGTCGTCTCCGGGCCCGCCCGTGGCCCAACCCGGCGGTAGCTGCCCGCCTCCGCCTCTCTTCGGCGCACTCGTAGGAGTTAACAAGCGCTCGTCTTTAAACTCAACCTGACTCTCTGCGTCTCTCAAAAAGCTACCAAACGCCACGGCTTCTAAAACCAAACGTCTTTGTGCGGCGTACGGTAACGTCAACGTTTCCACGTCGTTGTTTGCCACCACCTCTTGAACTCTTTGCATGAGTTCCTCCGGCGTCGTCGCGTTGTCGCCGACGGCTTCCATGAGTTCTTTTTGCAATTCTTCTAAAGAACCGAAAAGAGCGCCAGTTTGGCGTTCAGCTAATGCGACGCCTTCTAAAGACACGATTCGAGCGGTTTTAGCCAAGATGTCCCCGGTGAACGTTTGCACGTATTGCTTCAGCGTCAACTTCCCGGTTTCCGGCGTGTCCACCCGCTGATTTTGATTGTTTCGAATCTTTGCTTTTTCTTCCTCGCTAAATCCACCGAAGAACTCATCTCCGGCGTAATTCGTCGGATCGTCCTCAGCTTCGTCCATGGAATCCATCGCCGACGCCGCGTTAAACACGTTCTCCAACGCGATCGCAGAATCCATCGGATTTTGCGGCAACGTCCCCAACGCTCGATCCAACTGAAACCTCTTATCCACTCTCCTCACAAAGTACCCAAACATAATAGACGCCGCGTACACTTGCGCCGCTTGCAGTTTGCTCATCCTCACCAACTGACTCGGCCAAGAGTTTGCCGCTTCCGGTCCTAACGCCGCCATCAGGTGATCTCGTACCATTTCCAAAGCTTCGCTCGAGTGCACCCCCGTCGTCAGTTTGCTCAAATCGATGGATTTAAGAAACGCGTCGTCGTTCAACGGCGGGAGCATGTCCACGCCAGCCATTAAAAACTGTCGAGAATAGAAAAGAGAGAGAGAAAACAATCTCGTCAGTCAAACGTGAAGAAGAAGAAGAAGTACAAGAACGAGAAGAACAAAAAAATGTCGTCGAGAAAACATCGTCTCTCTCTCTCTCTCTCTCTCTCTCTCTCTCTCTCTCTTTAACTCACCTTGTGTATAATCGAAGCGTACATCGCGTCCTCCACCGCCCGTCGTCGATCCATCCTCTTGATGTCCTCGATTCGTTTGTACAGAGTCAACGACATCGAATCTTTCTTCTCTTCCCCGTCGTTGTTCTTATCGTCGCTTTTTGCCGCCTTCTTTGACGAAGAATCAATCTCGTCGCTCAACTTTTCCAAAACCGAGTCTACCGCGCCTTCAAAGCTCGAAGGTTCCGTGGACAAAATGTACTCGAGCATTTCCCCGTGCGGAGACGTCGGCGTGCTCGGCGCCAACGAAGAGGAAGAGGAGGAAGAAAAAACGTCCTCGTCGTTGCCATCGTTGCTCGCCAAAACGACGGTCGCACAGTTTCTTCGCCTCCTCGCGCGCAGCGATAAAGAAGAAGAAGAAGAAGAAGGGTGCCTTTGTCGTCCAATCGAAGGTTGTTTCTTTTCCCGAAATTGATGAACTTGAGTCGCTTTCGTGGGATAAACAGCGATGATGGGACGACACACAGAAGAAGAAGAAGAAGCGATCATATCCTCCTCGTCGTCGTCAAATTCGCGAGTGCTTTTTGTTCGTGCGTGCGTGTTTGTGTGATGAACGCGCGCAGATACTACGTGTGAAGATACGTTTTGGAGAATTGGAGAAACTCGATGAGAGTCTTGACTTTTTTCCAATTCGCGGCGAAGAAGAAGAGAGAAGAGTGAGCGCTCTCTCTCTCTCTCTCTCGGCGAACAAGAGAGAGAGAGAGATATAATTACAGAGAGAAAAGATGCGTCGTCATCTTCCCGATCTCGTCCGCGATTGCGCTTTTTGTCGTCGTCTTCATCTTCTCGGAAGAAGAGAATCTTCTTCGTCTGCATCGGCTGGTGTGGTGATGAGAACGACGACATCGTCGCCGCTTTTCCGCGACGCCGCTGCTCTTTCGTCGCCGCGACAACAACGACAACAACAACAGCAACAGCAACGAGCGATGACGGCGACGCATTCTAACTCAGTTTCGTCGTCTTCTTCTCCCTCGAAGCAGCAACAACAGCTTCCCTCGCTTCGCCTTCGCATGAAACACTTCGCGAAAATCGTCCACCCGGACGTTCTCGGGCCGAGCGTTCCCTCGCGTTTTAAAGAGAACAATCAAAACTCTCTGGCGGAGTTGAACGGCGTGTTAGATTCCATCACGAAAGAGAAGAAGTTTCCAAAGACCGGGGTGAAGAAGCTAAAGTTTTATTACGTGACGCGCGAGAGGAAGAAGGGCAACGCGAAGAAGAACAAGGAAGAAGAAGAAGAAGAAGAAGAAGAAGAGCTGGTCTTGCGCGAGGCGAAGTTTACGCTGAAAACGAACGGCGGGGACTGCAGGAACGTGCTGAAACAGAGTTTGCAGAGGTTGTTCGCGGAGGTTTTGGAGACGAGCGGGAGCGCGGGCGATGGCGGGAGCGGAAGGAGTTTTGAGAGCCGCGGCGGCGGCGGCGGCGGCGGCGGTAAGAAATTGGGGGACTTCACGTGGGAGGCGTCGGATTGGGCGAACGAAGGAACCGAGGAGCATCAAGAGAGGGAACGGTTTTACGAGGAGAGGGAAAGACAAACGGAGGAGTACGAGAGAATGGTCGCGCAGCGGGAAAGAGAGGAGAGGATAAATGCCAGCAGTAATAATAAGAGTAATGATAGAAGTAGCGATAGTCGAGCAACCTCTTCTTCGCGAGAGGCCGCGACGGATAAAGAAATGAAACGAGAACAGAGGCGATACGAAAAGTTGCAGGAAGATTTGAGAAATATGGACCCGTTGTTCGAAGGCATCGCGTTTGTCCCTTGGTTGCCAGATAACGAGGCTGGGAAAAGCAGAAAATTGAGCGTCGCGAAAGAGGTTGTTCCAAAGTTGCAAAAGAACGGTTGGAATTTGAAAAAAGAGAGCTTGAAAGAGGTGTGGAGAGGGCAGCGAGACCGATCGATTTTGTTAGAAGGTTTAGATGGAGCGAGCGCAGCGGCTATGCACGCGATATTAAGGCACTCGGAAATCGCGGAGAAGCAGTTAGGACCGCCGGTGATGAGTAGCGTGGATACGTTCGAGTGGTTCGATTGATGAATAATTTGTGCGTGTCTCTCTCTCTCTCTCTCCAAAATATTATGTTGTATTTATAACAATGAATGTATCTAATTAAATGTGTATATCAAAAAGTAAAGTCTGGATGCGAGTACAACAACAGATACGTTTCTCTTTCAAACTTTTCGGTTTCATTTATACGCGCGTTGCCGGATGTGCCCACGATGTCCATGTCGTGCGTTGTCCACGTTTCCTTGTGATGGATGCCGCCGCGTTCGAAAGCTTTTTTGTTCCGCACGTGGAGGACTGTTCGGCCTCCTTCTTCGTCTTCACCACAGTGCAAAAGAACTGAGTGTAAAGAATATACACCGTCCGATTTATCATTTTTCATGGATATTGTGGATGGACACGCCTCCGGCGGATGGGTATGTTTGGACGATTTCGGCAACGTCCCTATTGGGAGATTTTTAGGGCACGAGACGCGCCAACACACCTTGCGTCGCTCGTTGACAGTCGGATCGTCTTTCTTCTTCACCCACACGAAACGGTTTATGTGGATGAGGAGGTACCTTGGCAACTGCGTTAAATAACGCGTTTCTTCCGCGACATCCGCGCCGCACTTTGCGCATCTGTGCTCGATAACTTTCGTTCGAAAATACTCTTTGAGTTGCACCTCGAGCGGGTGGTGTCTCAAAGTGTTGTTCGCGCTATTTAAAGATGGCATGTCGAGAGACAAGAGCATCATTGCTTCCTCGTAATAAGAAACATCTTTGCACGATGCGCACTTCGTGCGAACTTCGCATCGCATTTCAAAGTTTCGTCGAGCAGGGCATCGGGTTTGGAGAACCGAAAGGTGTTCGTCGCAGGCTTCGTCTTCTTCGTCTTCCTTTTCTTCCTCTTCTTTCGGTTTCCACAACGCCTCTTTTGCGGCCATCTCTTGCGCAATGATTTCACCAAAATTAAGCGGCGCTTTCAATTCTGCCTCGCTCTCATCCTCTGCCTTCTTGTTCTTCTCCGTCGTCTCTTTCTTGTTCTTCTTCTTCTTCGCGAGCAACTTACCTACTCTATGCGCTTCTGCCATCTCCTCCTCTAAAGTCTCCAACACGCCCAGTATAATCTCTTTCGCATCACCGTTATCCTCGACTCTCTTCCTCTTCATTTTCTCCCATCTCTCTCGAACTTTTCTCGCCATCGATCCTACCGCCCTCTCTTTCTCCTCGATCGGCGGCCCGACAACGCCCGCGGCCGCGGAATAGGTAGTCGAGAACGACGATGAGGACGCCAACAAAGCCTCGCGCGCAATCGGGAAGAACCTCTCGTCTTTCCATAAATACGCGTTGGCGATAATCTCCGGATCTTCCTTCACGTCTTTCGTGAACGCGTCGACGTGCTGCAGCATCGTCACGACTTGGATCCACGCCGAGATATTCAAATTTTCCTCCTCTTCTTCAATTTTTCCCTCTTTTTCTTCCTCCTCCTCCTTCTTCTTCTTCTTCTCGTCGTCTTTCTCGATGACTTTTGTCGAGTCCGCGCTGCTGCTGCTCTTCTCCTCCCACTTTCCAAACGCCATCGTCGCGTTTCTCCTCTTCTTCGGCGTCTTCAAATCGCCTCCTCTCTCTTTGCGTTTGTGCGCCTTCGCGCGGGCGGTGACGTTAACGAACGGGACTTTACCTCTGTTGTTGTCGTTACGCGTAACTTCTTCTCCTCTGTTCGTCTTCTTCGTCTTCTTCTCGACGCGAGACGACGACATGATATAAAACAAAAAACCTTTTCAAAACAGAGAGAGAGTGTTGGTGCATTCAACGCGCGCAATTCTGGAGCGAACGACGCGTTTCGCGTTTCGCGCGGTCGTCGACGCGTGTCGTTTCCGCGCGCGAGTTGTTCTTTTTGGCGCGAATATTTTTTTTTTCTTCTTCCTTTTATTCGAAAATTGGAAACTTTTCCTCAAAAAAAGAGAGAAAGATGCGCGTCCATCGTCCCTGGCGACGACTTTAACACGCACACACTCGTCGTCGTCGTCGTCGAACATGAAGAAGAAGAAGAGCAAAGGAGACCACGCGTTCCTCTCCGAGTGCACGATCACGACTTTTACTCGCGATGATGGCGGCCGCAACGCCGTCGCTGAACGACGCGAGAAGAAAAAGTTGCACTCGCGTAACGGTGGTGAGGCGAAGCGACAGCGCGCGAGTAGTAGTGATAGTGGTAGTACTCGCGACGACAACAACGGCGTGTTCGATACTTTTTTGCACATCAGCGAACAGGTCGCGGTCGTCGCGATCGTTTCTGCGGTGTTTGTTTTGGTGCACGCCAGGGCGGTGCGCGCGGAGGAAGTTTTGGTGTGGAGCGTTTTGAGCGCGATTGTTGGGATGTTTTGTACGAGAGTCGACGACGACGAAGACGGGAAGAAGACGAAGAGTAAAGATCGACGGATAACATTAATAACCGCTTTCCGACGGCGAGTGCGGCTCGGATTGAGCGTAGCGTTTGCCGTGGCGATATCTTCGCCGCTTTTCTTAACGATGACGGCGTCGGTGTCCGACGATACCGCCGTGGCGGTTTCCGGCATCCTCGCGTTTGTCCATCTCGCGACGCACGATTATCGCGCGGAGAGCACGAGTTTAGGCAACGCTTTAGAAGGTGTGAGTTTAGTGTCTGCAATTTTTAGTTCGAGTTTGATGGCGAGTCGATTGGAGACGGTTTTAGACGCGTTCGCGTGCGCGTTGTTGGCGGTCGGCGCGTTTACGATGTCCATGCCGTTGCGGAGGCAATGGCGAACGAAGACGCGCTTTTCGTTCGTGACGGCGTTTTCGGCACACGGTATCGCCGCGTGGATGCTCGAAATGATCAACCGTAACTTGATGATCGCGTATGGTATTACAATTGGACTCTTTTTAACGTTCACGCCGCTTTCATTCGCGTTCGCGAGACGGACGTTGAAGATGAAAATCGAAGGTCCGTGGGCGGAGGCGAAACCAGAGTTGGACCTCATGCGGTCCTCGGTGCGACGAGCCGGGGTGCCAATTTTTAGACACATTTTAGCTAACGCGCCGTCGAGAGGGAAGGGCGACAGATGACGAATACGCGCATATCCAGAGAGAGAGAGAGAGAGAGAGAGAGATGGGATGTTTTTGAGTAGATTTCGAGTAGTTTTCGTGCGTAGTAAATCGCAAATATAAATATTGTGGTATTGTGTTCTCCTCTTATTTTTGAAATTCCGGAACGAAACGCTTTTTTTTCCCGCTAACAAAAAAAAATAAAGCAACACAAAAAGAAGAGTTCTCTCTCTGAGACTCGAGAGATGACGTTCGGATCTCACATCAACCGCGCGATGTGCGTGGACTACTCCTCGGCGTTTCTGTTCGTGTACGCGTCGGTGGTCGCCGTGCTCTTCAGACGGGGAGGATTTTTTGCGCGCGCGGAGGAGGTTTTTGCGCATGCGACGAATGCGACTTCTTCACCCTCTTTTTCCCCTTCGATCTCGTCGTCGATGCGACGGCCGATGGCGACGCCTGCGAAGATTCCAGAAGCCGCCGCGAGCTTTCACGAGTTAAACCCGACGTACGAGGAGCGCTGTTTCGACACGGGAGGAGACTGGCCGTATTGTTGGTATTGCGATCCGACGCGTTGCGCAGAGACGAAAAATTACAAAAATCCAGATTTGGCGAATAAGGAATGGTGTCCGGATGACGCGTGTAACGGGTACAAAGACGCAGAGAAGTGGAGAGGGCATGATTTTGGATGCGGACTCGAACGAAATTGGTGCGAGACAGGTGAGGGTTGGGAGACGATCTCACAGTGTCAACAAAAGTATAATCGCACGGAAATAAACTGTAACTGCGATCCAGAGAATCCAGTCCCGTGTCCTTCTTCGCCAGATGAACCGTCGCCGCCTCCATCGCCGTTACCGCCTCCGTCACCACCGCCCGTCTCGTCTTCGAATACGAACGACGACGTTGACGAAGAAGGCGAGGATAATTCGTTCATAAACGTGGAGGTGACAACAATAGACGACGACGAAAATAGTTTGTTTTCATCTCCGCCGTCGCCGCAGACGAACGACGACGCTTCTTCCGCAGACTCTGGATTTATGACGCCATCCAAACTTGGCGGGGCTGCCGTAGGTTTAATCGGTATTTTCTTTCTTGCAGCGTTTGTTGGATACCGGAACTACATTTGCGCAAAGCTCGTTCCAAGATGGTACAAGAACAACGCAAACGCAAACGCGACGACTTCAGACGAAGAGAACGTCCCTCCCCCTCCCGAGTGGGTTTCGAACAAGTCCACTTCCAAAAAGAACAAGTCGAAAAAGAAGAAGCGCGTGACGACGAAGACGATGTCAACATGAAAAGGAAAGTGTTGTGTGTGTACGTACGACTGTAATGTGCGTGATTTTATTATTTGTATGAAAATCAATTAAAATCTTGTGTGATGTTGTTCTCGTCGTTTGTGTGTGAGGCGTGTGCGAGAGAAAAGAGGCGCGAAACACCGCTTCTGCAAAATTGGTCGGTTAATCACTCTCCTCTCTCCTTTCACACACTCCGCGTTTATTTTTGTTTTGCTACTATTGTTTGCTATGTGTGTCCTTTTTTATTCTTCTTTTTCTTTATTTTCTGTGTTTTGATGTAGTTGTTTTCGTTGTTTGTGATCGTCGTCATCAATCTAATCTGTAAAACGTTTACTTCTCCTCGTCCTCCTCGTCTTGCTCCGGCGACATGTTCGGCGCTTGCGGAGAATATTGCGGTCCACTTGGCGAGTAAATAGGCGACGTCGGCGAAGCTGACGGCGATAAAGTCCCTCCTGTGGGTGAATATTGCGGCGAGGTTGGTGAGTACGCCGGCGACGTTGGCGAATACGCCGGCGACGTTGGCGAATACGCCGGCGACGTTGGCGAATACGCCGGTGAAGTCGGCGAGTACGCCGGTGAAGTCGGTGAGTACGCCGGCGACGTCGGTGAGTACGCCGGCGACGTCGGTGAGTACGCCGGCGACGTTGGTGAGTACGCCGGCGAAGTTGGTGAGTACGCCGGTGAAGTCGGTGAGTACGCCGGTGAAGTCGGTGAGTACGCTGGACTTGTCGGTGAGTACGCCGGACTTGTCGGCGAATACGCCGGCGACGTCGGTGAATACGCCGGTGACGTTGGCGAATACCCTGGACTGGTTGGGGAGTATCCTGCACCACCCGGGCTGAATCCAGGTAAACCAGCGCCACCACCTTGTCCGTAATCGTAATTCGCGGGCGAAAACGCCATGCTCGCATCGAACGGCGAGCGCGCCGGGGAGATCAAGAAGCTCGGCGATCGCGCGCCGATGCCACCACCCGGAGTCATCACCATCTCTCTGCCCGGCGTCGCGCTCATCATGCCAGCACCAGCTCCTTGCGGATTTCCGAACAAATCCAAGTCGATGGCGTCTTTCAACATCTCTTCGTTGAGATGGAGACCGAATTCACCCGTACCGACGGGACAGAATTGACCAAGCATGATGTTTTCACTCACACCGGTCATTCCGTCTCTCTCCGAAAATGCCGCCGCTTCCATAAGGATATCGACGGTTTCCTCAAACGAGCATCTCATCAGCGGACCAGTTTCCGCGCGGTTAATGCCGTGACGTGTGATGGACATCAAGTGACCTCTATACGTCATTACCTCGACGAGAATCGCCAAGTGTCTGTAGTTGACGTAAGAACCGTCGAATTCGATAACGCCTCTGAGTTCTTTTAACAACGCGTTTCGCACGGCTTCGATACCGAGGACGGTGATCACTTCCACGAGATGGTTCGAGGTAGTTCTCGAGAAATCAACATCTGGGTGCGCCATGACTTCGAGCAAGTTGCATCCTTCCGTAT
>Ga0181588_10001937_pt1 | contig 18136 bp, 14 predicted proteins | sample 071ome_26_FD_148607 | JGI IMG/M metagenome (GOLD analysis project Ga0181588, IMG submission 148607) | Coastal salt marsh microbial communities from the Groves Creek Marsh, Skidaway Island, Georgia - 071409BT metaG (spades assembly) | ecosystem: Environmental > Aquatic > Marine > Intertidal zone...
GTAACAAATTAATTTAACCTGACTCAATCGGCGTTCCCTGCCGCTTACCTAGACTCCAAGGCATCACCATAACCCAGCCCCATAAAAACACTAGCGTGGGAAGGGCCATAGCGACACCCCAGCGCTCACCGAGCGAGTGGCGGCCATGGCCGCATACGCCGCTGCGGTGTGGGAATCTCCGCTGGCAGACGAGGCCGATGAAAGGCAGTTGAGGTGGCTCAGGCGCTGATCGCAGACCAACACGACTTCCCACGTGAGATCGCATTGGAAGCGATACTGCGCTACATCGAAGAAGATTTTGAGCGCGCTGAGCAGCATCATCGCAACCCGTAGGTCGCGATATTGGGGAGGCCCAACGTCTAGCTTGCTGCCAGACCCGCCACGATCTTAGGTGGGTTCAGGGGTAAATCTCTAAACCGCACACCGGTAGACTGATACACCGCCTCGGCAATAGCCGGCATGGGCGGCACAATCGGCACTTCCCCCACACCTTTGACCCCAAACGGATGCAGCGGATTGGGCACCTCAACAATCACCGTATCGATATAGGGTAGATCTGAGGCAACCGGAATCCGGTAATCCAGAAAGCCCGGATTCTCCAAAACGCCGTCGTCATTGTAGAGATACTCCTCGTTCAGCGCCCAGCCAATGCCTTGCGCCGCGCCACCCTGCATCTGACCCTCAACGTAGTCGGGGTGGATCGCCTTACCCGCATCCTGTATCGCGGTGTAGCGCGTGATAGTGGTGCGGCCTGTTTCTTTATCGACCTCCGCATCACAGATATGCACCCCGAAGCCCGGCGCAGTACTCGTTGCCGTGAGCGAGCTTGAGAAGGTTAACGGCCCGCCCATGGCACCGGCGCGCGCGGCCAATTCCTCAAAGGTGAGCGACTGCTCGCCATAATGCGCCGCACCCTGCGCCCAGGTCACTACACCTGCCTCAACACCCCACTCCGCTGCTGCGCGCCGGCACATCTCTGCGACACACTGCTCCGCCGCCTGAATCACCGCCTGACCCGTCGCCAGTGTAGTGCGGCTGCCGCCCGTCACGTCGGTATGTCCCACCGAATCCGTTGCCGCCACCTGGGGGTGAATATGCTCAAAAGGAATCCCCAGTACTTCAGAGGCCATCAGCGCCATCGAAGCCCGGGATCCACCGATATCAGGGCTACCCGTGAGCACCGCCACGTGGCCGTCTGAACTCACATTGATCGTGGCGCTGGATTGCATACCCGCGTTAATCCAATAGCCCATGGCCACGCCCCGCCCGGCCCCCAGCGCCACAGCCGATTTGTAGTGCGCGTGATTGCGTGCGACCTCGAGACACTCCCGCAGGCCGATGCGATTGTAGGGCGCCCCCATCATGTTGGCGTCGCCCTCCTCCACCGCATTCATCAATCTGAAGTCGATCGGGTCCATACCCAATTCGGCAGCAAGCTCGGTGATGGCCAGCTCAAAGCCCAGGGTGACCTGTGGAATACTGGGCGCGCGATAGGCATGAATTTTAGGTTTGTTGGTATAAACCGAGCGCCCCGTGGAGCGCGCATCGGTGAGTTTATAGCAGGCGGTGGCCATGAACGCTGGAATGCCCGCAGGGTTCCCGTTATACGCCCCTGAATCCATCAGACACTCGACATCGGCGGCCACCAACTTACCGTCGCGGGTCGCACCCAGTTTGACTCTCGTCTCGGCGCCCGGCGCCGGCCCTGTGGCGCGGAACACGTCGCCGCGGTCCATCACCATCTTCACCGGTCGCCCCGCTTTTTGCGCAAGCACCACGGCGAGTGGCTCAAGATACACCGTAGTTTTACCGCCGAAGCCGCCGCCGATTTCAGAGGCCGTCACCCTGATTTTGCCGAGATCAACGCCGGTGACGGCTGACGTGTAGTGGCGCACCGTGAAATGCCCCTGGGTGCAGCACCACAGATCGACACGCCCCGCGGCATCAACCCTCGCCACGCAGGCATGGGGCTCAATGTAGCCCTGATGGCACATGGGCACCGAATAGGTCTGCTCCATCACCACGTCAGCGGTCTCAAACGCCGCGTCAGGATCACCCACGGTGAGGCTGATGTGCGTTGCGAGGTTTGTCGGCTCCTCGGGGAAGCCATCGGGAAAACGATCATCGTGAAGTATCGGCGCCTCGGGAGCCAACGCCTTATGCACATCAGTGACTGCTGGCAATACCTGATAGATAACCTCTACCGCACGTGCCGCTTCCGCCGCCAGTTCTGGAGAGGTTGCCGCCACCGCCGCGACCGCCTGCGAGTGAAATAGTACTTTGCCTTGAGACATCACCATGGGCACAACATCCTTGAGCGCCATGGCACCCTCGCCGCTACCCAACATCTCATTGCCGGGCTTGACCAGATCATCGCCGGTCATGACCGCCAGCACGCCCTCCATCGCGAGAGCCTTACTGCAATCGATCGATTGAATCACCGCGTGGGCATGGGGGCTTCTAACCACGTGCCCATAGATCTGCCCCTGCATATTGAGGTCCGCGCCGTAGCGCGCCCGCCCGGTCACCTTGTCAAGCCCATCCGGCCGAACAGGTCGCGAGCCAATCATTCTGAATTCCTGATAGGCGTTCATGCGGCCTCCTCGCGCATTGTCTTGGCGGCATCCAACACCGCACGGATAATTTTGTCATAGCCGGTGCAGCGGCAAAGATTGCCAGCCAGCCAGTAGCGCGCCTGCTCTTCGGTGGGGTCCGGGTTGTGTTCCAGGAGCGCCTTCGCCGCGACCACCACGCCCGGCGTGCAAATGCCACACTGTAGCCCGCCGTGCTCTAGCAGTTTCTGTTGCACCGGGTGGAGCGCGCCGCCATCGGCAACACCCTCCACCGTTTGCACCGACTTGCCCTCTACTTCGGCGGCCAGCACCAGGCAGGAACACACCAGCCGATCGTCGACCAGTACAGAACAGGCGCCACAGTCTCCGGTATTACAGCCGATCTTGGTGCCAATCAGCTCAAGTTCGTCTCGGAGCACTTCGGCCAGTACCTGCCCGGGCGAACACAGAAATGCCGTGCTCTCACCATTAATCGTGGCCTGCACAGCCATTTTGTTTAGCGGCTTGTTCATGAGCGGGCCTCCTCAATACGTGCCCGCGCGTTGGCGATAGCCCGGGATACCAATATGCCCACCACGTGGGTGCGGTACTCTGCCGTACCGCGCTTGTCTGAAATGGGGGTGGCCGCCGCGCGCGCAGCCGCTACTGCGGCATCCATCGCGGCTTGATCCAACTGCGAGCCCACCAACGCTTCACCCGCCGTCTGAACCAAGAGCACCATGGGTGCCACCGCGCCAATGGCTACTCTGGCCGCTGTACAGGTGCCCGAGTTGTCCAAAGTGATCGATACCCCCGCACCGGCCACCGCGATATCCATTTCAGTGCGGGGCGTGAGTCGCAGGTACGCATCTGAAGTGCCAGGCGCAGGCCTCGGCAATATCAGCTCAACCAGTAACTCGCCCGGCGCCAGTGCGTTCCGGTTTGGCCCGACCACAAAATCCTCGACCGCAAGCCAGCGCTCGCCTTCAGGCCCCAGAATGCGGCACTGCGCGCCGTTGGCAATCAGTGCCGGGATGCTGTCTGCAGCCGGTGATGCGTTACAGAGATTGCCACCCGCCGAGCATCGGCCGGTTATCTGGGTCGAACCAATCAAATTTAACGCCTCGGCAAGACCGGGAAACAGTGACGGCACATCGGAGTTGTGCAGCACATCAAACGCAGAAGCGGCCGCACCAATTCGCACCGAGGTTTCGTCAATCTCAATCGCCGTCAGCTCGGGAATCTGCTTGAGATCAATGACCCGTGCCGGGTCGCGTGTACCCAACCGTATACCGACTAGGAGATCTGTGCCGCCGGCAAGCCATGAGCTGGCGGCTCCGTCACCGACTACTTGTTGCGCTTCCGACAGGGATGTCGGGGAGATAAATTCCTGAACTGCCATAACGGTAAGCACCTGCTTTTTTATTGACTCGGCTTTTGCGATCGAGTGATCGCCTCGCTGACCTTAAGATAGCGCTTTTCGGGCTAAATTGGCGATAAAAAGCCCCAGATCTGGGCAACCAACGGCCACCTATCGGCCCAAGCGCAGTAAAACAAAGAAAGTGCGTCTGGCAGGGCGCTTCACTGACCCAGACGCCATCTGAGTCAAGTCACCTAGCACGCGGCTCGCCTGCCAATACAGCTAATTACCAACGATCAATCAGACCGCCCTATCAGTCGGTTTTTTTCTCCGCCCACTTGAACACCGAGTAAAACAGCACCATACCCACGGGCAAATCCAGAAACGTCGTCCAGGTGAGCCAGAAATCCTCTGAAAAATTCTCTGCCACCAAGTAGTTAGCACCCGCCATGATGATACCGGTCAGGCTCATTCCCACCGCAATCCGGTCGTGATGCAATGGCACCGGCATGTAGCGCTCGATGCGCGCACCGAAATAGGCACCCCTTCTAAACAGACCATCTGCCATAAAGATACTTGCCGTGAAAACACCCAAAACGGTGCTCTTCATCTGCACCCAGTAATCATCTTGCAGTGCCAGCGAAAACGCGGCAGAGATCAACAACATGATGGTGCCAAAAACAGCGAATCCACCGAGCAGATCTACTTTGACAAAACGTTGCGCCACCACGAGTGCAAGTCCACCCCCTGCGCCGACAATGGCGGCCAGTGCGAGGTCACCGGTAACTTTACCTACGATGAAAAATAACGCGCCTAGGGCCAGATCGGCATAAACCGAATATTTGTTGCGCTGCCATTTTTTTTGGTTGATTTCAGCCATTGAGCGCATTTTTGCAGCAGCACTGTCACCAGACTCGGCATCAAGGCCCATCATCTTTTTGACCAAAGCCTCACCATGGTGCACATCTCGACCGGGGTGACTCTCGTACACGATGTCCTCCCCCTCACTCACTGCAATACCAATGTTCCACCAGTTGTAGTAACCCGATTTCACCTGCGCCGTTTGACCGGATGCGCTGGGAAGGGGATGCACGAACGTGGTGCCACCCTCCGAGTAGGCCAAGGACTGCTCATCAACCAGCTCGTTGTCTACGAAGAGCCGGGAGATCGTCTCTTTCAATGTCAGCGTGACCTCGACCACACAGTCGAGCCCACGATATTCAAAAGGCCGGAGATAGGTCCACACTCGCATATTGTTAGGTTCCCGATGCTGCAATCGTAGAGGCGCAAAAATCGGCGGCACGCGCCCACAGATGTCCTTTCACTGAAAGGCAGGCATTATAGGTAGGCGGCCGCAGTTAGCAATCGCAGAGGGAATTATGATTAACAGAGCGGGTCTAGTGATCGCAGGCGCAATGCTCTCTGGCTGCGCCACCATGAGCCCGGAGGAGTGCCTGCAGGCCAATTGGGAGGAGGTCGGCTATAACGATGGCGCTGCGGGTTACCCGGTATCTCGCTCGGCAGAACATCGCGAGGCCTGCGCCGAGACGGGCGTGAGCGTTGATTTCGAACTGTATCGCCACGGTTACACGCTGGGCCTTCCCTACTACTGCACGCGCGAGACGGGCTTCGAAACCGCTGACCATGGCGGAGAGTATGCCGCGCAATGCGCCAGCGATGATTTCCCCGACTATGCTTCTGGTTACAGCGAGGGGCTGGATGTATTTGCGCTAAAGCGCGAGTTGCGTGAGCTCGATGAGCGCATTGAAGAGAAATCTGCTCAAGCAAACGCGCTGCTGTCGCAGATCGGGGAGCTTCGCAGCACGCGGGATAATGACCAGTTGCCGAGCGATACCCGCCGGGAGGCGCGCTCCCAGTTGAGCCAGCTGGAGGCGCTCTATAGCTCACTCTACCGAGAGATCGACTCTCTGGACCAAGAACGCGATCAACTTGCCGCCGAAATTGGCGAGCTCACCGCCGCCTTCTACCGCTCACTCTGACGCCACAACTGGGGAAGCCTCTGCCGCCAGTTGCAGTCGCCGCGCCTGTGTCATCGCCTCGAGCCATGCCAGAATTTCTTGGGTGTTGGAATCGGTATTCACGATGCGGTGGGCATACACGTCAATGAGCAGCTTCTGCGCGAGGGGATCACCGGGGGAACCGAACCAAGCCCAGTCCGCGATGTGGCTGGCCATCACAATGTCCGTCTTAAGGAGCGACCTCGCACGGCGGTCCAACGCTACCACCCCCCCTGCAAGCTCAGTAATGACAGCCGACTGCGCATCAAACGAGGCGGGGGTCCAGTGCGAGGGAATGTCATCCCACCAACCCACGTAACGTCGCATCACCATCTTGGAAATATCTTCCCAGCTCACGTATTGCTGATTGAGCGTCGGGTGTGTCAGTAAATATTCTGGCACCTCTAATGAGCGGTAGACCAGATCCTGACGGGTACCTTTGTTGAGCTCCGCCTTCGTATGCGCAACGACCCATTCCAGTGCCTCGGCAAGGACGGTGAGATTTTCCTGAATAATTTCAGGTTCAGTCAGGGCCTCACCGTGGGCGGGTAGTAGCAACGTGGCATTTTCACCCGCCATTTCCCGCAGCGCACCGGCCCATTCCTCAGGGTAGCGCTGCACGCGCTTACCATTTCCGGTGTTGGGCAGAAACCCTTGGTAGTAATCTGCTGTCGCCAGTGCTCCTCTGCCAGGCACCCATACATACAGCTGGTCTTCTGTTTCACCCGGGCGAGCCCGCAGGACAAAATCCTCGCCGCCCACCGTCAGGGTCATCTCACCGCGAAAGGTTTGAGTGGGGTAGACCAAATCATCGCGACTCGTGGGTAGGCTTGCTGCCGGCTGCCCCATATATTTGGCCAGACTCCCCGGGAGCTCGATGTAACGATTAAAACACGCGGGTAGATCCGCCTGAGCCACAATGCGCGGGTCGTCTGCGATGAGTGCCCATGTGCCGTACGCGTGGTCTACGTGGCAGTGGGTATAGATAATCGTATGAATCGGCGCGTCAGTGACGCTGGCGATCAGTTCGCGTATGACGGGGCCGGCTGCCGCCATCCCGGCATCCACCAGTACCAACCCGTCCTCGGTCTCGAAGACCACCACATTCACCAGCGGGAGGTAAATCATCCAGATATTGGGTGCCACCGCCTCGATCCGCGATAGCCGCCGCGCATCAGCGATGCCCTCCTCCGACGCCTTGAAAATATCAGTGGCAATGGCCCGTGAGAAGCTCCCACCAAAAGCGCCGCCGCGCTGAATAGCAGCCACGATGCCCGGGAACTCCATAAACAGCGAAGCACGCGCATCGAGCCGGTCACTCTGGCTGGCCGCCCACAGCGCCGCGCGCTCGCGCGCGCCAGCGGTTACTTCAAAGGTTTGTCGCCGCATGCCCGCCCGCCAGTCCTCGGGCACTAACACTGCCCCTAGCCAGATTCCAAACGCCAGCAGCATCGCTCGCACTATCCATTGCTTCATCCGCTCTTTTCCTCAGCATTCTGTCCCCGGTGGGGACTGAGCAGTCTACCCACTGCGAGGACACTTTCCGGCTATGATGGATTAACCCCGATGGACTAATAATGCCGGTAGCTAGATAACCTTATGAAAATCACAGATCAAAAGCCGGCCGCACGCGAACACCTCACACGGCACGGCATCGTCGAGTATCAGATTGACAGCGCCGCCTTCCCCTCGGGTATTTGGGGTCGCGAGCGCTTCACACTCACGCGTCACCGTAACGGCGACCGGGTACTGCGCGCATTTTGCGAGCTGGACGACGAGCCCGCGCTGATACGTGATGTGATCCAGCGAGTGGACGCCGAATTCCATCCGCAGGACTGCGTTGTTCGTCTCACCGAGGGGGGCGCGTTCAAGGGTAGCACCTGGTACCACATCACCGACGATGAAATTACCTATCAGGGCTTAAGCAGTACCGAGGGCCGCATTTCAGGACAACTCGCCATTGACCGCACCATCCGGGGGTTTGGTACCCATGCGCTCAACTCAGACGCCTGGCTGGTTGCGCGATTCGATCGCTCCGAGGGCCCCTGTCAACGCACCTTTTACAACAGCCCACTGACCTCGCTCGATCACCGCGGCGCAACGGGGCCCGCCCTGGTCTGCTCACAGGGAACCACCATCGAGTATTTTGGCGAAGAGAAAGTCACGGTGCAGGCCGGCACATTTGCCTGCTACCATTTCGCGTACGTGTTTGTCGCGACTGACCACCCGGAATATCACCTGTGGGTGACCACCGACGGGGATTTCTTGTTTGTCAAAGGCACAGTCCTTGCGCCCTACAGCTGGACGTTTGAACTGACCGAGCTGGCGTGAACAGGGGTCTTTTGGCATCCCGTCCAACGAAACCATCAAAGGACTACCTTATGCGCCTGCTACTCGCCCTCTCATTGCTGATGTGCCACTTGCTGGTGCTCGGGGATGAAGATCAGCAACTTTACGATCTCGGTGATTTTCCGCTGGAGATTGGCGTCACCCTACCGTCCGCCAAGCTCTCATACACCACTCATGGCGCCTTGAATGCCGCGGGTGACAACGCCATCTTGTTGCCGTCATTTTACCTAGGCGACCATCATGGGTACGACTTTCTGATTGGACCGGGGAGAGCACTGGACCCCGAGCGCTATTTTATTATCGCAACCGATATGTTTCTGAACGGTCTTTCAAGCTCGCCCAGTAATACCCCCCCACCTTTCAGCGGCCCGGATTTTCCGGCGATTTCGATTCGCGATAACGTGGCGGCGCAAATGCGGCTGCTCACTGAGCAGCTCGGCGTGTCCCAGCTGCAAGCAGTCATCGGGTTTTCCATGGGTGCGCAGCAGGCGTTTCAGTGGTCCGTCAGTCATCCCGATTTCGTCGACGCCATCGTTCCAATGTGTGGCTCAGCGATAGAACACCCCCACGGCATCGCACGACTGGAAAGCTTCAAGCTAACTATTACCACCGATCCCCAATTTCAAAACGGGCGTTACACCGCATCGCCCGAGGCCGGTCTCAGATCTGCAGCGGTACACTGGGCAGCGTGGGGTACTTCTCAGGAGTGGTTTCGGCGCGAGGGCTGGCAGGAGCTGGGATTATCGGGACTAGACGGCGTCTACGACTTTTATTTCACATTAATGAATAGTTGGGACGCCAATAACCTGCTGGCCTTGGCTGAAACGTGGCAAAACAATAACGTGGGGGCGACCGCAGGCTTTGGCGGCGATTACCGGAAAGCGCTGGCCTCTATCTCGACCAATGTTTTGTATATGCCCTGCGAAACCGATCTCTATTTTCATATTGACGCGCTGGCGCATGAAGCCTCTTTCATACCGGAAGTCACCTTTTTGCCGATCCCATCGGATTGGGGACATCTCGCAGGGGGCGGCTTTGCCCCAGAGGACGCAGCGTTTATCAATGAAGCGATCAGTCGTTTCCTCGCGCAGTAGCGAGGGAAAGCCCTGGCTTTGGTTGCGCTATAACGGCTGCAGGCTTCGACTGGAAAACACCAGCCACTCGGTTTGCGGGTCGCTGGCATTGAGGACATAGGCTTCGTCCGATGAAGCGCAGAAAAACTCGCCCACCGAGACATGGGCGTGACCCTCGATATGCAACGCACCAGACAGCACATACCACACCGAGTCGAAGCCCAGCGCAAAAGCATCCCGGGCACCCTCTGCTCCTAAAGTCATTTTGAATATCAGTGGCCCCTCATCGGGCATCGCTTCCCAGTCCGGAACCGGCTCGCCAAGGTGCGTGCTGGGCATCTCTTCAACGGATCGTCGCCCTGCGACCTGCTCAAACTGACCGAGCCGTTGGGTCAACGCTATGGGCACGTCGTAAAGGTCTGCCCAGTTGAGGCCAATATCCCCCCCAAGGCTAAATAGATGAAACTGGACGCCATCAGGACCCGCCTCCTCTGGGCCATACGCGTGGCCAGCCTTCACCCACCGGATATCCCCCGGGCGAAAACTACCCTCCTCGCCAATGCGCATCTCACCGCGGGTAATCAAATAAATCGTATCGTGGGGATGCCAGTGCACGCCGGCATAAAAGTTTGCTGGAAAATCCGCCTCGATCAGAAAAGGTTCTCGGTCCCTTAACACCCGAGTGGGTGTGGTCGGGCGTCCATGGGGGTCGTGGAAGGTCTCCCAATCGAGGTCGTCCGGGCAGATGTGTTGAGCGTTCGTCATTTCGTTCACTCCGGCCGCTTGGCTGCTTCCACAGACCGCTGGTAGAAGCCGTGCAAATAGCGCAGCAGATTGTCCCCGATGATCTCTATGAGTAAGCCGGCAGGGTCACGGAAGTAGCCCTGTGGATCGCCCGGCGACCCCAGGACACGCCGAAACCCATTCTGCTCGAAGGCTTCACAGGCCGCCTCGGAATCCGGGCTAAAAAAGCAGAGATGGTGCTGAATCATCGCTTCAGAAGTGACCCAGGGCGTATTGGGCACCGCTTCAATCAATTCAAAATTGGCCTGGCCATTGCTGGCGTGCGCGATACGCAGGGTAAGATTGACGGCCTCGCCATCTATTACCAGGGGCCAGTCTTCACGATCTCCACCAATCCAGTGAACACCGAAGATGTCTGCGAGTCGCGCACTGGCACTCTCCATTTCACGGCAAACCAAACCGGTATGCACCAGCTCCAGTCTCCCGGCAACGCTTGTCCACTCCCTCATCTTCGCGTCTCACTCCCTTCCTTACACTGGTCATCACATGATCCCGCACGCCATCCTGCGCTCCCACACCGACTGGAATGGCAGGGCCGATCACTGCATCATGGTACGCCTCATGGCAACGCGGGAACACTCTCGCGCGCATGGCTGAACGGCGGGAGTTAAGAAATGAGCGAGCGGTTGTTGGCTTTGGCCTCGGGCGTGCATGACGGCAATCCGCCCGTGGTAGCGCCCGCTGAGATGGTTAAAATCGCCGCCGCCGCGGGCTACAACAGCCTGGGGCTCTGGGTTTCTCCAGGGGATAACTGGCATGCATCCACCACTGGCGAGGTTTGCGGGGCACTTCAGGAATCGGGTCTTGTCGCACTGGACGTCGAAGTCATCTGGTTACAACCAGGCGGCAAACCGGACCCGATGCACCATGAAATCATCGCTATCGGGGGCGAGATCGGTGCCAAAAATTGCCTGATCGTCAGCTCGGAACCGGACCGCGAGGTCACAAAATATCTCTATGAGGATCTATGCATCCATGCTGAACGGGCGGGCCTGCGGGCCTGCCTCGAGTACATGGGGATTACCGAGGTGAAAACCCTCGATGATGCCCTCGACATTGTGAGTGGCGTAGACCATCCCGCTGGTGGGATTCTCGTCGATCCGTTTCACCATGAGCGGGTGGGTCATCCACCCGGAAAAATTTTGGAGATTCCCCCACATTGGCTGAGCTATGCGCAGCTCTGTGATATGCCCGAAGGCGGGGTGATCACTGACCCAGAGGAATACTTTATTGATGCCATTGACGGACGCCTGGCACCGGGAGAGGGCTCGATTCCTGTTGCTGAGATGGCCCGCACTCTGCCGCCCGACCTACCGATTAGCCTGGAAATCCGATCGCGCTATTACCGCGAGCAGTACCCTGACCCCATCGAGCGAGCCCGCGTAATTTTAGAGCGGACTCGCACCTTCTTCGCTGAAATGGGTGAATGTTAGTTGGCAGGACTCACCCCCTTTCAGCAAGGTGTCAAACTCCTCTACGAGGGCGATGCTGAGGCCGCCCGTCGAACACTTTTTGCGCTGTGGGAAGGTGGCGGCAGTGACGCCGCGAATGCAGCCCGCTATATCGCCCTGATCGATAAAAACCAAAGACGATTTAGTGACGCTATCGCCCTCTTGGAATCATCGCTGGAAAAATTTGGCCAAGATGCAGCAACGTTGGCGCAGCTCTCAGAGTTTTACATGACTATGGGACACCACCTAAGGGCGATGGATGCCGCCACTCGATCGCTTGAGGAGGAGCCCAACAATGCCATCACCGCCCTGAATCTGGCAATTTGGAATAGCAATTACGCCACTGAGCCATTGGCCATCAAAGCCGCTTTCGAACAATGGTCAGCAGGCTACATCGAGCCGCCTGTGAGCGCAGTGCCCCTGCAAGTTGCAACCCAAAAATTTGACGCCCCCGACAGTCCTCTGCGCATTGGCTACGTGTCAGGGGACTTAGGCAACCACCCGGTCCGGTATTTCATCGAACCCTACCTCAAGCTTCACGATGCCTCACAATTCGAGATTCACGCCTTTATGACCGGCGACGAGGATGAAATATCTCAGGTTTTAAAAGAATGGGTGCCCCACTGGCACAACGTTAAAGCGCTGGATGATAGCGCCCTACTCAGCCTTATCCGGTCGTTGGAGATCGACATTCTCGTCGATCTCTCGGGGCACACGGAGGCGTCCAGACTTGAGGTCTTTGTCGCGAGAGCAGCGCCCATCCAACTCACTTGGTGGGGCTTCGTGCATACGCTTGGCATCAAAGAAATCGATTATCGGTTGACCGATGTTGAAACCTGCCCGAGCGGCGCCGAAGCGTATTACACAGAGGCTTTATGTCGAATGCAGTGCCTTACCGCCTATGCGCCTCCTGTCAATTGCGAGAAACAGTACCCGCCTCCTTGGCAAAGCAATGGCTACGTGACAATGATCAGTCTCAACCACACGCGAAAAATTAGCGAGGCTACTCTCGATTGCTGGCAGCAAATTCTCACGCAGAACCCCAACTGCGGTCTCATCATTGTTACGTCAGAAACAAGCGAAGTTGAGGCTGGTAATTTCTTCACCCCGAGACTGGTGGCGCACGACTTCCCGATGGACCGCGTCTCAGCCGTGCCACGCCTGTCTATGCTGGAATTTATGAATGTTGCGTCCGTCGCTGACTTTGCGCTGGATCCCTTCCCGGTATCGGGCGGCGTAACAACGCTGCATGCGCTGTGGATGGGATTACCGGTGCTGACTTTGACACCCGCAACCCCGATCGCCATGCAAACCTACAGCGGCAATACGCTCCGACTCGTTGGCCTCCATGACTGTGTTACACCCAACACCGAGGAGTTGGTTTCCCGGGCCTCCCAATGGATCCAGAATCCCACCCTGATCGACCAACTGAGAGAAAGCGCTCGGCCGAATTTGCTGGCCAGCCCTTTCATGGACCACGAAGGGCGCGTCCGTGAGCTGGAGGCCTGTCTCCATGCGATGTGGCAACGTCGTATCAATGACCAGCCGGTGACCGACTTGAACAGTGCCGATATTTTCCCCGCGGGAGCACCCTGAATTGAGATCCATCGAAAAATAATCAGCTCGCTGAGAGACGATTCGAAAATCTGCTGCAAAGTTGTGTCCAGCCAGAGGTCGGCCGCACAGTTACGGTTCAAAGGCAAAAGCCTCAGAACGTGCGCGAGCAGCGATGAATAACGCGTTATGGGCAAATCAGAAAACACCGAATCAGCGGTGAACGACGCCCGTCTGGCCGCGTGCCATCCCAGTCATCATTGGCGCCCGCCTGTAGCCGTTCATTACTCCCCATGAACCATTCCAACCTCGGGCGCACTGCTCAGTGTGATAAACGTTGGCTGTTGCTTCCCCGGACCGCAACCGGATCGCTCAGGCCGACCACTGCCGGGCTTTGAGAACGACGGCGAGCCAGCTGATAATGAGCAACAGCCCGCCTATCGGCGTGATCATAGCGAGTGTGGATACCTCCGTTAACACCAGCGCGTAGAGTGAGAACGAAAAGCAACCGATTCCCAGCGCAAAACCCGCGATAGGCCAACGCCACAGGTGCTGTTGTGGCTGCAGTGCCAACACCAGCACCACAACCGAATGAATGAGATGGTAATTTGCTGCCGTCTCCCATACCGAAAGACGCTCCGCTGTGACCATGCCGTCAAGCGCGTGAGCGCCAAAAGCACCCGCCGCCACACCCGAAGCACCGAGCAAACCCGCCATCAACAGTCCCCTATTCATTGGTCTCATTCACACCACCTTGTCTAACACAGCTACAGCGCCAACCCATGAGGATAATGTCCGTTCTCACCGCTCCTGCCATTCAGCCTAAACTGGCAAGCAGATCTGCGAGCGTTGCCTCAGACTTTGCGAACGAGGGGATCAGGCGGCTTTCGACCCAGCATACCCGACGTAGCCGCTGGTGCGCTTCGCGCCATTGGTAAAGCGCATCTTCTCGCGGGAGCCTTTTGCTGACGCGGATTGGGTAGGGGCGTGAGCTTACGGTGGGCTAACGCCCTCGCCCCCGCCTTTGTTGCCGTCGTGCTCTCGCGACAGACGCCACGGCATTCCGCCACAACGGGCTCTATCGGGGCAATCCGCGGTGCACCCCCGACAAGGCAACACTGCCTCCGTATCTTCTTCCTTTGGCTCCGACATAACCACATTCTCTGCAGCGGCTGGTGAATTGATAAACACACTTGCTCGCCATTGTGACACCACGTCGCGGCACTGTCTGCCAACACACAAAACCCCATCCGGGTGAGCGAATTTGGCGTAGAATTATCATTCGCCCCGGCTTAAGCAGAATAATCCGTAATGGGCGGCACAACTCGCTCGCCGGTTCCGGCCAATGGAGCAAAGCCCCAGATGACTGACAGGCTTTCAAATCAAAACCCAGTGTGCATGTTGCTGCGCGGGCTTGTGACGCTGACGCTGCTGAGCATGCTACTCAGCTGCTCCGAGCAATCTCCCGCGAGGCGGTTCGATTTTTCTCAGGGGGCAGGCATTCCGGTGGTGACAGAACCCGCAACATTAACCGACCTAATGGAAACGCTGACCTCGGTTGGCACCGCGCGCGCCCAGCAAAGTGTCAATGTTTTTTCCGACACATCCGGTCGTGTCACCGCCGTCAATATCAACGCCGACCAGTTTATGGAAAGCGGCGATCTGCTGCTCCAGTTGGATGACCGGGACGAGCGGCTGGCCGTGGAGCTTGCAACCGTGCAGCTCGCCGATGCAGAGCGACTGGTTCAGCGTTACACCACCGTCAATGCGCAAGACGCCAATATCCCTGAAAGCCAATTGGATGACGCGCAGGCGGCGGTCGACAGCGCACGGATTGCGCTGGAACAAGCAAAAGTAGATTTAGACCGCCGGCGCATCACCGCACCTTTCGCTGGGCGGGTGGGGCTCACCGAAATCGACGTTGGTGATCGTATTGATACCAATACCCAGATCACCACCATTGATGACAGAGCAGTGTTGCTCGTCAACTTTTCGGTGCCCGAAGTCTATGTTGAGCGAGTATCACGGGGCACTCGCGTCAATTTGCGGTTGTGGGACGCCGCAAATGAAGCAGTCTCAGGAGAAATCATCGCCGTTGATTCGCGTATTGACGTGAATTCGCGATCGTTCATCGCCCGAGCGGCCATCGACAATGCCGACGATCGGTTCCGACCCGGCATGGCCTTTGAAATCAGTTTGAGCGCCTCACGGGGGACCTTCCTGTCAGTACCGGATGTGGCCGTGCAATGGGGTGCCGACGGCGCCTACGTTTGGATCGCTGATAAGGGCGTTGCGGTCCGTCGCGAAGTGTCTCTGGTAAAGCGCATGGCGAATGCCGTGTTGGTAGACGGCGATCTGGCTGAAAACGAACAGGTCGTGATGGAGGGCATCCAGTCCGTTCGCGCAGGCGCAGCGCTGCGAGTACTCACCCCCAACGAGCTCGACGCCAGCCTCAGAGCAGCTGCTCCCGCTACGACTGACGAGCAGGGAAATGGCTGAACCAAATCCACTGTGGGGCGGTCTTCCCGAGCTGGGTGTCAGACGCCCGTGGCTGGTACTGGTCATGAATTTACTGGTGGCGATTGGGGGGCTGGCTGCGCTAATGGCCATCGAAGTGCGTGAGCTACCCGATGTGGATAGGCCGGTTGTCTCCGTGAGAGCGTTTTTGCCAGGCGCCTCACCTGAGACAATGGATGCCGAAGTCACGCGCTTGCTGGAAGGCGCGGCGGCGCGCGTCTCAGGCGTGCTTGAGATCAACTCCTCGAGTGAAGAAAACAGCTCTCGCATTTACATCGAATTCCGCCCCGATATCGACGTCGATCAAGCCGCATCGGATGTCCGCGAGGCCGTCAGCCGGGTTGAGCGTGACTTACCTGAGGCCGTGGAACAGTTGTCGGTGTTCAAAGCAGACGAACGCGCCGAAGAAATCATTCGAATTGCGGTCAGGTCATCCCTGTATTCCGAAGAGGAGTTAAGCCAGCTAATCGAGCAGGACATTGTGCCGCGCTTTATATCGCTGCCCGGTGTCGCCGATGTGCCATTGTTCGGATCGCGGCAACGTGTGCTGCGGATCATCCTCGACCCTCTGCGGCTCACCAGCTATGGCTTGACCGTCGCCGACGTGGCGGCGGTGCTGCGGGCGGCGCCGCTGGATGTCCCCGCGGGCAGTTTTCGCACGGGTGATCAGCAACTGCTGGTCAGGGCGGATGCCGCGGTCACCAAAGAAGAAGATATCGGCTCACTCATCATCAGGGATGAAATTCGCATTCGGAATGTCGCCAAGGTGGCCTTCTCACCAGAAGATGCCTCAGGGATTGTCAGACTGAATGGCGAGCGGGTGGTGGGGATCGGCATTATCCGTCAAGCGGGCTCCAACACCATTAACATCGCCGCGGGTGTTCGTCAGGCAATGGCCGATATCAACCGCCGCTCACAAGATCTCCAGCTAGAAATCATCTCGGATGACTCGGTGTTTATCAGGGGCTCCGTCCGCGAGGTGATCACTACCTTGCTGGTCTCGGTTCTCGTCGTCATCAGCACCATCCGACTCTTTACTGGCTCAATGCGCCTGACACTGATACCCGCGGTGGCCATCCCTATTTCACTGCTGGGCACGCTGGCGGCCAGTTGGGCACTGGGCTTCTCGATCAATATTCTGACTCTGCTGGCGCTGGTCCTGGCCGCCGGTCTGATCGTGGATGATGCCATTGTGGTGCTTGAGAGCGTGCAAAGACGCCGTTCCGAGGGCGCTGGACCGGGCACCGCGGCCGTCACTGGCACGCGGCAGGTCTTTTTTGCGGTAATCGCGACCACAGCGGTGCTGATTGCGGTTTTTGTACCCATCGCCTTTTTACCCGGGACCGCCGGGCGCCTCTTTCAAGAGTTCGGTTTGGTCCTCGCCGTCGCAGTGGCGATCTCTTCGTTTGTGGCACTGAGCTTGGTACCAGCGGCGATGGCTCGCCTGGCTGTGTCTCAGCCGAGAGAGCGGCGCGTGGAGGCGTGGGGCAACCATCTGGCGCAGAGTTATCACCGCTCGCTAGTGGCCACACTCAACGCGCCTCGCCGTGCTTTTGCGCTCTGTCTGGTACTGGCAGCGGTCGCTTCAGGGCTCTATGTTTTTCTGGATCAGGAATTGCTGCCTCAAGAAGACCGTGGCTCTATCATGATATTCGCAAGGGGGCCGGACGGCGTTGGGCTGGACTACACCGAGCGTCAAGCTGATCGCATGGAGAATATTCTCGTGCCGGTGCTGGATCGCGGTGAAATCACCTCTCTGTACGCCAACATTGGCCGTTGGGACCCAAATATTGTTTTCATCGTCGGCAGGCTTGCCGATTGGGATGACAGGGCGCGGAGCCAGCAGGAGATTGCCGAGGAGCTCAAGCCGCTTTTTGCCGACCTTCCGGGCATGACCACGCGTATCTTCAGTGCCAATTCCCTGAATCTGCGCGGCGCCTCGAGCGGCGGTCTCTCGCTGGCCCTGTTAGGCACCGATTACGAGGAAATCTACGCTGCTGCGCGAGACTATACAGAGGCCATACGGGAGCAGGTAAGCTCTGTCAGCCGACCCCGTATCAGCTACGACCCCTCACAGCCGCAGCTGTCCGTGCAAATTGATCGCGAGCGCGCTTCCGATCTGGACATACAACTCGAGGATGTGGCCCAAACGCTGCGGGTGATGGTAGACGGGTCACGCATCGTTGATCTGAATGCAGACGATCAGACCGTGCCCATCATTCTCGAAGCCGGCTCGGACAAAATCCGGGACCCAGACGATTTGGTCAATCTCTATGTCCGCACCCGCTCGGGCGCGTTGGTGCCGCTGGCCAGCATTGTGCAACTGAATGAAAAAGGCGTGGCAGGGCAACTCGATCGGCGCAAACAGCGTCGTGCGATAGAGCTGGATGTGGAGATCAATCCTGGGGTTGCAATGCAAGAAGCGGTGGACGACCTCTTCGCCCTTGCCGAGGAAACG
>Ga0181588_10001941_pt1 | contig 18127 bp, 12 predicted proteins | sample 071ome_26_FD_148607 | JGI IMG/M metagenome (GOLD analysis project Ga0181588, IMG submission 148607) | Coastal salt marsh microbial communities from the Groves Creek Marsh, Skidaway Island, Georgia - 071409BT metaG (spades assembly) | ecosystem: Environmental > Aquatic > Marine > Intertidal zone...
TGCGGGCGTATCGTCCGTCGCGGGTTGATTCTGAGCGTCCAGAGACAGGCGGTAGCGCCTGACTTGCTCCCCGATCTCGTGTGAACCCTCAGCGGGGAGATATGCCTGTGAATCGGCTTGCAGCCGCATGATCTGACTATTAGCTGTTTTTGAAGTGAGCAGGAGCCTCCACAGCGAACCGGACACTCCGTCAGCGGTGTCTTCATCATCAGCTGTTTCAATGGAGGCGGTCAGAAACGTCGCCACTTTAGCTCTGGTGACGCCCACATAGAGTAGCCGTTTCAGCTCTTCCTGATCTTTCTGTTTCTGCAACCAGTTGAGATAGTTATAGAGCGTTTTCGACTCTTTATCGTCGTCATTAGCGGCGATAAGCAGGCGCCGGCTCTCGGTATGCCCGTGCCAATGCCAGCGAATCAATTCTCGTTGGAGTGAACGAGCGCGCTTTTGCAGATGCGGTACAAAAACGTAATCAAACTCGAGCCCTTTGGCCTTGTGAAGAGTCATGATCGTCACCCGGCTGTCGGCGGTGTCGGGAGATTCCGCAGTCGCGCTCATGATCTCTCGATCGAGCCATTCTATGCTCAGGCCCAGTCCCGATGTTTCTGCCTTACGAAGTAACAATAAGAACGCCTCGACACGCAATAAATCGTGACCCCGGACTGCTAGCGAGCCACCGAGGCGCAACCAGATTTGCTCGACCCATATCGACAATGCCAGACGATCACGCTTCATCTCCGCCCACTGCAGGACGGTTAAGACTCGTTGCAGACGCCTGCCCTCATCGTCCGCCACTGAGGGCAGATGCTGAAGCGCATGCAAAAGATCGAGGGGTCGCTCCGGATGCGCATTCAGCAACTGGTTCAGCGTATTCAGCGTGACGCCGCACCACGGCCCTCTCAATAATGAGATCGCGGCGATCGTATCAGCAGGATTCGCAAGGTAACGACACAGGGCCAGCAGATCGCTGATGACGGGTTGATCAGCCAGCGACTGAATCGCATCGCCGCTGAAGGGAACTCCGGCTTGTTCAAGCGCAGCCGTGACAGGGCCTGCATGACTTTTAGCACGCACGAGAATGGCTATGGTTGCATGAGGGTCTCGTTCCATGACAGTTGCGACCTGAGTCGCAATGAATTGTGCTTCGCTCTGCCCTTCGCCATCTTCGAACAGCCTGATCTTCACGCCAGCATCTACTGCTGACGAATTGCCTGGCGGGCTTACCGCTTTGACATGTCTGACGCTGCCATGATGAGGACGATCCTCTGCCCCCATCAGGTCCGCAAACACCTCATTGACCCAATCCACGATTTCAGGTTGTGAGCGAAAATTCTGACTTAAGGTCACCGGCTGAAGTGGGATACCACCAAAATATCCTTGCCTGGCGCTCAAGAACAGCGCCACATCGGCGTAGCGAAAGCCGTAGATCGACTGCATCGCGTCTCCGACTATGAATAGGGTCCTGGGCGCTGCGCCTGTGGCGTTGTGCTCAGGCCAGCCCCGCATGAGTCTCTTTAACAGCTCGGCCTGCGAGGAGGATGTATCTTGAAACTCGTCAACCAGAATATGCTCAATTTGATAGTCGAGTCTCTGCGCCAACGCCGTGGGCATTTCGTCATTGCCCAGTGCCTGAATTGCGGCGAGTGCAATATGCGTGTGATCGACAGCGCCGGTGCGTTGAAAGACGAGGAGAAGGTGCGCTTGCAGTACTGGCAGCAAGGCGGAAATGAGCACGATCAAGTCCCACGCATCGCTACCTCGAGCGACGATAGGCAGATGCCTGATTTCAATCAGTGTCTGCAACAACAATGAATCGTCAGCGAGCACTTCGAGAATCGAGGCTACATGGCGTTTGTGTTCGCTTTTGGGCGGGAAGCCAAGAGTTGCGTTGATGCCTCTCGGCTTGCGCCAGTCATGCTGGGTTGTCAGGAGCACGCCGATCATGGCTTGCCAGTCCGGTAACGACGTTGCATCGGCGGTGACTGCGAGGGCCTCTTTCCCAAGGTGCTCTCGTGCCTCGTTCAGGGCGGGCAACAGTGCGTCCAGATGCGAACCGAGACAATCGATCGCGTCCTGTAACCGTGCTGATGTGAGGTCGCTGATCGTATCTGTCAAAATTGCTTCAGCGGTCTCGGGGTCGTGGTGTTGGTTCACGACTTCGGCCCAGTCGCCCCTGCGCCCCAACAATGCGACCAGCAATTCACTGGCCCTTGTCCAGCGATTATCAAAATGTCTTAGCAACTCAATGATGCGCTCGCCGGAAGCGCCCTCTCCCGCCTGAGTCAGAAATTGCCTGACCGCTTCTTCATACAGGGGTTGCGCGTTATCGACAGGTTCAACCGCGCCCCCTGTCCCACTCAGTATCGGCATTTGTCGGGTGAGTTCATGACAGAAGCTATCAATGGTTCTGATGTTGAGCGTGGTATCGTCCAGTCGCCATTTTTTCCGTGCGGCACGATCGACTACCGCAAGTGCCAACTCTCTGGTTTGAAGCTCGTATTCAGCTGATACCGGGGCGTTTTGTCGTGCCTGATCCAGTTTTTCCAGTACGCGCTGTGCCATTTCACTAGCGGCTTTGCGCGTAAATGTGATGGCCAAAACCTGCTCTGGCTTGTCCACACGGGCTAACAGTGCCAGTAGCCGCTGCGTCAAAAGTTCAGTCTTTCCCGAACCAGCGGGCGCGCTCACACAAAAACTGCGCGTCGGGTCGATCGCCTGTTGCCGCACACTGCTATCAGACGCGGTCACAATCCATTCTCCAGCCTGCTCTGGTCGACACTAGTTTGGCGCTCGTTGATACGACATAGCGAAGCCAGATCACAATATTCGCAGGCGCCTGGTCGGGGTGCCACTGTGGCCACGCCCGCCATAAATTCAACGGCCAGTTGCTCCAGCGATGCTTGCCATTGCGCGACCAATTCAGTCCATGTCGCCGCAGCTCCTTTGGTTTGTTGCTCCATCGATTTGCCGTCGCCCTCGGCAAAACCGAGGTCCTCCCCCAATGCCACAAACTTAGGCAGATTGTTTGTCGACAACTCCGCAAATGCGATGCCGTTTATCGTCGAGTCAAGCAAGCTGTAAAGAGGTAGTTGCGGCTCCAGAGGACGGTCACCGAGCCAGTTCGTCTTGGATGGTGCTCGTGTCTTGTAGTCGATGACCGATCTCCGGCCATCCTCGAGCTCGTCAATCCGGTCAGGACGGAGCGTCAGCGATAGATCCGCCACTTGCAGCGTTTGGTTTTTCTCCATTTCGACGACCCGAAACGACGAGGTTCTGTTTCGTTCGTGGGTAAGCCAATGACTCAGGATCTCTATGCACAGCTGCTGCTCCAGATGCCAGCAGGCCTGCCCTAACCGTTCTCGCAAGCTATACCCGCGCGTTTCGCACGCATGCTCCACGTGCTGCATGGCGCCTATGACAGCCGCTTCGACCAAGTCAATTTTAGCTGCATCTGCGAGGGCGGCGAGTCCATCGCTGGATTTGATTTCGTGCCATATCCTGAACAAGGCCTCGTGAAGAAACGCCCCTCTCTGGGACGCCGTTATCCCAAGTTGCGGTGGCGTAAGAGACGGCAGAACAAGGCGGTGTTTGGCGAATGCTCGAAAAGGACACGCCGCCTGATCGCGGATCAGTGCGCTGCCGCCGGTTGCTTCTGAGGCACTATGAGGTGTGGGGGGGTCCTCGGGAGCAAGCTCCAATCTCGGTGGACCAGCCCATCTTGTTGGCGGGAACCATGAGACATCATTGTCCTGTGCGGCGCCGCAAAGCAGTGGGCTGCACCTTTTTTGCAAGCCCTGCTCGGACGCATGGAAACTGGCAACCACTTCCTGACTACCGGCAGACCAAACTTGGAGCAGGGTCGTGGCCCGCTCGGTCAACACCGCCTCGTCAATATCCGGCATCCCGAGCGACCTCTGAAGGGTCGAAGGTAGAAAGGGTTCCACTCGCGGACGAGCTGGGAGCAACCCTTGTTGCGAACCACAGATCCAAAGTGCGTCAAATTGAACGCCGATGGCCTCCAGCGGCCCCAGAACCTGAATGCTGTCATTCGGGGTTTTGGGCTGAAAGACGGTTGATATCAAACACTCTCTCCACAAACTCAGTGCGGACTCATAGGTCTGATGAGGTAACACTGCAGACAGCGAGACAAGCGTATCGAGACTGGCATCAAACCTTTGGAACTGCTGATATTCGATTGAGTCGAGCCCTGCTCGGCATGGCCAGCCCCAGAGCACCAATCGCTCCCGGATTATCTCCGACCAGTCGTCGAGATTTTTAACACCTTTGTGAACCCGACTTGATCTGATAGATCGAAGGATGCTGGTCAGCCTCGACGAGGGACTTTCGCGCGTTGCGATGTGCAGCCCATTCTCCAGCGAAATTTCGTGGCTCCCCGAGAGAAATTGGGCCTGAATCAAGCCAGCTGTCGTTTGCGAGTCGCCTTTAAATGCGAGATACGGTGAACGCGCCAAACTCAGCCACTGCTCGCGGTTTAGGGGACGAACTTCCCATTCCAGAGCGGTCAGCGCGTCCCGAAACATGGGCGTACTCGCAAGCGTCATACCCGTTGCAAAGTTCACGGGTAGATCGTTATAGCGGGCATCGAGACAGCCAAATTCCTGCCGTAGGAAATATTCGAGACGATTCCGGTCATTGGCCATGTCTATTAGAACAATCCCGGCCCTTCGTCCTGGTTCGTCGTTGCTGGTGCATGCCCACCGCGCCGCGGCACACAGCTCATCATCGCGGGTAGCGAAGGACTGAACCGGAATTTGAATATGATTGTGTCTGCGCGGCTCGATCAGATGAACGTCAGCCACATGATGAAGCGTTCTAAGGGTTAGCGGCGGAAGCTCAGGCACTGCAAACAACCCCACCGACGGTCGCTCCGTGGCCGAGACGGACAGCAACTGATGATAGGCCTCGAAGCGCGAAACCCCCCCCAACTCATCCAGACGAGACCTGTGGCGGCGCGCCCAATCGGAAAAAATCTGACAGTCCTCGTCGTACTGAAAAGCAGACCAGAGATCACTGAGTTCATTACCACCATGCGAAACGAGCTTATTCAATGCGGCCTGGGCTCGCTGCGCTGCGGCTCTGGGGTGAGTCAGTGAAAATCCGAGGCGCTCCTCGAGGTCGTCACGAATGAGCTGTTGCCACACCGCCAAATCCTGCTGCGGTGTCAGCAACCGCAGGGGGGGTAGCCGCCCGGCCTCAACAGCTTGAAGCCACGCGCGTTCCAGCCAGCTATCAACCGTTGTCACCCTGGGTGTGGTCACCACTGGGGCCTGACTGCCGCAATGCCTGACCCAACTTTCTGTGATTTCGCGCGCGAGCCGTTTACCCGGAGTCACTATGTCCAGACCCGTTTCCAAGTTGGGCAGAAAGAGCGACAAATCGACAGTGGCACGCATAGTAGGGAGTATCCCATGTGGGTCAGACACTCGTGAACCCGCCGGAGCACTGGTGTGTCGATAAACGCGACACATTCATGCATAAGTGGATCTCGGCTGAATTTCGTTCCTTGAGCGGGTACACTCCCGCTCCGCAGAAAAAATGGTCAGGGCGGCGGAAGTCATGTCGGACTGGCAGCACGCCAGCGGTAAAAGAGAGGAAAGCTCAGTGATCAGTCCCCGGATACATAATGTGAACGTTGCTGGTCAGCGAGTGTTGATCTCGCCAGCGGCGCTCCGCAGCACGGTTGAAATCCCTGATTCGGTCTATGAATTCGTGTCGTCCTCTCGTTCGGTGATCGAGCAGATCATTGACCGACAGGATCACAGGGTGATGGTGGTGGTGGGCCCCTGCTCCATTCATGACGTGACTGCCGCGCTCGACTACGCACGTCGCTTGCAGAAGTTGTCTGAGCGCGTTGCTGAGACGCTGTATCTGGTCATGCGGGTTTATTTTGAAAAACCCCGAACGACGGTAGGCTGGAAGGGTTTAATCAACGATCCAAGCCTCGACGACTCTTTCGCGATTGAGAGGGGGCTAGAAACTGGGCGGACGCTGCTGAGGGATATTCTGGCGATGGGGTTGCCGACCGCGACGGAGGCGCTCGATCCCATCACGCCGCAGTACCTCCACGATCTCATCAGCTGGTCAGCGATCGGGGCACGCACTACGGAATCTCAGACTCACCGCGAGATGGCCAGCGGGCTTTCCTCCCCCGTGGGCTTTAAAAATGGTACCGACGGCGGTCTGGCAGTGGCAGTGAACGCCCTGCAGTCAGTCGCCAACCCGCATCGTTTTTTGGGTATCAACTCGGACGGTAAGGTCTCGGTCTTCGAAACCAGTGGCAATCGTTATGGGCACATTGTGCTGAGGGGGGGTAGCGGTGGCCCAAATTACAGCGCAGAGCATATTGCTAGTTGTGAGGCAGCCCTCGAGGCGGCGAACCTTCCTGCCAACATCATGGTCGACTGCAGTCACGCCAACTCTGAAAAGAATCCGGCCCTGCAGCCTGCGGTTGCACAGAATGTAGGCGAACAGATTGTGCAGGGCAATCAGTCCATCATAGGCATCATGTTGGAGAGCAATTTAGAGGCTGGAAATCAGGCGATCCCAAGGGACCTGTCGGCGCTCCGCTACGGCGTGTCGGTGACAGATGGGTGTATTGACTGGGCGACAACCGAATCACTGATTCTTGGATTATCCCGAGACCTCGCCAGAGGGTTAAAAGCGCGGAGGGGTCAATAATACGCCTGACTGCGATCGCTGTGATCAGTCGTATCCCGGACGCCCGCAAGCTGGGGAATTTGCTCCAACAAGGTCTTCTCAACACCGCCCTTCAAGGTCATATCCACCGCGCTGCACCCTTGACAACCCCCACCAAACTGCAGCACCGCAAACTGGTCGTCGGTTACCTCGATGAGGGACACCTCGCCACCGTGAGCAGCCAATGAGGGATTGATCTCGTTATATAGGACGTAGTTGATGCGATCTTCTATGGGGCTATCGTCAGACACGCGCGGCATTTTTGCGTTCGGTGCCTTGATAGTGAGCTGACCGCCCATGCGATCCGGAGAATAATCGACCAACGCGTCCTCAAGAAACGGGATGCTACGGCCCTGAAACCAAGCCGTAAAGCACTCATAGGATTCCTCCTGATCGCCCTCTTCCACGTCGCCCTCTCGGCAGTATGCGATGCATGTCTCAGCTCGCGGCGTACCTGGATCATTAATGAACACTCGAACGCCCAGAGCGTCTTCCTGCTTGGACAGCAGTTCAGCCAGATATTCCTGTGCCGATTCGGTAATAGTGATCATGTTTAGGAATCCCAGTAATAACCAAGTAGAGCGCTCGGATAATAACGGGTTTGTGTTGCGCCTGACAACGAGGTCCCCTATGGATGGGGGCTTCCCATGGCCGTACCGCACATCGCCCTGCAACACACGCGGCCCGTCTGCAGTAGACTTGATGACCATGATTGAGGATTCTCTCGCACCCTCCCCCACAAGACCTCTCAACGACGCTGAGCAGTCGCGCTTGGTCGCCGACATTGACGCAGCCCTGCCTCGGGTGCATCGCTACGCGCCCGCGACTCCGCTCCTGCGCGTACCTTCGCTCGATTCGATGATTGACGGGCAGGTTTTACTCAAAGCAGAGTGCGCGCAGGCGACGGGATCGTTCAAAATTCGTGGGGCATTGAATGTAATGACGCAGCTCTCCTCGAAAGGAGTGGATCGTGTCATCGCGTTTTCCTCCGGGAATCATGGTATTGGCGTCGCCTATGCGGCTCGCTGCCTGGGGATGAGTGCTCAAATTGTTGTGCCTGATGATGCGCCTGCAGCCAAGATTGACCGTATTCGACGCCTAGGCGGAGAACTCGTCTGGTATGACCGCATGTCAGAGGACCGGGAGCAGGTTGCAATGACACTGCAAAGTGAGCGGCCCGCGCCACTGGTGAAGCCCTATGATAGCTGGGACACCATCGCCGGTCAGGGCACCTGTGGAGCCGAAGTTGTCAGGCAGGTTCAGACACCGATCGATGCCGCACTCATTTGTACGGGGGGCGGCGGATTAGCCGCCGGGGTCGGCACCTATCTCAAGTCACATTGCCTTGATACGCGCATCTTCACCGCGGAACCTGAGGGTTGGCACGACCATTACCTCTCGTTTCAGCGTGGGGAGAGGGTGGAAGCGCCTGGCAATGGCGCGAAGTGGTGCGACGGCCTTTTGGCGCTCACTCCCGGGGAGCTCACTTTCTCTATTAATCAAACCAATAGGGCCGAAGGTCTCTACGTAACCAGTGAATGGCTGGCCAAGGCCATGAAGATCGTCTGGCAGCATCTCGGACTCAGGTTGGAACCCAGCGGCGCCGTCGCGCTGGGGGTGTTACTGGAGAAGCCGGAGCGGTTTCTCGGGCAGCGTATCCTGGTGACGTTGTCTGGCGGCAACGTCGATGACCATCGCTTTTCGGAATGTCTAGCGTTAGCTGGGTAGCCCCGACAGCCAAATCATCAGTGTCACCAGCGCGACACTGATCAGAGCCGTGGCCGCAATCGCATCGGCGACACCATCTTCAAGGTTACTTTTCGACATCAAAGTTCTCCCGGGTCGCGTAGCATCAGCGACCGCACTATGAGTAAAGGGTGTGTGTTGAATCCTAGTCCCGATGGGCGGCGGGATTGTAACGGTTATCCGGCTTAAATCTCCAGTGGGTATAAATGCATTGTGTCACCCCATCCGCTTCATGATGTGACTGTGCCAAAATACAGCCGTGACAAGGCCCTGACTCGACTCCCGCCGAGGCATGCATTTTCTTCAACGCTTGCAAATCAAGACCGGATAATTCATGGAAACTGGCATCACGTTCACCTTTGCGGCGATTTTTCTCGGTGCGGCGGTGCTGTCATCGATCGCACTTTACGCCAAGCAGCCGATTATCATTGCCTACATCGCGCTTGGCGTGGCTCTCGGGCCGTATGGGCTGGGCGTCGTGTCCGACATGGACTTGGTCTCCGGTGCAGGCCACGTGGGCATCATCCTGCTCTTATTTCTGCTCGGCCTCGATATGAAGCCCGTTGCGCTATGGAACAGTTTGCGTCAGTCCACGCTGGTGGCACTCATCAGCGCCGTGGTGTTTGCCTCGACCGGGTACGGACTGAGCCTCCTCTTTGGCTTCAGCGGCTGGGATGCCATCCTCATCAGCGCCGCACTGGTGTTTTCATCAACGATTATCGGCATTAAGTTGCTGCCCACCACCGTACTGCATCATCGCCATCTCGGCGAATTAATGATTGCGTTGCTCCTTTTCCAAGATCTTCTCGCCATTGTCGTTTTGGTGATGATGGAAAGCGTTGGCGCAGAAGATCTCAGCGCGGCTGAGTTACTTAAGCCTCTGATTACGCTTCCTTTATTAGGGGCGGCGAGCTGGCTGAGCGTCAAGTTCGTGCTGTTGAATTTGATCAAGCGCTTTGATCGTTATCACGAATACATTTTCCTGTTATCGATTGGCTGGTGTCTTGGCATGGCCGAGCTTGCTATCTGGATGGGACTCTCGGGGGAAATAGGCGCCTTTATCGCGGGCATTAGCATCGCCAGCAGTCCGATTGCCCAATACATCGCCATTAGTCTGAAGCCGCTGCGGGATTTTTTCCTGGTCGTTTTCTTTTTTTCGGTGGGCAGTGGTCTAGATATGACGCTGCTCCCTCAGGTGGCATTGCCCTCGCTGGTCATAGCAACCTGTTTTTTGGCGCTAAAGCCGGCAGTCTTCCACGTGTTAGTCAGGGGTGTCTTTGAGGAGCCAAAACTGGCATGGAACCTTGGCCTACGTCTCGGGCAATGTAGTGAGTTCGCCCTGCTGATCGCTTTTCTGGGTCTATCAAAAGGTCTGTTGGGTGGTGCTGCCGCAACACTTATCCAGGCGTGCACCATCATCACGCTATTGGTGTCGTCCTATGTGGTGGTATTGACGTTACCCAACCCCATCGCCATCAGAGAGACCCTGCGCCGCGACTAGTCCTTCGTCGCGGCTACACGGCGTGGCGCCCCTCGGATGAGCGGCGGCGCCCAGAGTTTTAAATGGCCGCCTCAAGTTCAGGCAATGCCTCGAAGAGATCCGCGACCAGCCCATAATCCGCAACCTGAAAAATGGGAGCGTCTTCGTCCTTGTTGATCGCGACGATCACTTTGCTGTCCTTCATCCCCGCCAAATGCTGGATGGCACCGGAAATCCCGACAGCGATGTACAGATCAGGAGCGACGATTTTGCCGGTCTGCCCAACCTGATAGTCATTCGGCACAAATCCAGCGTCGACCGCCGCTCGTGAGGCGCCGATCGCTGCGTTCAGCTTATCCGCAATGCCCTCAAGCAGACTGAAGTTGTCGCCATTTTGCATGCCACGGCCACCGGAGATCACGACTGAGGCTGAAGTCAGCTCCGGACGATCAGATTCCGCAACTTCTTCACGGATGAACTGGGACACGCCAGCGTCATGGGCCGCGGAACAGGCTTCTACCGTCGCATTGCCCCCCTCAGCCGCAACAGCATCAAAGGCCGTGGTCCGAACGGTGATCACTTTCTTGGGGTCGGCGGATTGAACGGTTGCGATGACATTTCCAGCGTAGATGGGTCGCTTGAAGGTGTCGGCACTCTCAACCGCAAGGATGTCAGAGATCTGGCCAACATCGAGTAAGGCTGCAACGCGCGGCATAATGTTCTTGCCGTTGGCTGTCGAAGGCGCCAGAAGATTGTCGTAGTCAGCCCCTAGCTCGGCGACCAGCAGACTCACGTTCTCCGCCAGCTGGTGTTCATAAGCGCCGTTATCCGCACAAATGACTTTTGAAACACCAGGAACTTGCGCGGCTGCGTCTGCGACCGCGCCGCAACCGGCTCCGGCGACGAGTATATCCACGTCGCCGCCCAGTGCGCCCGCGGCTGCTACCGCGTTGAGCGTCGCTGTTTTCAGTGACGTATTATCGTGCTCAGCAATAACCAACGTTTTCATCAGATCACCTTCGCTTCATTTTTCAATTTGTCGACCAACTGCGAGACATCCTCAACCTTGATGCCCGCGGCTCGCTCGGGAGGGGGCGCCACGGCAACCTGCGTGACGTGAGACTGCACCGCCACAGAAAGCTGCTCGGGCGTAAGGGTTTCGAGGGGTTTTTTCTTTGCCTTCATAATATTCGGCAGTGATGCATACCGGGGCTCATTCAGGCGCAGGTCAGTGGTAATGATAGCGGGTAGGGTCAAGGACACAGTTTGCAGCCCACCGTCTACCTCGCGCACCACTTCCACCGAGCCGTCACCGATTTTCACCTCGGACGCAAAGGTGCCTTGGCCCATCCCCGTCAACGCGCCCAGCATTTGACCCGTCTGATTATTGTCTCCGTCAATCGACTGTTTCCCCATAATGACGAGATCGGGTGACTCCTGGGCGATGACAGCCTTCAACAGTTTGGCAATGGAGAGTGGCTCTGGTTTGCCTTCGACCTCTACATGAACGCCACGGTCTGCACCGAGCGCCAGCGCGGTGCGAATTTGCTCCTGGCAGCTACTCTCACCAACGGACACCGCAACAATTTCGGTCACGGTGCCGGCTTCCTTAAGCCTCACCGCCTCCTCCACCGCAATTTCACAAAACGGGTTGATGGCCATTTTGACGTTATTTAAGTCAACATCAGTGCCATCCGCTTTCGCCCTGACCTTGACGTTGTAATCAACCACGCGTTTAACCGCGACCAATGCTTTCATGGTGTCTCCAGATAAAGTCTAGATCTGTATGCAGATTGTTCGATGCCGCGCGATGGAACTGTGTTACTACCGCGTTCACACATCGGAGCGAGCCAGCTCTAGCCCGCCCTACCCCGACGTCGGCCACCAGTCGGAGGTGACGCTCCCGATCAAACAGGAAGCCTGTTTGCGCGACCCGGTTAGTGTATCATGCCGCCGCTAAGTAAAGCACCCAACGGGCCGGATTGTAATGGATTTCGGTGATGTTGGAGAAAACCCAAAAGCCGCTATTCAAGGTCGAGAGGTGTGGTGTGGAACGTGAGTCGATGGAGTTTGATGTTGTTGTTGTAGGAGCAGGTCCAGCGGGTCTGTCTGCAGCGATTCGGGTGATGCAATTAGCAGAGTCAGAAGGGCGAGAGACCACCGTATGCGTTGTCGAGAAAGGATCGGAGGTTGGCGCACACATACTCTCGGGTGCCGTACTTGAGCCCCGTGCGCTCAATGAATTGATCCCCGACTGGCAGGAACGCGGCGCCCCACTGAATACCCCGGTCACCGGAGATACTTTTTACTTTTACACTGGCGAGCGCAGCGCGATTAAGCTTCCGGGGTTTGCGATCCCCAAGCCAACCCATAACGATGGCAACTATATCGTATCAATGGGCAATGTCTGTCGATGGCTGGCGGAGCAAGCCGAGGGCATGGGCGTCGAGATATACCCTGGATTCACAGCTTCAGAAATCCTGTTCGACGACGAGGGAGCAGTAAAGGGCATTGCCACAGGTGAGATGGGTGTCGGTGCGGATGGTCAGCAAAAGGATAGTTATGTACCCAGTATGGAACTGCACGCGCGATACACGGTATTCGCAGAGGGGTGCCGTGGGCACCTCGGGAAGCAACTGATCTCACATTTCTCTCTGGACGATGGGCGCGACCCACAGCACTATGGAATCGGTATCAAGGAAGTCTGGAAAATAGATCCGGAGAAACATCAGGAGGGTCTGGTCGTACACGGTATCGGTTGGCCCTTGTCAGAATCAAACTCGAGCGGTGGTGCCTTCCTGTACCACGCGGAAAATGACGAGGTTTATCTGGGCCTCATCGCTGACCTGAACTATAGCAATCCGCATCTCAGCCCGTTTGAGGAATTCCAGCGGTGGAAGACGCACCCGAAGACCAAAGAGGTAATCGAAGGCGGGGAGCGGATTGCCTACGGTGCCCGCGCTCTCGCAAAAGGCGGTCAAAATTCTCTTCCAGAGATGGCATTCCCTGGCGGCATACTCGTCGGCTGCGACGCGGGCACGCTCAATAGTGTGAAGATTAAAGGGAATCACACCGCAATGAAGAGCGGCATGCTGGCTGCTGAAAGCATCATGGCCTCGCTTCAAAGTGAGGCCCCTATCGCCCTGCTCTCTGACTTTTCAGCCCGGCTGAAGGATTCCTGGCTAGGCAAGGAGCTTCACAGCTCAAGAAATTTCTCGGGGTTCATGCACAAATTCGGCACGCTGCTCGGCGCAGCAATGGTTTGGATCGACCAAAACCTGTTTGCGGGTCGTCTCCCGTTCACCCTCCATGACAGTAAGCCTGATTATGCGTGTCTTGACGAGGCCGCGGTCGCGAAACCGATCATCTACCCCAAGCCTGACAATCAAATTACCTTCGACAGGCTGTCCTCGGTCTTTTTATCGAATACCAATCATGAAGAGGACCAGCCTTGTCACCTCACGCTCAGGGACCAGTCGATACCCATTGAGGTCAATCTGCCCAAGTATGCCGAACCTGCCCAGCGTTATTGCCCGGCGGGCGTATACGAAATCGTGGACGAGTCAGACGGTCCCCGCTTTCAAATCAACGCCCAGAACTGTGTGCATTGCAAAACCTGCGATATCAAGGATCCATCGCAGAACATCACATGGATTACGCCGGAAGGCTTTGGGGGGCCCAACTACCCCAACATGTGACGGGGCCCGTTACCCCAGAAAAAACCGCGCTCCATGACTCAGCACGCTGTAGGCTTCGTCTGCCATATCGACGAGCCGATACCAAGCGGCTCTTGAGCAAAGGGCAGAGAGGCCGTGTGGGAGCTCGATGTAAGCGGCGCCAGAGGCTTTCTGCTCAAGCTTGAGCGGGTAGTCTGCAGAGATGGGGAAACGGCCACCCGCATTGAGTGAGGCCGCCAGACCCGGGCCCTCCCGAGCCTCGCAAGGGGCAATATCCGTGATGATCAGCGGATGTAAGGCAACCGATACCAGACATTTTTCGACAGGTGTAACCAAGTAGTACTCGCCGTCGTCCTCTCTCCTCAAAATACCCGCAAACAGTTGCCACAGCTCTGTCCGTTTGATCGGCACCCCCTCGTGAAACCAGGTGCCATCAGCAGCGATCGCCATATCAACTTCGCCGCAATAGCCTGGGTTCCAAAAGTGCAATGGCGCGGGGTGCCGTCCGTTTATCGACAGCGCGCCCTCAAGCCGCGTTTCCACGTGGTGTTTATCGGGCACCTGGTTTAGCAGGTCTTGTAGCGAGTTGTCTCCACTGTCATCGTGCTCTCGCATAAGGCCCAGCTAGTCCCTCTGTATTCACGTCACCGAATAACGATGTCAGCGGAATCTCTCTGATGAACAAGAAACTCGTCGAAGCTTAGTTGTTGCTGCTCGTTTACTCGGAGATTCGACAGTTGTTGGTTTTCAGTCTGGGTAATTGCGCTCGGTTCCCCGGGCGTTACCCGTGCCAATTGAACGATAGCGTAACCCTCCCCGGGCAGCGTCACAGTTCTCAACGTCGCCGCGTCTCCCGCAGGCATGGTGAAGGCGGCGTCACGCACGGGGCGCGGTAATTGGCTAGCGAGGCGCGTCGCCGACAACTCCACTCGCCATTCAAGGTTCAGCTCCTTTGAGACTGACTCCACAGACGCTCCCGACATAAGCATCGATTCAGCCTGATCCACAATTGCAGCCAGGGCCTCTTCCTCAGCTGCGGCCGCCACCTCTGCCCTCACCTGACTTTCTACATCCGCAAACGGTGCAATTTGAGATGGCTTGACCTCGTTTACCCTGACGACAATGAAGCGTTGCCCAGACAGCTCTATGACGTCGCTGTTATTGCCGGCATCTTTTACGTCGGGCGCAAATGCCAAATCGCGCACTCGTTGCTCGCCAAAAGGACCGGCACCCTTCTCTAGCGTAAACGGCTCAGAGGTCTTAACAGACACTTCAATAGCCGCCGCCGGGCCAGCCAGATCGCTCGCATTGAATACCAAATCCTTCAGTTCCTCTGCGGCGACCAACAACGCGCGTTCGGCCTCGGCGTCCTCGATAGACTCGCGCAGCTCTGCTTTTACACTATCATAATCAACCGCATTGCCCGCGATTCGTTCCTCGAGGCGGATAAAGTGGGTTCCCGCATCAGTCTCGACAGGCTCGGATACCTCACCCGGAGTCGCCAGCAACGCAATCGCGGCCTCCATTTCCTCTGGAAACGCCGTCCCATCGGTGAAGCCCAGCTCACCCCCAATCCCTGCCGATCCGAGATCGTCAGACAATTCAGCGGCGACGTCCGCAAAGTCATCGCCGCGCGACAACCGGTCAGAAACCATCGCGAGGCGCCCGGAGAAGTCCGAATCCGTCTCTTCATCGCCCTGCGTGAGGAGAATGTGAGAAACCCGCGCTTGCTCAGCCACCTGATACTCATCCTTTACTGCCTCGTATTGTTCTAGGACGGTCGATTCATCGACGCTGATGGCAAAATCCGCTGCATCGAGCAGTATATAGTCCGCGATGATTCTCTCCGGATAAAAGAAGTCCGCCTCGTTGTCGCGGTAATAGGCCTGAAGTGCCTCGTCCGAAAGTGCATCTTCAGCTATCAAAGCGGTTTCCGGCACAACAAGATATCTGACGTCACGCTCCTCGGCGAGCAGGTCAACGGCGGCTGCAAATTCGATATTGGTAGTGAACTCAGACTCGCTGATCGCTGTCTGCAACTGCGTGAGCACAATGTCTTCGGCCTGCGCCCTCCGAAATCGCTCAGGCGTATAACCGGCGTTCGCCAGGACGCTTTTGTAAGCGTCAACCGAGAAAGCGCCATTCAGCTGAAAGGTTTCGATTGATGTAATCGCTTCACCAATCTGGCTCTCTGAGGCAACCAAGCTCAATGCAGACGCCCGCTGTAACAGGAGAATACGTTGAATCAGGGACTCAAGCGCTCTCGGTTGAAGACGGTCGTCATCGAGCAATGACGGATCGATATCCTCACCGAGAATACTCACCAGACGGCGTTTTTGCTGTGTGACCGCCTCCTGCAGCGCCGCAGGGCTAATTTCCTCTCCGTTGACCTCTGCAATAGATGACCCAGAGCCGCCCGGAAGCAGTGTTTCCAGGCCAAAGGCCGCAAATGACAGCACGATCAGGCCGATAATAATTTTCGCGGCGGTGCTTTGTGCACCCTGACGCATGGATTGAAGCATAGCTGTTCTGCTCTATAGACGATAAATTCGGGTAGCTGAGTGACCCAACCGACGCCGGCTACCTGATGTCAACGCGCTGTTAAGCAGGCCGACGTCTGGAAATTCTCATTGGCCAGACATAAAGAAGGCGCACAATGGCGCCTTCTCCGTAGCCGTCTTGATTGACGGCTGAACGGTTCAATTACTTATTAACAGCATCCTTAAGCGCCTTACCTGCCTTGAACCCGGGTGTGTTCGAGGCCGCGATCTGGATGGTCTCACCCGTGCGCGGATTACGTCCCTGACGCGCCGCTCGCGCCTTCACGGAAAACGTTCCAAAACCTACCAGCGAAACGCTACCGCCTTTTGCGAGTGCACCGGTAATCGCACCAATCGCAGCATCCAGTGCGCGACCAGCCGAAGCTTTGGAAAGATCCGCGTCTGCGGCGATGGCATCAATCAAGTCATTTTTGTTCACGTTGTTACCCCTCGAGTGGTTTGAGCTGAAATTTCACCGGCACATCTCACATTGCCTGCGTAAAGCGTACTCCTGAGATCCCCGTTGGTCAACGCAGAAACCGCGAAATCAGTGGGATCTGGGTCGATTTACGTCACCCGAATCAGATTGAGAATCATCGCTGTTTGTGATCGACAGTACGCCATCCATGTAGGCCTCATCAGTCATCGGTTCGGGCATCCGCTCGAGCGCGATCGCAAGCACCTCATCGATCCACTTTACGGGGCGGATATCAAGATTTTCTTTAATATTATCCGGCACTTCCTTAAGGTCGCGTTCGTTTTCGTGGGGGATCACCACAACGCCAATGCCACCCCGCCGCGCCGCAAGCAGTTTCTCTTTGAGGCCCCCAATCGGCAGTACCTCTCCTCGCAGGGTTATCTCACCCGTCATTGCCACGTCCGCTTTCACGGGGATTTCGGTCAAACTACTCACCAATGCGGTACACATGGCGATCCCTGCGCTCGGTCCGTCTTTGGGTGTCGCGCCTTCAGGCACATGAATATGAATGTCACGGGCATCGTGTACGCGCGCTGCAATGCCAAGTGACTGTGACTTCGCCCGGACCACCGTGTTGGCTGCCTGAATCGATTCTTGCATGACGTCACCGAGTGATCCTGTCTTCACCACACGGCCCTTGCCCCTCGTCGATGCCACTTCGATCGTCAGCAGTTCACCGCCGACAGACGTCCATGCCAGGCCTGTCACCTGCCCGATTTTGTTCTCTTTATCAGCTGTGCCGAAGTTGTATTTGCGGACACCCAGAATATCGGGAAGCATGTCAGGCAATACACTTTGGCCCGACTCACGCTCCCCGAGGGCGAAGGCTTTAACCAGCTTTCTGCAGACCTTTGCAATCTGACGCTCCAAAGCGCGAACGCCCGCTTCACGGGTGTAGTACCGGATAATATCGAGGCACGCATCTTCGGTAATCTCGATCTCGCCAGCCTTTAGCCCATTGAGTTTGGTCTGCTTGGGGATGAGATAACGTTGCGCAATGTTGAGTTTCTCGTCTTCCGTATAGCCGGGTATGCGTATTACCTCCATGCGGTCCAGCAAGGGCCCTGGGATATTCATGGTGTTCGAAGTGCAGACGAACATCACGTCCGATAGGTCGTAGTCGACCTCCAAGTAATGGTCGTTAAACGCGTGGTTCTGTTCCGGATCCAGTACTTCCAGCATGGCTGAAGCCGGGTCACCACGGTGATCCATTCCCATTTTATCGATTTCATCGAGCAGGAAGAGTGGGTTCTTGACGCCGGCCTTAGACATCTTTTGCAGCAGTTTCCCGGGCATGGAGCCTATATAGGTCCTACGATGGCCTCGGATTTCGGCTTCGTCTCGGACGCCACCCAGTGCCATGCGTATAAATTTCCTGTTGGTCGATCTCGCGATCGATTCGCCAAGTGATGTCTTGCCCACCCCGGGCGGCCCAACCAGACATAAAACCGGGCCCTTTAGCTTTCTGACTCGCTTCTGAACCGCCAAATAT